>Ga0209450_10001592_pt1 | contig 11367 bp, 5 predicted proteins | sample FrelakmetLWP11LW_FD_187149 | JGI IMG/M metagenome (GOLD analysis project Ga0209450, IMG submission 187149) | Freshwater lake sediment microbial communities from the University of Notre Dame, USA, for methane emissions studies - LWP11 LW (SPAdes)... | ecosystem: Environmental > Aquatic >... | reverse complement strand
CTCGGGCCTCGGCGGAGGCGAGCAGCCCCGGGTAGATCGACAGGCGGAAGATCTGTCCCTGGATGGCCGGCAGCAGGTCGCGGGTGATCTCGTTACGGGTACCGCCGCGCAGCATCAGGCGCATCACCCAGCGCGACTCGGCGAGTGCCCGCTTGTGGCGCTCCATCCGCTCGATCAGTTCCCAGGATTCCGCGAGGCTGCACGGCGCCGAGGCCTGCAGGCACCTCCGCGAATCGGTGACCGCCTTGTTGATCGGCGACAGGCGCGAGTAGAGGTTGAACGCCGCGATACCGAGGGCGAACAGCAGCAGCGGAATGACCACCGCGCCGAGCCCGTACAGTACCCACCGGTTGACCCGGTCCCGCTTCATCGCCGCCCGGGTGCGAGCGATCAATCCCTGTTCCTGGAATGCCTTCTTGGCGTAGAAGTCGTGGATGAAGAACGCTCGGGACTTGCGGAACACCGACTCCAGGTCCTCGAGCACTCCCTGCGGGTCGCCGACCTGGACCCGCAGCAGGTCCCGGCACGCCCGCGCGATCGGCTTACCCTGCTGCAGGCCCGAAGTGATGTAGAAGCCGCGGAAGATGAAGGGCTCCTCGTAGCGGCTGCCGGCGAAGATGGTGTGGAAGTACGTCGCCAGCGGCTCCTGCAGTGCCGCCAACTCCTCTGGGAAGACGAAGAGCTTGTCGATCTGCGAGAGGTTGCCTTCCTCGTGGAGGAACCGCATGCGCAGCTTGTGGATCCGGCCCACGATATCCGCGAACGCCTGTGGGAAGGTCTTGGCGTCCCACGCCTTGTCGAACTGCTCCGGGTTGGACCATCCGAAGAGCTGTCGCTGCTCGGCAGGTTCCAGCTTGGAGAAGAACTCCGAGAAGCCGAGCACACGATCGGCCTTGGTGACGAGCACGAAGACCGGGAAGCGGATCTCCATCACCTTCTGCAGGTGGAGGAGCTTCTGCCGGATGTTCTTGGCCTTGCGCTCCTGCTCCTCGGGGGTGTCCTCGACCAGGCTGGTCGCCGGGATGACGACGATGACGCCGTTGATCGGGCAGTACTTGCGGTGCTTCTTGAGGAGCTTGAGGAACGACGACCACTCCTGCGCGTCGGGCGCGCTCTCCTCCTGGAAGGTGAAGCGCCCGGCGGTGTCGAGGATCACCGCCTCGTTGGAAAACCACCAGTCGCAGTTGCGGGTCCCGCCGGCCCCGGAAAGCGCGTCGGCACCGACCGGAAACTCCAGCCCCGAGTTCTGCAGCGTGGTGCTCTTCCCCGACTGCGGCTCGCCGATCAACAGGTACCACGGCAGGCCGTAGATCGACAGGCCCGCCTCGCGGAGCTGCGCAACGGCCAGTTGCCACTTCTCGGACAGCTCGGCGAGCGCCTCGCGGACCTCTTCCTTGCCGACCCCGGCTTGGCGCGACTGCAGCCCGAGATTGCCCTCGAAGCTCTTCGCCCGCTTCTTCTCACCGGACCTGAGCAGGGCGTTGAACCCCCACAGGATGAGCAGGATGACCAGCAGCCCGACGCAGAACAGCGCTGCCCACTTCGTCGACATGCCGAGGAGCCGGGCAACCGCAAAGGCGAGCGGGACGAGCAGGAAGAACGTGGCCAGGACGCGAATCGGCCGCGGGATGGCACGCAGTACGGTGAGCAGTTCCTGCATGGCTCCCCTCCTCCTAGCTCAGCGCCGCGACGACGCCGCGCAGCTCGCTGACCAGGCCGAGCCACAGGCCGCGGGTGACGATCCAGTAGAGGACCACGATCCCGAGCCCGACAATGCCGATCCGCATCAGGGTGACGGCAGGCGAGACCCTTTTCAGGCCCTGGGCGACGACGTGGTAGGCCCCGGGCGTGATCTGCCCCCTGGCCTCCGCGAGGTACTCCGAGAGCTGCCGGTAGAGCTTGGCCTTGACCTCGGCAAGCTTCTCGGGCTTGTGGTGGAACGTGCCGCGCACGCCGAGGGCGATCACCGAGAAGAGGATCGCCGCCATCTCGACGTCCTCGTAGCGCAGCTCGGAGGCGATCTGGAAGATCTTGTCGCCACCGATGTTGGTCTGGAAGAGCCGCTCCTCCAGCAGGTGGTCGCGCTGCCACGCCTGGGCATGCTCCCACTCGGAGTTGAGGAGCACCTCGTCGGTCAGCACGACCAGCGGGTACTTCGCCTTCGCGTACAACGCCTCGACGCGCGGGTCGTCTCGCGACTCGCGCTCGAGCAGGGCGAAGAGCTGGTCGACGTCGCCGCGCACCATGTCGAGCCCGACCTGATACCCCTTGCCGACCTTGCGGCGAAACGAGACGAGGTAGAGGAACAGCGGCGAGGCCAGTTGGAACAGCTTGGTTGTGTAGTCCTTGGCGTACTCCATTGCCTCCTCCGCGGCTCGGCCTATGGCCGGGAACCGCCCTCCGGCCGGAGGATGATGCAGAGGCTGAACTTCAGCCTCGGGTCGATACCTCCGGAGACGGCCACCTCGAGGTTCCGGGCCACCGACTCCCAGTACGGCCCCTCCTTGGAGATCGTGAAGTAGTGCAGGTTCTCGCGGGCCGGCAGCCCGCCGGGCGTCCGCTTGAGGATCTCGATGTCGAGGCCGAAGAGCCTGCGCTGCTTGAGGATGGGCAGGTCGGCCGAGGCGCCGATCTTGGCCGTCTCGATCCGCGTGAGGACGGCCCGGTCGTCCAGGTCGCTCTCGATGTTGAGGTAGATCTCGATGTCGCGTCCGACCCACTCGGGGCGGAGCCTGGCGATGAGCAGCTCGCCCTCGACCTGGAAGTCGACCCGGATGAATCTCCCGGAGAGGATCTTCTCGAGCAGCCGCTCGAGCGTGAACACCAGCTCGTTGAAGCACTCACCCAGGCGGTCGTGGTCGTAGAGCGGCACCCTGACGCTGTCCGCGCCTTCCTCCTCGAAGATGCCGAGCTCGCCGGCCAGACGGCTGAGCTCGAGGTAGAGCTGGAACGGGTGGACGCCCAGCACTCCGGTGAGCTGGCGGAGCACGTGAAGGAAGCTGCCGACGATCTGCAGCTTGAGGATGGGCTGCCAGCCTCCGCTCCCGGCGGCATCGAGGACGATGCGCCCTTCGCTCAGCTCGGCGCGCAGGTACTGGTGCTTGGCCTCGACCCGGTGAAGCACGGACTCCGCGAGCTTGGACAGGGCGGGCCACGCCGAGACGTCCACCACCGGCGGGATGAACTCGCGCGACAGGCCCGGCTGGTTGCTGCCGTAGCCGGCGCGTTGGATCAGCGCGACGGGCAGACACTCGTACCCCTCTCGGTTCTCGGACCCGAAGAACACCCGCCCGTTGTGCTTGCGGACCTCGAGGAGCTGCGCGGCGCCGCCGAGATTCTCGTCCGCGACCTCGATGGTGTCGACGCGGTAGCGCAACTCCGCCGCGTTGCCCGCTGCCGAGGCGCCGACGGTGTTCGGCTCGCCCTCGCGCAGGACGGGAACCCCGACGAAGACCTGGAGCTTGCCGTCAGGGGCCGCGTTCAAGGCGTCCTTGAAGTCCCGCGGGTCGAGCCTGAGGTTCGACGGCAGGTGGAGACGGGTGCCGTCCTTGAGGACCGCGTCGAATCGACGGACCGCGAAGGTGAACGCCTCGAGTTGGTCGGGAACGATCTCGATCTCCGACAGGCCCCAGAGGAATGGCTGGGTCTGTCTCCAGGTGTCCGTCACCATGTCGGTGAGGTGACGGGCGAAAACCTGAAGGTGCTGCGGCCGCAGGAACAGCCCTTCGGACCAGTTGACCTCCCAGAGCTTGCTCACGAACCCGGCCCTTCCTGCCGCCTGCGCGGCCCGCCGGCGGAGGTGGAGAGATCCCCCTGCCAGGGCCTCCGCCTCCGCACCACCTACTTCGCGCTCACCGCGATGTAGGTGTCGTGCACCTCGACGCCGAGCTTCTTTCCCTTCCACTCGGGCTTGGTGAAGAACTGCATGTGCCCCTTGGTCCGATCCGCGGACTCGAACTGGTAGTCGGCCACCACAGCGAGGATGTCGTGCTTCTTGACCTCGGGCAGGACGACCCGCTCGGTGCAGCCGCCTCGGACCGCAATCGTGCGGGTCCGCAGCTCGAGCTGCCTTCGCAGGTCGGAGTAGAACCACTGGTCGCCCGTCTGGCGGATCTGCTGCGCCTCCGCCTCGTTGACTTGCACCAGGTCGACGGTGAGGAGGAGCCCGCCATTGACCTTGGCGTCGCACGCAAACTGGAACGATGTCGAGCTCGAGCATGACAGGAGCCCAGCCGTCGCGACCATCGAGGCCACGGTCAGCAGCACGGGTCGCCAGGCTCCGCGGGAGATGCGGCAGGTGCGCGTCATGGCTGCTCACTCCTTTCCTTCAGGCGGGCGAACTGCTCCTCGGCCCGTTTGCGGACGATCTGCAGGATCTCGTCAGCCACCAGCTCAGGGCTCAGCGCGCGCGCCACGGTCTTGTACTGCTCCCAGAGCTCGACGGCCTCGATGCGGAAGACCTTCTTCTTGGCCGGCTCCTGGAGCGCGGTCTCGATGGCGGTCGGGCTGGCCTTCCTCCAGAACTCGCGAAACCACACCTCCGGCGCCTCGTGGTACGCGGCGGTGGTGGCAACGAGCCACGCCTGGACGGCCGCCAGGTAGGCACGCAGCTCCTCGAGCCTGACCGGCTTCCCCTGGGCGAATCGTTCGCTGTTCTGCAGGATGTTGGTGCGGAACCCGGGGAGGAGAAACACGTCGGTGACCCGCCCCTGCATCGTGAGGTTGTTCACCATCCCGACGATGAAACGCTCCACGGCGGTGGCGAACTCCAGCACCTCACGCAGAAGATGGACGGCGACCCGGTCCTCTCCATCGAGGGCCAGGAGCTGGGGGTCGTTCTCCCCAGCCCCGACCAGACGCCACGGGGTGGGCGCGGTGACCTGAGGGGAGGCCTCGGCGGCCGGCGCTGACGTCCTCCTCTCGAGATCGCTGACCCTGGCTCGCAATCGGTCCGCCTCGACGGTGTCGACCGCGACCCCGGACAGAACGGGGAACAACAGGCGGAGCTGCGCAAGAAAGCGACTCCGGTCCTCCGCACCGACCTGCCCCAGCGCAGAGTTGAGGACGCCTGCCAGGGCCACTCGTCGTTCCTCCGGCGAGGCCAGATGGTAGAGGGACGCAACGCTGTAGAGCTCTCGCGAGGTGTCCCGTGCCCGGGCGTCGAGTGACGGGTCGCCGGTGGTGAGCTGAACCGACGGGACCACCGGCGCGGCGGCAGGGGTCATGCCCCGTTGGACGGCAGGCGCGACGAGAATCCGGCTGTCGGCGGCGTCCTCGATCTGGCTGACGACGCGCTCGGCGTCGACTCCCGCGCGGGCGAGGATCTCGATCAGCCGCGGCGACAGTCCCGAGAGCATCGCGACCAGGAGGTCCGGCGGGGTGATCCGCTCGTCGCCCCTGGCCGTGGCCCTCTCCGCTGCCCGCTGCAGGACGTGGAGGACCCGCGGCGTGACGGCGAGGTCGCTCTCGAAGAGGACCTCGTCGTCCCTGCCGACCGCGCGCAGGTGGTGGTCGATCCACGCGGCCGGACCGGACCAGTACTCGTTCTGCCGCACCGCCCCGCCGAGAACCCTCGCTCCGAGCGGGCCCTTCCCCCGGGCAACCACGGGCAGGCCCGGATTGGCGATGACGAGACCGAGCAGCAGGTGCCGATCGGTCAGGTATGCCCGCCGCTCCTGGATCGCGACACCGAGGGCGGCTCCGTAGCCCTCAGTCGCTCCGACTTCGAGCTGAGCGACCAGCTTCTCCCACTCCACCCGCACCTGCTCCGCATGTGGAAGGAACGCGGCCGATCCCTCGTAAGACATCGCCCTGACCACGGCGTTCCCAACCAGGAAGTCGCTGCCCAGGTCGAGCCTGCACGGCGAGCTGAGGCGCGAGCCGTTGACCCAGGTCCCGTTCGTGCTCTTCCGGTCCTCGATCGTCCAGCCGCCGTCCTCCGCCGTCCAGGTCAACGCGGCATGACGGTTCGACACCGAGCGATCCGCGAACAGCGCCAGCTCGTTCTCCGCTCCCCGGCCGATGCGAACGGATTCCACCGGGCCGGCGAACACCGCACCATCCATCGGCCCGTCCATGACCTCGAGGGTGATGCCGGGCGCGGCGATCGGTTGGGTTTGCTCGGGGGAGGCCGACGCGGCGGCCCTCCGGCCGGGCGACGTCTTCGGCTCCTTCGTGCTTCCCGGCCGGGCAATGTGTGAGCTCGCGCCGACTGCCGGGGCCACGACCACGGCCGGTCCGATTGGACGGATTCCCACTACTTGCGTCATCGGTTGATCCGCGCTTATTGTAGCAAAGCGAGCACGCCCGCAACGGACTCCGTGGCGGCCTCAGGCGCCGGGACTAGCCTTGCTGGCGGCGCTTGAGCTCGTCGAGCCTGGCACGGACCGCAGCCAGGTCGCCCTCGCTGCCGTGCAGGCGTTCGGCGAGCCCGAGAGCGGTCTCAGCCCCTGCGAGGTCGCCCCGGGACAGCAGACCCTCCACGGAGAGGGCCGCCTCGCGCCGGCGCGCCCCGTCGAGGAGTCGCTGGAGCCGGGCGTTCCCGGGGTCGAGCTCGCACGCCTCGCGGAACCCAGCGATGGCGCGGTCCAGGACTCCGGCCGCGGCGAGGCGAGTCGCGTTGAGGACCAGCGCCTCGACCCGATCCTGCGTCTCCCGGCGGCCGGCCTCGTCCAGGAGGGTACGGAGCGTGCGGAAGAGCGACGTCTTCCCGTAGAGCCTCTCGGCCAGGGCCAGCTCGCGCTCGGCCTCCTGCAGATCGCCGCGCTCGAGGCACGCCTCGACCCGGGCCGCCGCGTGAGAGGCCTTCTGGGCCTTGAGAGCCTCCTTTGAGGGGCGCTGCCGACCCTCTTTGGCCGCGGCCCGGAGCTCGGCGACCCGCGGGGCGTGCGGATCGATCTCGGCCGCCTGCTCGAGCCGGGCCAGCGCCTCGTCGTACTTGTCGGCGCCGAGCAACCGCTCTGCCGCGTCCAGGTGAGCCGCGAACCTGTCCTCCCGCTCGCGCTGGAGGGCCTCCTCGATGCGCTCGCCGAGCCCACCCCAGCGAGGGTCCGCACCAAGCTTCGCGGCGGCCGCGCCGAGACGCTGGATCGCACTCTCGAGCTTGCCCGCCCCGATCAGCTCCTCGATCTCGGCGACCGCCGCCGCGGCCGCGCGCTCGCGCTCGCAGGCGCGTTCGATCTCGCGCAGCCGCTCCTCGGCCTCGGCGAGGAGGCTGCCCGCGGTCGCGTCCTCGGGCGCCGCCGTGACGGCCCGCCGCAGGATCGCGATCCCATCCTCCAGCCTGCCGGCCTCGAGATGCGCCCGAGCCTGGGCGACGAGCGCCTCGATCTGCGCGAGCCTCTCCTGCTCGCGCAGGACCTCGAGCCCCTCGCGCTTCTCGGCCAGCTCGTCGGACTCGCCGAGCGTCGCGGTCGCGGCCTCGAGGAGCTCCGCCGCCGCGTCCAGGTCGCCGGCGGCGATCAGCTCCTCGACCTTGACGACGGCGAAGCGAACGTTGGTCGCCCGCTGCTTCGCCTCGTCATCGCGCCGCTGGAGCTCCTGCGCGTCGGCGAGGGCGTCGTGGACGGCGCGGTCGCCGGGTGCCAGCGACAGGGCGGCCCGGCACGCCTCGACCGCCTCGTCGAACCGCCCCTCGCCCTGCAGTCGCTGCCCATCGCCCAGGAGGACCGCGACCCGCTCCGCCCGCTGCCGGCGTTGCAGCTCGCCGATCCGGTCCCGCGCCGCCTGCAGCTCCGCACAGTCGCCGACCGCGCGGAACGCCTCCTCGAAGCACGCGACGGCGGTCGGCGCGTCACTTCCGGCGAGCGCCTCGTCGATGGCCGCGAGGGCGCCCCGCAACGACTCCTCCCGAGCGCGCACCTCCTCGGCCCGCCGTTGGAGGTCGCGGACCCGGCTGATGGCGGCGCGCACTCGCGCCTCGTTGGGCGCGAGGTCGAGCGCCTGCTCGAGGCGCGCCATCGCCTCGGGCAGCGCGCCCCGCTCGGCCAGCGCCTCGCCTTCGGCCAGCAGGCTCTCGACCCTCTCGCGGAGTCGAGTCGCCGCGAGCTGGCCGACCCGCTCCCGTACGGCGTCGAGCCCGGCGACCAGCCCGTGCGCCGCCTCGGCCGAGCGCAGCCGCTCGCGCGCCTCCTCGAGCTCGCCGCGCTGCAGCGAGGCGTCGATCGCCGCGAGCGCCTCCTCGAGCTCTCTCGCCCTCCGCCCGGCCTCGTTCGCCGTCGCGATTCCCGCATCGACCTCGGCCAGCAGGGTACGGGCGGCCTCGTTCACGGCGTCGATCTGCAGCACCGCACCGAGCTGCATTCGCGCCTCCTCGAGGTGGCCGGTCTTGACCAGCTTCTCGGCGCCCAACAGCAGCGCCCGGACCTGCGGCGCTCCGGCGGCTGCGGGAGCTGGGGGCGGTGGCGGCGGAGGAGGTGGTGGTGGGAGGGTTTCGCGGCCGAGCACTCGGGTCGGCGGCAGCTCGCTGCCGGTCACCGACCCCGCTGTCGGCGACGGCGTCGTGCCCATCTTGAAATGCCGGTCGATGCGGTCCTGCGTCGTCCCGCGATGAACCTGGATCTTCTGCGTCGGGCCGACCGGCAGGTCGAGTGCCCGATCGAGCTCCCGGTACCCGGACGGGAACCGGCGGAGCACCTCGGCCAGCGCCTGCGCGAACTCCTGGGCCGTCGGGAAGCGGTCCTCCGGTCGCTTTCCCAGCGACCGGACGACGATCGCGCGAAGGTCGTCCGGAACCCGGCCTTCCGGGTCGGAGACCCTGAAGTCGACCGGCGGGTTGAGCAGGTGACCGGCGATCAGGGCCGGCGGCGTGCTCCCCGAGATCGGGTGCTTCCCGGTCAGCATCTCGTAGAGCACGATGCCGAACGAGTAGATGTCGCTGCGCTGCTCGACCGGCGTCTCGCCGTCCGAGCGGAACTGCTCGGGCGACGAGTAGCGGAGCTTGCCGAGGAACATCCCGGTCTGCGTCAACCCGCTGTCGCCGGCCAGCACCTTGGCGATGCCGAGGTCGATGAGCTTGACCAGCGGACGCCCGTCGTCGTCGCGCATCATCATGATGTTGTCGGGCGAGATGTCGCGGTGGACGATGCCCTTGCGGTGCAGGTAGCCGAGGGCGGACAGGGCCTGCTGGGCGACCTCCAGGGTGAGGCCGATCTCCGGCGGACCGACCCGCTCGAGCAGGTCCTGGCAGGTGATGCCGTTGATGAACTCCATCACGATGAAGGCGTTGCCCGCGTCGTCAATCGCGAAGTCGTACATCTGCGCGATGTTCGGATGCCGGAGCTTGACGGCCATGCGGGCTTCCCGGAGGAACCGCTGCCGCAGCGCGTCGTCCTTCTCGTGCTGCGGCTGCATGACCTTGATGACCCGGACCTCGTCGAGGAGCCGGTGCCGGACCTTGTAGATCGCGCCCATCCCGCCTTCCTGGAGCTTCTCCAGGATCTCGTACTTGCCTTCGAGGTACGACAGCGGGATCGCCACAACACCCCCAAAGAGCCCCGGCGCGAAGCGTCCAAGCTCCCGGGCGGGCCGCCGGTAGCGGAACCCGCCTCGGGAGCAGTTCAGAACAGCCAGCGCTTGCGTTTGACCTTGATCGGCGCCTCCGCGGTGCCCAACTGCCCCGCGTGGCCCGACGCGTCCGTAGCCGTGACGTACAGCTCGATCGCCTCGTTCTTGTGAAAGGCGGACGGTACCTCGGCCGTGTACTCCGTGCCTGCCCGCCGGACCGGGATGTCCGCGTACGTCGTGGTGCCTTCCACCCGGCCCCGCACCGATACGGACTTCACCCCGTAGTCGTCGGTGATCTTCAAGGGGATCAAGGCGTTCTTCCCCTTCTCGTACTCCGGCTTCCATCCCGCCTTGAGCTGGACGGACGGCGACCCCTTGTCGAGCTCGACGAGCAGCCGCTCCAAACGATCGCGCGCCTCCGCCAACCGCGCCGCCCACTTCTCGCTCGCCGGGGCACCCCGCAACAGCGCGAGGCCGCGTTCGGGGCTCTTGTCCTGCTCGGCCTGGGCCACCTCGGCCATCAGCGCGGCCATTTTGCGCTCGGTTTCGACCTCGTTCCGGTACCGCTCGATCCGGCGGTCGAGACCCGGGCGGTCGGCCCACAGGCCGCGCAGCTCCTCGAGCCGCGCGATGCCGGCATCCAGTTGCCCGCCGCGCACCAGCGCCTCGGCCTCGCTCTCGAGCGTCGCAGCCGCCCGGTCGCGCAGGTCGAAGGCCTGCGCGCACTTCGGCAGCATCTCGAGGAGCGTGGCGGCGATCCGGATGACCTCGGTGTTGCTCTGCGCCTTACTCGCCTTGAGGAGCTGGCCCTGGACCTCGATCGCCCGCCGGGCCAGGGCGAGCTGCTGCTCGACCTTCCGGTCGCCGGCCACGCCGGCGAGGTCCTGCGGAGAGAACGCCGCCACCGTGCGCTTGAGCAGCTCGACGTTGCCGTTGCGGATGCCCCGTTCCAGGTCCTTGGTCAGCGACCCCGCCCGCTGCGCGGCAAGCTCGTCCCGGAGCGCGCGCAGCCGGTCGTAGTCGTCGCGCGACAGGAGGTCCTCGTCGGCCAACGCGACGAGATCGAGGGCCTGCCCGGCGCCGTCGAAGTCCCCGGCGCGGAACAGGCGCTCGGCGTCGTCGATGTAACTGAGCGCGCGTGGCGGCTGGGTGGGGCGGGGCGCCGGCGAGGGGGTCGGACGAGCCGGGACCGGGGTCGGTGTCGGCTTGGTCAGCAAGGCGCCGACGATCTTCGGACCCACGAAAAAGACGCCGCCCGCCACCAGTGCGAGGGCCAGCGGAATCAGCAGGAACAGCGGCCAGAGCGGCATCCCCTTGCGTCTCGTGACGCTCGGCGGTGGAGGGGGCGGTACCTGCTCCCCGCCCGGCTCGCCTGGAACACCACCCTCGGGCGCCCCGTCGGACACTGCCGCCTGCGCCTCCCATGCCGGTTCGGGCGATGGTGCCGGCGCCGACATCGGTGGCGGCACTTCCCCAGGGGCCGCCGTCGAGGGGATGGACGCGTCCTGCACTGTCACGGCGATCGGGGGCGGCAGGGGTGGCGGTGCCGGCCACGCCGGCGGCACCGTCACCGCAGGTCCTGCACTCGTGGCCATCGCCATCGTCTGCGCCGTCGCGAACGCGATCGTGGTGGCGGGAACCTGCGAAGAGGAGGCCGTCGGCGGCAGGGGCGGCACCGGGGCCTCGAGCGCGTCTTCCGGTGCACCGGCATCTTCGCCGTCAGTCGACTCCGGGACCGGACCCGGCGCGGGTCCGCCGACCCATGGCTCGATCGGCATTGCGAGCTCCCCTTCGGTCCGCCCCTGGTCTTCTGCCAGCAGCGGGAGGACGCCCTCCTCGGGCTCGGCGGGCTCGTACTCGATC
>Ga0209450_10001591_pt1 | contig 11370 bp, 10 predicted proteins | sample FrelakmetLWP11LW_FD_187149 | JGI IMG/M metagenome (GOLD analysis project Ga0209450, IMG submission 187149) | Freshwater lake sediment microbial communities from the University of Notre Dame, USA, for methane emissions studies - LWP11 LW (SPAdes)... | ecosystem: Environmental > Aquatic >... | reverse complement strand
GGCTGACGGAACCGTGGCCGCCTACCGCCGGCAAAGCCCGCAGCGCAAGCCTGAACCCGGGATGCTGCTGCAGGCCGCCCGCGACTTCAAGCTGGACCTGGCTTCCTCCTTCATGATCGGCGACAAGACCGATGATATTCTGGCCGGGCAGCGGGCCGGCTGCAAGACGATGCTGGTACGCACCGGCCAGGGCCGCGACAGCGAGCTGCGCTTTCAGCGCATGGAACCGCGCCCCGATCATATTGTGGATGACATCCGGGCCGCCAGTGCCTTGATCGCCCGCCCGTCCGGCTGAGGCTGCAAGATAAACCGCACCCGCTTGTTATCATGAATCATGACTGACAAACCGCAAAGCGACGACGAGATCATCACCTCGGTGCTGGCAGGCCAGCGCCGGGATTTCGAACTCCTGATCCAGCGTTACAGCGGCAAGATCATCCGCTTCATCGGCAGCATGATTGCCGATGCGGATGAAGCCCAAAGCATCGCCCAGGATGTTTTCATCAAGATCTACGAGAACCTCCCCTATTACAAGCAACAGAACAGCTTTTCGGCTTTTATCTTCAAGGTCGCCAAAAACATGACCCTGAACTGGCTCCAGCGCCAGAAAAAGACCGTTTTCTTTTCCCGCCTGCTGGGCCGGGAATATGACCAGATCCCGGAACGGGCGGCCCCGCCGCGGCCCGGGGATGCGGAAGCGTCTGAACGGGACGAAGCGATCACTCGCAATCTGCGCCGCCTGCCCGAAGAGCAGCGCATCGCCTTGATCCTGAAAGTATACCTGGAGTTTTCCTATAAGCAGATCCAGGAGATCAGCGGCTGGTCGGTCCCCAAAATCGAGACCCTGATATCGCGGGCCAAAAGCCGGCTCAAAAAAAACATTGCCCTGCAAGAAAAAAACTCCGCTTTTGTTCTACAAGTGAGGAAAAAATGAAATGCAAAAAAGCACGTTGGCGCTTGAGCGCCTACCAGGATGGAGAGCTTGCGCCCGCACCTGCGCGGGAAGTGGAGATGCATCTGCAGCATTGCGCCGCCTGCCGTTCTGAATTGGAGGCCCTGGATGGCTTGCTGGGCAACCTGCGCCACCTCGCCATGCCCGTTGCCGCCCCCGGGTTTTCCGTCCGGGTCATGGCCGGACTGCAGGCACGACCCCGGGCCAGGTTCCGCCTGCTGCCTCAGTTGGCCTACACCCTGGCGTTACTGGTGATATTCGTCAGCGGCTTCCTGCTGGAAATGTCGGCCAACGGCCCGCCGGCGGCCCCGGTGCAGCCGGCCACGACCTTCAGCGCCGTGTTGGCCGAAAGCCTCGACCTGGGCCTGCTGACGGTCCATGACAGCACGATGGAATTACTCAACGGAGACGATCATGAAAATTAGCAAGGGGCTGACCTTTTTGCTGGCGTTGTCGCTGGCGTTGAACCTTGCTTTTCTGGCCGCCCTGGCCTATAAAAAGACACTGCCCCGAAAAAGCACGGTCAGGCCCGCGCAGGAAATCCGCAGCGATTTTCAATTATCGACCGCGCAGGAGGAGCAGGTGCGGGCGATCATCCATAAGTTCAAGATCGACTCGCTCATGGCCAAGGAAGACATTCGCGACAAAAGGGTGGAAATCATCGAGGAACTTGGCAATCCGGACTGCGATCCGAAAAAAGTCGGCAGCCTGGGCGCTGAATTGAACGGCCTTGAAAACGGCCTGAACAGCGATTTCATCGCCGCCCTGCTTGAGATCAATGAAATTCTCGAACCCAGCCAGCGGCTGAACATGCTGTACCGTTTGAGCCGCAACTGGTTTTTTTTAACGCCAAGCCACGAAAAAGGAGGATCCCATGAATAAAAAAACCATTTTCTTTTTGCTGCTGCTGATCCTAGTGAGCCTGATGACACCGGCCCGGGATAGCCAGAGATCATGGACCACGACGTTCAATAACCTGAAATTCGGCCTGTATATGGCCGAAAACAATCTTTTCGAAGCCCGCTTCATCCTGCGCCTGAAAAGCGAGATCGGCCTGACCCCGGCCCAGGAACAGAAGATCGGAAACATGATGCTGGCCCATGAGGAAGCCGCCATCCGCCGCTCCTCGGACATCAAGGTGTTGGAGCTGAAACTCGCTTCGCTGCTCAAGAACAACCGCATCGACCGCCGCGAAATGGAAAAAATGGCGCGTGAAATGAGCCGGCTGAAGACCGACCTGCAGATCGACCATCTGAACTACCTGCTCGATCTGCGCGACACGCTGACGGCCGACCAGGTGCAGAAGATCGAAAAATTGAAAAAGGATTTCCGCGCGCACGCTCGCGATCGGATGGGCGAGCGCCGGGGCGATTCTCCGCCGCCCGCACCCGCGGACAAAGGCCAGGAACCGCCCGCGGACGAAGACCGCTGAGAATTTCTATCTTTACTCTTCCTCTTCCTTGACCCGGCCTTCCTTGACCGCCTCGGCGATGATCTTCTTCTGCTGGTGGCCCGGCACATCCTCGTAATGGGAGAATTCCATGAAGAAACTGCCGCGGCCGCCGGTGATCGAGGTCAGCGTCGGTTCGAAATCGAGCATTTCCGACATGGGCACCGAGGCCTTGACCACGTGGTTCTTGCCCTTGGTCTCCATGCCCTGGATGCGTCCGCGCCGGCCGCTCAGGTTGCCGTTGATCTCGCCCATGAACTCCTCGGGGATGACGACTTCCACCTTCATCACCGGTTCAAGGATGGTCGGCTTGGCCGCCTTCATGGCCATCTTGAAAGCCATGGAAGAAGCCATTTTAAAGGCCATATCCGAGGAATCGACTTCGTGGTGGCTGCCGTCATACAGTTCGACCTTGAAATCGACCACCGGGTATCCGGCCAGTACGCCGGTATTCTTGGCCTCGACAATGCCTTTTTCGATGGCCGGTACGAAATTGCGCGGGATGGACATGCCGACCAATGAATTGACGAATTCAAAATCACCGCCACGCGGCAGCGGTTCCATACGGATCAGGACATGGCCGTACTGGCCGCGGCCGCCGCTCTGTTTCTTGTATTTTTTTTCGACATCGGATTTACCCAGCACCGTTTCGCGATAGGCGATCTTGGGCGGCTTCATCATCACTTCCACCCCGTACTTGCGTTTCAGCTTGCTGACCACCAGCTCGACGTGCATCTGGCCGTTGCCGGAGAGGACCAGCTCCTTCGTCTGCGGGTCGCGCAGCATCTTCAGGGTCGGGTCTTCCTCCATGATACGCTGCAGGGCGGTGGAGATCTTGCCTTCGTCGGCGCGGGCCTTGGGTTCGATGGCGAAAGAAATGGACGGCTCGCCGAAGGTGATCTGCGGCAGCACGATCTTGTCCGTCTTGGTGGTCAGCGTATCCCCGGTCTGAGTCTCCTTGAGCTTGGCCACGGCCACGATATCCCCGGCCTTGACCTCGCCGGCCGATTCCTGGGTCTTGCCCTGGAGCAGGAACAGGCCGGCCACCCGTTCCTCGGTCTCCTTGGTCGAATTCAAATAAAATGTGTCCGGCTTGAAGGTCCCGGAAAAAACCCGTACCAGGGAGACTTTGCCGGTAAATGGATCGGAGATGGTCTTGAAAACCAGGGCGGCAAAAGGACCGTTTACATCCGCCTTCAGCACGATCCCGGTTTTTGAAGCCGCGGGAGCGACTTCGGTCGGAGCCGGGCAGAAGTCCACGATGAAGTCCAGCAGCGACTGGACGCCGCGGTTGCTGACGGCATCGCTGACCAGCACCGGAAAAATATTCCGCTGGCGCAGGGCGTTTTTCAGGCCCAGGCGGATCTCCTCGACGGTCAGATTTCCCGAAGTGAAATACTTGTCCATCAGCGCTTCGTCATTTTCGGCGATCTTTTCCAACAGGGCTTCCCGGCGCAGGGCGATCTCTTCCTTGAGCGCATCGGGAATCGCGATCTCCTTGCCCTCTCCCTTTTCATCGGCGCCGAACTGGTAGGCCTTCATCTCGACGATGTCCACCAAACCGCTGAATTCGGGGCTTTTGCCGATCGGCACCTGAAGCGCTACGACATTCTTGCCGAAACTCGTGGTCAGTGAATCCACGGTCTTGTCAAAATCGGCCAGTTCCTTGGTGAGCTTGCTGACAACGAAGATCACCGCCTTGCCGGCTTCGCTCATGGCCTCGAAGATTTTTTCGGTCTGGACCTGGACCCCGTCCTGGGCGCTGACCAGCATCACGCCCGTTTCCACGGCGCGCAGCGCCACCAGGGTTTCCCAGATAAAACTGGCGAATCCCGGCGTGTCGAGCATGTTGATCTTGAATTTATCCTTGTAGGCATACGCCAGAGCCGCCTGGATGGAGATTTTCCGGGCGATCTCCTCGTCATCGAAATCGGTGACCGTGTTGCCCTGGTCCACTTTGCCCAAACGGTTGACCATCTTGGTGTTGAACAGCAACGCCGATACCAGACTCGTTTTTCCGCTATGGCCGTGGCCGACAAAAGCCACGTTGCGCAAATTCTCACTGGGGATTTCTTTCATATTTTTTCTCCTGGTTTGAGTTCGACAAGCAATGAAAAATCAGCCACCCCGGACAGCAATTCATCGAAGCTCTGCAGCAGGGCGATGCGGTTCTGGCGCACGGCTACATTTTCGTCCATGACCAGTATCTTGTCAAAGAAACGGTCAATGATCGGTTTCATCTCCAGGATCTCGGAACTGGCCTGGAGGTAGTTCTTGTGGATGATCAGGGCGTCAATGCGCGGCTTGGATTCCTTGAAAACATCGGAGAGGATCTTCTCCTCTTTTTCCTTGAGCAGGCCCTCGGAAAAATTGCAGCGCGCGAAACCCTTGCCGATGTTCTTCAACCGCCGCTGCAGGGAAGACAGCGGCTCGACCAGCCCCGATTCGCTCAACTGGGTCAACGCCGCCGCCTTGAGGTAGATATCATAAATCGCCAATGTACTCTTGTCCAGCACCGCGTTGACCACGTCATAGCGGAACTGCCAGAAATCCTTCAGGGAGTTCTCCAGCCGGGATAGGAAAAACCCCTGAATGGTTTCGCAATCCCGCTGCAGGTCCGCGTCGTTTTTGCTGAAATTGAGCACAGCCAGGCGGATCAACGGCCCCAGGTCCAACACCAGCTCGAAATCGACAATGATCTTGATGATGGCGTTGGCATCGCGGCGGATGCCGTACGGGTCCTTGGAACTGGATATCTTGATCCCCTTGTTGACAAAGCCGGCGATATTGTCCATGCGATCGGCGATCGACAGGATGCCGGCTCCCAGGTCATCGAGCTTTTCTTTCACCAGGCCGCGCGGCTGATAATGTCCATAAACCGCCTTCCAGACCGATTTTTCCTCTCCGGCCTCCTTAAGATACAGACCGCCCATGATCCCCTGCAGGGAGGGGAATTCGCGGACCATTTTGGTCAGCAGGTCGTTCTTGCAGTGGCAGGCCGCCTTATGCAGCGTTTCCCGCAGCGGACCGTTGCGGGTCTCGTTGACCAGAAAGTCCACCAGCGAGGCCAAGCGCTCGACTTTTTCCAGGAAGGTCCCGAGTTCCTTCTGGAACATGACGTTTTTCAACAGCGGTTTCAGGGAAAAGAAATCAAGCTTGCGGTCCATGTCCCAAAAAAACTGCGCGTCTTCGAAGGTGGCGCGGATGACCTTCTCGTTGCCGCGGCTGACTTTCTTGTTTTCGTCGGGGATATTGGCCACGCCGACAAAGGCATTGACCAGCTTGCCGGCACGGTCATAAACGGGCATGAGTTTTTTTTCCTGGGTCATGAAGGTGGTAATGATCTCCTCCGGCAGGCTGAGATACTTGGAATCAAAAGTGCCGCTGAACGCCACCGGGTATTCGTTGCTGAAAACATAATAATCGAGCAGGCCGTCGTCAATGCCGACCCGGCCGTCCAGTTCCAGTTCAATATCGCGGATCTCGCCCATGATCTTGTTCTTGCGCTCATCCTCCTTGAGAATGATGAAATTCTTGACCAGGCCCTGGACATAATCCTTGAAGGAGTTGACTTCAAAAAAAGAATCGGACATGAGCAGATGGCCCACGGCCCGGTTCGCCGATTTGATCCCGGCGAACTCGACCGCCAGCAGTTTGTTGCTGAACAGGGCCAGGATATTGCGGATCGGCCGGATGAAGGGCTGCCGCGACCCGTTCCAGACCATGGTCTTGCCGAATGTCAGCGCCGACAGGATCTCCGGGATAAAGGCCCGGATCAGTTCGGCGGTTTCTTCACCGCCCGCGATCCGGACCAGGCCCAGGTAAACGCCTTTGGCGGTTTCGATCTCGACCACATCGGAAAACTTCACATGGTTGAACTCACAGAACTTTTTCAGGGCCACCGTCGGCAAGCCGCGGCTGTCGAGGGCGATGCGTTTGGTCGGGCCCAGAACGGTTTCTTCCTTGTTGGCTGTTTTTTCGGGAAGCCGGGTGATGTGCACCATCAGGCGGCGGTTGCTGGCCGCGCACTCGATATCGCCGTGACTGATGGCCAGCTGGGCCAGCCGGGCGCTGAACAGGTCCCTGAGCTGGTCGCGGATGCCGCTGACGGCAGGAGCCGGTATTTCCTCAACTCCGAGTTCAAACAAAAAGTCAGCCATTTTTTTCACCTTCGGTTTGCATGACGTATTTCTGGGCGATGCGCGCCGACAGGTTGCGCATGATGCCCATCAACGCCGTGCGTTCGGCAACCGAAACGGCCTTGCGGGCGTCCAGCATGTTGAAGGCATGGGAGCACTTCAGCAGGTAATCATAAGCCGGCATGTACAGCTGGTGCTCGAGCAGCCTTTCCGCTTCCCGCTGATAGTGTTGGAATACGCCGCGCAACATGTCGATATCGGCCGTTTCAAAATTATAGATCGAAAACTGGCGCTCTTCCTCGAGTTTCAAGGCCCCGTAGGAGACGCCGTTGCCCCAGTCCAGGTCATACACATTGTTCTGGCCGTCCAGGAACATGGCCAGCCGCTCCACGCCGTAGGTGATCTCCAGCGTATTGGGGTTGAGCTCCAGCCCTCCGGCCTGCTGGAAATAAGTGAACTGGGTGATCTCCAGACCATCGCACATCACCTGCCAGCCGACGCCCCAGGCTCCCAAAGACGGGGAAGCCCAGTTGTCCTCGTCAAACTTGATGTCATGAATGCTGATGTCCACGCCCAGGTAGATGAGGCTGTCCAGGAAAAGCATCTGCCCTTCGCTGGGCACGGGCTTGAGGATCACCTGGAACTGGTTGTGTTTCTGCACCCGGTTGGGATTCTGGCCGTAACGGCCGTCATCGGGCCGGCGGGCCGGCTGCCAATAGGCGGCGCGCCAGGGTTTTTTCCCCAGGACGCGGAAAAACGTATCCGGGGACATGGTCCCGGCGCCGACTTCATTGTCGTAACCGGAAGCAATATAGCAGCCCCTTTCGGCCCAAAATTCCTGCAGTTTCAAAATGACGTTCTGAATGCTCAAAGATCCTCCCCCTTGCGCCATCTCAAGACCGGTTTGCGGGCGGCCAGGGTTTCATCCAAACGGCGCACCGGCGTCTGCTGCGGAGCCTGGAGCAGCAATTCCGGATTTTCCCGGGCTTCCCGGACTATTTTTTCCATCACGGCGATGAATTCGTCAAGGGTTTCCTTGCTCTCGGTTTCGGTGGGTTCGATCATCATGGCCCCGTGGACAATCAGGGGGAAATAGATGGTGAAAGGATGAAGACCATGGTCCAGCAACCTCTTGGCGATATCCAGGGTCTTGACCGGGAGGTTTTTGTCGGAAAAAACCACTTCATGCAGCGTGTCGGTCGCATAGGGCAGATCGAGCACTCCCTGCAGTTTGTGGCGCAGGTAATTGGCGTTCAAAACCGCGTCTTCGGCGACGCGGCGGACATTCTCCCGGCCGAGAGAACACAGATAAGCCAGGGCGCGGATGATGACCAGGAACTGGCCGTAGAAGTTTTTTACCCTGCCGATCGTCTGCGGGCTGTCGTAAACGACCCGGTAGCGGCCGTTTTCTTTGACCGCCCGCGGAACGGGCAGGAAGGGCAGCAGCTGGGCGGCCACGCCGACCGGCCCCGAACCCGGACCGCCGCCGCCGTGGGGCGTCGAGAACGTCTTGTGCAGGTTCATGTGCATGACGTCGACCCCCAGGTCGCCCGGCCGGACAATGCCCAGCAGCGCGTTCATATTGGCGCCGTCCATATATAAAAGCGAACCGTTGTCATGCAGGGCGGCGGCGATGGCCGTGATGTTCTTCTCGAAAATGCCCAGGGTGTTGGGGTTGGTCATCATCAGCGCGGCGACGTCCTTGTCGAGAAAAGGCCGCAAGCCGTCGACATCGATGATGCCTTCGGTGTTGCTGGGGATCTCGCGGATATCATAACCGGCGAAATGGGCCGAGCTGGGATTGGTGCCGTGGGCTGAATCGGGGATCAACACCACGTGCCGCGGGTCGCCCTTTGACTGCAGATATTTCCGGATGACCAGCATGCCGGTGAATTCACCGTGGGCCCCGGCGGCGGGGGTCAGGGTGAACCCGGCCATGCCGGTCAGGGCCACTAGCCATTCCTCCATGCGGACCAGCAATTCCAGGTTGCCCTGGACCAGGTCGTGCGGGGCGTAGGGATGGGCCTGGAAATCTTCGGCCGCGGCCAGTTTCTCGTTGATCTTGGGGTTGTACTTCATGGTGCATGAACCCAGCGGGTACAGGCCGTCGTCCAGCGAATAATTCAGCCGGGCCAGGGCCATATAATGGCGGACGATCTCCACCTCGGAGACCTGGGGAAAATCGGTGATGCCGCCGCGGATCTGCCCGGGGTCCAGGGCCGGTTCGTCCGGAACATTGCGGGCGCCCAGGCCATGGCCGATCTTGCCTTCGCGGCTGAGTTCAAAAATCAATGGGGGTAGCTGGTTCATGCGCATTCTCCGATCAGGCGCAGCAGGCGATCGATGTCTTCGCGGCGGTGCACCTCGCTGAAGGAGAGCAGCACGCGCCGGGTCACCTCGGGGTAGAACCAGGCCAGGGAAACGCCGGCCAGCACGCCTTTTTTCTGCAGCTTGGCCAGGAATTCAGCGGCCGTTCCCTTTTTGATCTCCAGCAGCACGTCATTGTAAAAATTCCGCTTGTAAACAACTTCGATGGGGGTCAGCTTGGCGGCGGCCCTGACAAAATAGGCCGCGTGCAAATGGCAGTCGGCGGCCGCCCGGGCCAGGCCGTCCCTGCCCATGGTGGCCAAATACATACCGGCGCGCAGGGCGCACCAGGCTTCGTTGCTGCATATGTTCGACGTCGCTTTTTCACGCTTGATATGCTGTTCACGGGTGGAAAGGGTCAGCACGTATCCCCGTTTCCCGTCCAGGTCCTTGGTCTGGCCGACGATCCGGCCCGGAAATTGCCTGAGGAACTCCTCGCTGGCCGTCAAAAATCCCAGGTAGGGACCGCCGAAGCCCAGGGACAGCCCGAAGCTCTGGGCCTCGCCCGCGACGATATCGACCGCGAAATCTGAGGCCGGACGGAGATAGCCCAGGGACATGGCTTCGGTGACCACCTGCACGGCATAGGCCTGCTGCGAGTGCACCGTGGAGGCCAGCAGGGCACTGTCTTCAACCTGGCCAAGGAAATTCGGCGACTGGAACACCAGGGCCGCCGTCTGGCCGTTCAACTTGGCCTGCAGATCATGGCTGTCGATGCGGCCATTCTTCTTGTCGAGCGTGACGGTCACCAGTTCGATCGGCAGGTTCTGCGCGTAGGTGCGGATAATAGCCGCGTATTCAGGGTGCAGGCTTTCGGCCAGGAGCACGCGGGCCCGCCCCGATTTGCGCACCGCCAGCAGCACGGCCTCGGCGGCGGCCGTTCCCCCATCGTACAGGGAGGCGTTGGCCACGGGCAAACCGGTCAGCATGGACATCATGGTCTGGTATTCAAAGATCGCCTGCAGGCTGCCCTGGCTGATCTCTGGCTGATAGGGCGTGTACGGGGTCAGGAATTCGCCCTTGGCGCTGAGATAGGAAACCACCTCGGGAATGAAATGGGCGCAAGCGCCGGCCCCTAAAAAGCTCAGGTAGTCCCCGAATTGGTTCTTCCGGGCCATGGCCTTGAAATCGGCGATCAATTCCGGTTCGGAAAGCGCCGCGGGAATGGCGTTCAGAGAAAAAAAACTTTTGTCCTTCGGGATGGACTTGAAGAGCTCCTCAATGCCGTCGATGCCGATGGTTTTTTTTATTTCTTCTCTGGCCGTGTCCGTCAGAGGCAGATATCTCATCGTTCATTCCCCGGCGATTCCCTGCAAATACTCTTCATATTTTTTCTGGTCCAGAAGTTCTTTCAATTCGTCGGGCTGCTTGAACTTCATTTTAAAAAGGAAACCATCGCCATAGGGCTCCTGGTTGACCAGTTCCGGATTGTTGCCCAGCTTGCCATTGACCTCGGTAACGGTCCCGGACAGCGGCGAGAAAACATCTGAAACGGCTTTGACCGATTCAATGTTGGCCGCGGGATCGCCTTTTTTTACTTCCTTGCCCGGGGCGGGAAGTTCCACGTATACGACGTCGCCCAATTCATGCTGGGCGTACTCGGTGATGCCGACAGCGGCAATGTCTCCGTCCATGCGCAGCCACTCGTGTTCCTTGGTAAAAAGCAAATTTTCTAATGCCATGTATTCCTCCTACTTGATTCTTTTATAGAAAGGTGTTTTTACAACCTTGGCCGTGGCCATTTTGCCGCGGATATCGACCTGGAATTCACTATCGATCGCCGAGTTCTCCAGCGGCAGGTAGGTCATGCCGATGGGTTTTTTCAGGAACGGGACAAAGGTGCCTGAGGTGACGGTGCCGAATTCCTTACCCTGGACATGGACCGGGTAGCCGTGGCGGGCGATGCCCTTGTCCAATAATTCAAAACCGACCAGGATGCGGCGAACGCCGTCCGCTTTTTGTTTGGCCAGGACGTCCCGGCCGATGAACGGATCTTTGTTGAGTTTCAAGATCCAGCCCAGGTCGGCTTCCAGCACCGAGTGCCGATCATCGATGTCATTGCCGTACAAGGCCATTTTGGCTTCCAGGCGCAAGGTGTCGCGGGCGCCCAGCCCCGCAGGCAGGGCATCGTACTTTTCGCCTTTTTCAGCCAGGGCCAGAAAGAGTTTGCTGGCGGTCGGGGCGTCCGAGCGGAAATAAATTTCGAAGCCGTCCTCGCCGGTGTAGCCGGTGCGCGACACGACGGCTTCGAGTCCCATGACGCGGGCCATGCTGAAGTGGTAATAGGCCATGGGCTTGAGGTCGGTTTCGGTGAATTCCTGCAAAAGTTTTTCCGCCACCGGCCCCTGGACGGCGATCTGGGAATATTCTTCACTGCGGTTTTCAAGCTGCACCGCGAAGCGGGCGGTGTGTTTTTTCATCCATTGGAAATCTTTTTCGATATTGGCGGCATTGACCACCAG
>Ga0209450_10001590_pt1 | contig 11371 bp, 6 predicted proteins | sample FrelakmetLWP11LW_FD_187149 | JGI IMG/M metagenome (GOLD analysis project Ga0209450, IMG submission 187149) | Freshwater lake sediment microbial communities from the University of Notre Dame, USA, for methane emissions studies - LWP11 LW (SPAdes)... | ecosystem: Environmental > Aquatic >... | reverse complement strand
ATTGCAATCGGAATGTCCAATACAGTCCTGCGGACTGTGAACGGAGGAAACTCCTGGCAGCAGATTACCCTGCCTGTGTTTCCCAACGGTTCTGCATGTTATTTTTTTCCGTTAAAAAACACTACTACCGGATGGATATCGGGTTCCGGCTGGAACGGGATTTACCGGGCCGTAATTATGAAAACCACAAATGCAGGAGCCAACTGGGGAGTCTATGGTAATAATTATCCGGGGGAAGCAAAAGAGCTTTATTTTATTAACGATACTATGGGCTGGGCAATAGTTTCACCTCCAAGAATCCTTAAAACAGAAGACGGAGGCGGATGGTGGGAATCATGTTATACAGGATATAACTACAGCTTCATAATGAAGGGGATTATTTTTACGGACAGCCTGAACGGTTATGTATATGGATTCGACACTACAGCGAAGAAAGGAAGTATGCTGAAAACAACATCTTCAGGCGCAAACTGGGATTACACTGTTTTGGATTTTCCTTATTCATTCAACTCAGTTTATTTTATCAATTCGCAGACGGGATATATCGCATGTGACAGCGGGAGAATATTAAAAACAACTTCGGCATTCAGTAATTTAGAAGTGCTTACTCCACGCACTCAAAAAAAACTGAGCAGCATTCAGTTTGTAAATTCCCAGACGGGATGGGCTGTCGGCGTGGATTATTCACTGCAGATACTCGGGATCGTTATGAAGACAACTGACGGAGGCAATAACTGGGCGACTTATCTGACCGGAGGAAGCTGGTTGTATGATGTTGACTTTGTAAATCAGCAAACAGGATGGGCCTGCGGATGGTTTGGCACGATATTGAAATCTACAAACGGCGGGTCAGTATATGCGGGTGGAAACAATACAACGGTACCGGCGGAATTTGTGCTCTTTCAAAATTATCCGAATCCGTTCAACCCTAGTACAATTATCAATTATCAAGTACCCCGCCACGGCGGGTCTTCGACGGCGGGTGTTTTTGTAAAAATCGCCGTGTATGATATATCGGGAAAGGAAATCGAGATACTTGTTAATGAGATTAAGCAAGCAGGTTATTACGAAGCAGAGTTTGACGGGAGTAATTTGCCGAGCGGGGTTTATTTATGCAAATTAGAAGCAAACAATTATTCAGCGTCGATGAAAATGATATTACTAAAGTAGATAGAACAAGAAGAAAAAGAAACCCCGCGTGTATTTAATGCATGCGGGGTTTTATATTGGGTTTGCTATAATCTTATTTCAGAAGCAGCAGCTTTTTTGTTTCCGAAAAATCACCCGCAGTTAATTTATAAAAATATACGCCTGACGGCAGATTGCTTCCGTCAAATGTAACTTCATACGTTCCCGGCTTCAATTCTTCATTAACCAGCGTCGCAACTTCCCTGCCGGATACGTCAAACACTTTCAGGGTTACGTAATTATTAACTGGTATCTGATAATTGATAATTGTACCCGGATTGAAGGGATTCGGGTAATTCTGGTACAGTTTATAACTTTCGATATTATTGTTATTACCTTCAATATGTGTTAATACGCTTCTGCTGTAAACGGATATTTCCGCTGAATCTTTTGTACAGGAACGGCTTGCGGAATCCCTGAGGAAATTACGCCAGTTTGTAAGAGTATTCCTGTAAGTGCCGTTCGGGTAATCCGGATTCGTTGCATTCGGGTTCACTGCAATCGGAGTCAGGATAAATTTTGCCGCGTACCACGATGAAGCAACGGGGTCGGTTGACGCAACAAGCATATCAGTCTTCTGATTATATCCCGTGCTGTTCGGTCCCTGCCTTGCAGTCCACGCCGCGTCTATTATGCTGAGTTTCGGAAATGTTACATTCATAATTCTTGCGACAAGAGCATAGGTGCCCCAGAAATATGTCGTATGCATCGGAGTGGATCCGCCATACCGCTGGGATGAATATGCGGTAGTAAGAAGTCCTATCCAGTTCTTAACCGCTATTGTAGAGCCTGCCATGCTGTGAGCTTTCAGAACCGGAAAACTTATTATGCAAAGTTTTGACAGGTCATAAGTGGATGACAACGAATCCCATATGCCGTATCTTGCCGAGATGTAACGCAGTCCCGAAGGCGACCTGAATTTGGGATACGATATCTTTGTCGCTGTTTCATAAATGTAACCGTCTGTATAGTTACCCGTCGAATATTCATCTGCAACTACGCTCCAGAATGTTTTCCAGTCAAGCGCGTGTACCTTATATCCTTTTGAATGAAAAGTATTAACTACATCGATAATGGACTGTGCAGTATCTTCGGAGTTGTTGTCGCCGTGATTGATTCCCGTGCCTATATCCTGTGTATTATCGCAAACGAGAATTTCTCCCGTGAATCCGTCGGGATGATTTAATATTTTCCATATCACGCCCTTTATTCTGTCAGTGCTTGTCGTATTCCTTTTTGTCCACTGGAAATTCCCTTTTAGTATAACCACATTATTAGAGCCGACAATCCCATTCGGGTGCGATACCGTTTTATGGAAATAAATATCCTTTTTCTCCATCATTGCAAGCATCGTATCAATCGCGGGGTCTTTCAGGTACGCATTAGGAACAGTCGAGTCCCCTGCCGCAAGCGAACCTGACGTAGGCGGAATATTATCCATTACAAAAACTTTTGAAACGGGATTCGGAACTTCCCAGACGGGCAACGCCTGTATTTGAGTATTAGTGTTCTCCATTGCTCCCTGATCGCCGGGCAGCGCGAGAGTCAGCCAGATAACAGCCATTATAAGCAAAGCCGCGCCCGAAACATTAAAAAACCTTTTCAGGAACAAAGTGCCTCCGAGCAGAGCAAGAACGGATATCACCCAGCTTGACGCAAGCGGGTACACTGCCTGCTGGCACGGATAACTCAGGCGTTTCGGATTTGTGCCTGTTCTTAAGATGAACCAGAGAAACGCCAGAAAACCTATTATCCAGAACGTCCAGCCGAAATTTCTCTTTTTATTATTTTCGTTTTCCATGACTTATGCCGTTAAAATTTGTGATTGCCCTGTTTGTTCCTGTTCAGCATGAACGAAACATAAAGGCTGAAAATCAACGATACAATGAACTGAATAATCAGAGGAGTAGAAATAAGTTCCGATTGTATTAAGCCCGAACTGATAAAAAAGTATTTGAACAGATAATAGAACAGTTTTCCTGCGGCTATCGAAAGGAACATCGTGATAAACACGCTTTTAAACTTCTTCGACAATTCAAAGAACAGAAACGAGAACAACAGCAGTTCAAACGATATAAGCGCGGTTTTCAGGAAAACGGGATGCGATGATATTAAATGCGAAAACATCGGTAGTGTCAAAGCCAGGATAATTGTATTCGTCTTTGACGAGTGCGCAATTGAAAGTATCAGCATCAGCCTGACGGGTTCAATAAAATATACGGGAAGGCTGATAAGGTGCGATAGTGCAGGGGTAAAATAAATCAACAGTACCGCCGTCAAATCTATTATTGCTCCTTTTACTGCCTGTTTGTTTTTCGGCAGTGTAATAATATTATTCATAATTCAATATTTGGCAGATGTTAATAAAACAGGGAAAAAATTCAATCTTTGTAAAAGAACATTTTGTTGAAAAAATATAAACAAAATCAGAATAAATTATAAGTGATAATTAATTTGCGGTAAATTCCGATTGTATGATTCTGCAGTGTTTTGCAGTATATTGACCTCTTAAAAGAAGTAAAATAAAAAACCCCGTGCCTTTGCACAGGGCTGTAATAGTGGAGATTAGGGGAGTCGAACCCCTGACCTCTCCGATGTACATCGGAGCGCTTTAATCTTTGTTGTTTTTCCACAGCATGTAATTTGGAGATTTGTGGAGATTAGGGGAGTCGAACCCCTGACCTTTTGAATGCCATTCAAACGCTCTACCAGCTGAGCTAAATCCCCTGCTATTATTCAAAAATAAGGGATTCTCACGATATAGTAAATGATATTCAGTTATGAGTTTTATCTTATCCTTACGAGAACGTCTTCCTTTGCGCCTTTCCTTATATGCATAGTTTTAAAAGTTATATTCAATATTTCTAAAGTATCACCGGATACTTCTTTGCCTTCATTATTATGAAATGCCAGCAGAAGATTGCTTCCGTCAAGCGACCAGTTCAGAGGGATTTCTTTAATATCCAAAAGAGCGTGCGGTTTTACCAAAATTCCGGTATGGTCAGGATTCAGTTTCAAATCGCTTATAATATTTGGTTTTTTCGGACTTTTTATTTCCCACTCCCCTGTAATAAGCTCCTGTTTTAATTTTCCGCAGGCGCAAAGTATGAACAGAACTAAAATAAAACCAGTTATTACAGAATGTTTCATAATAATCCCTTCCGGAGATAATATATTTTACTGTGATACTTAATAAACATATATATATTATATATAACAATGAATACAATTTCTAGGAATCCCGTAGGGATGGAATTATTGCAGGAAAAGAGGATACAATAAGTTTTTGACCTTTTGATTACAAATTTATTTGGAAGCAAAAAGGGTTTTGAGGAGAATGTTTAAATTATATGACGGTTTAAACCCTTTTCAGTTTCATTCACATGAAACTGAAAAGATTACGAGAATAGAATACCATTATCTACAATCATGCCACCCCTACGGGTTGATAAAGTTTAAAATTTGAAGTCAATATTTTTATCTAATTAAGATCGAATCCAGTAGGGATGGGATTATTGTAGGAAAATAGGATATAATAAGTTTTTACCTTTTTGCTTTCAATTTTATTTGGAAGAAAAAGGGTTTAATCTAATTTTAAATATAAAAAATAAAATATGAAAAATATTTAATTCAATAAGTAGTTTACCCACCCCGCCCTTCGGGCACCCCTCCCGAGAGGGGATTTTAAAAAGATATATCTGCGGTCTTAGTCACCATCCTGCTTCATCTCTATGCTAAAAGCAGAGACAGGCCTGCGAGGTCAAAATAAAAGCTCGTTGTGAATATCGAGCTTTTTATGAGTATTTATCTATTTAACAGTTTTCTATTTTCTAATTTATATATTCACCAATTTCCAAATTCCCGCTCTTGTTTCAACTGTTTTCTGTTTCCCTGTTTTCTAATTAACCAATTAACAAATTCACGAATTAACGAATAGACGAATTTACTTCCTTTTCTATAAAATCATGCCTTTCTTTTAATTCCTGAACATATTTATCAAGATGAGGTTTTACTTCTGAATCTTCCTTGAATTCAATAACATATGAATCGGCTTCCCTGAAATCCCTGAACCCGCATGTATATGCAATGCTGTCAAATTTTACTGACAGTACGGCATTATAAATACGCCTGTATTTCTTTTCATCCAAAAAATATTTTCCCGATTCGTCTTTACTGAAAGATGAATCCTTGGCCGATAAATGAATACCTGAATAAACATTTCCGGAAACAAATTCACGTGATTTTTCCAGATAAACTATTGTTTTCTGCCTATCTTCACTACTTTTTCCGCAGGAAAGCGCCGTAAAAGCAAGGAGGATAATGATGATGTGTTTCATCAGTATCCTCCGTATGCTTTATCAACACTCTGAATGCTGAAAGTAAATTTCATCAATGCCCGGCATCACCTTTTACTTTATACCTTTCGCCTGTTTGTTTTACAAGTTCTTTATACCAGTCCGGACCGTAACCCGGCTGAGTCACTTTCGGCACACGGCTCCCGTCAACAGGGAATTTAATGTTTCCGTCCATGTATTTTGTAAACAGGAATCCGTATAATTTCTTCCATGAGTCAAATGTGTTTTTACCTGCAGTCAGGCAGAATTCTGTCAGATAATCTTTTGCCTGCTCGGGGTCCTTGTCATAAAGCTCTTTAGCTTTTGCATCTATATCATTAATCGAAGCAAGATATCCCTGTTCAAGCTGTTTTTGAACAGGCTGGATATCCTGAATCATATCTTTATATCTAGTATATGCAAAATTTGACACCTGGTTAAAAACCCAGAACGCAGACGAATCACTGAAAACCATCATGTCGCCGTTTCCGACTGCAAAGTTTGACGGCACCTTTTTGATTGAAGTGTATACGGGAGTATATACGGTAGTATAACTGTCATCCACGCCGAACCAAAAAATCCCGCCCAATGCATCGGGCAGCCATGAGCGTGACTGCGTCACGAAAGAAAATCCTGTCTGCTGAGTCGAGATTGCCCTTTCATTGAAATATGTCTTGTCCCCTACCTTAAAAGTCAGTGGCCTCCATCTTACCGGGCATACATAAGGTCCGGCGCCCCAGTCCTTTGTCATATCGAGTTCTGTTCCCTGATAATGGTCGCGCATGTATGTCATCACGTCATAGACAGAAATTTTCTTATCGGGTTTGACATAAAGAGGCATCCTGTTCTTAAGGTTTTCACCTTTTGCATAATCTACATACTTTGACATTCCGCTGGAAACCTTGTTGAACAAAGACCACACTCTTGCTTCGCAGAATCTTGCCGCGCCGAAATCCACGGGAGCATATGCATCAGAGAATGAGAATTTATCATCATCGCCTTTGTAATAACCTTTCTGCTTTGCGAAAGAGATTACATCATTTGAGTAATAGCAGTTCATTGTATCGTTAAGGGGAAACTGCATAATCCTGGCATGGTTTGCATGGCCCGAAACATAGCCGTCGGGAATTCTCACGGCAACCCAGACGGCGCCTTTATTGCCGGGGCCTTTGCCGATCATTTCCATAATCCAGACTTCATTCGGGTCAGAAAGAGAGAACGATTCGCCGCTGCTGCAGTACCCGTATTCCTGAACAAGGTCTGTCATAATTTTTATAGCTTCACGGCAATTTCTTGCCCTCTGAAGCGCAATATAAATTAAAGAACCGTAGTCAATTTTGCCTGTCGTATCAACGAGTTCTTCCCTGCCGCCGTAAGTTGTTTCGCCTATGGCAAGCTGGAATTCATTCATGTTGCCTACAACGTTATAAGTACGCTCTGCCTGGGGTATCCGGCAAAGGAATCTGTGTGAATCCCATTCGATTACATCCATCATAGTACCCGGAGGATAATTCATTGCAGGCCAGAAATAAAGTTCGCCGTACAGTGAATGTGAATCCGCAGTGTAAGTTATAAACGTCGAACCGTCAGTTGATGCTCCCCTTGTCACGAGAAAATTTGTGCAGGGATATACACTGCCGTTAATAAAAGCAACGATAAGAAATACTAAAGATATTGTTTTCTTCATAAAATAATTTTAAGCAGTAAAAATAGCGAATAAAATCATGAAACAATATGAAATACGATTCAAAGACAGAAGTTACAAAATGCCGTATTTTTCTGCTAAAAGAGTAACGCTTTAGCACTTTTTTTAATTATAGATTTCGTATATATTGCATTATAGGGCGGGGGGTAAAATTGAAATTTCTGTTTAATTCTGTTGATATTTTATAGACCCGCCTTTTTAAATTGAAAATTTAAGTTATCTCATCCATTATAAAGCCGCTGAAGAAATTCAGCGGCTTTTTTTATCAGGTAAAATGCGGGAATTACCATAAGTTGTTTTCAGTATTATAGAATAAATATTTTTACTACTTTTAGATAAATAAAAAAACGCCATGTACAAAATTAAAAAACTATTTTTTACCGTTATAGTTGTTTTATTAACCGCCGCGAATTTTTCCTTTGCGCAGAATAACAGCAGTATTGAGAAATATTCCCAGGTGAGGATATCAGTTACATCGGATAATGATATCAGGAAGATGGGAAATTCCGGTTTGTTTCTTGACGGAGGAATTTACAAAAAGGGGCTGTATTTTGAGACATGGTTATCAGCAAGTGAATTAGATATGCTGAGAAGTTCAGGAGTTCCTTTCTTTATTACAGTTGACGACTGGTTAGCATATTATAATGACAAACAGAGGATTAATCAGTTTCCGCATAACATAACGCTTACTGACGCTTATACAATCAGCCACAGCATTTACGGCACAATGGGCGGCCATTTAAAATGGGAAGAAGCAATTGCAAAACTGGATTCCATGAGGCTGCAATACCCCTCCCTTGTTTCTGCCAAGTGGGCTATCGGGACTTCATACGAAAACAGGGAGATGTGGACAATCAGAGTCACAAAGAATCCCGATTCCCCTACCGGAAGGCCGGAAGTCTGGCTTAACGGAGTAACGCACGCGCGCGAACCGATGGGAATGATGAATTTATTTTATTATATTTACTGGCTGCTTGAGAATTATAATATTGACCCTATTGCTACATATATCCTTAACAACCGCGAAATTTATTTTACTCCGTTTATAAATCCGGACGGTTATTATTATAATCAGACAACAAATCCGAACGGCGGAGGAATGTGGAGGAAAAATAGACAGCCGTACGGCGGTTATACCGGGACTGACCTTAACAGAAATTTCGGCACGTATAATTTCTGGAATTCTTCTAACGGCGGCTCTTCAACATCACCGTCTTCGGATACATACAGAGGTCCGTATCCGTTTTCGACAAAAGAAGACTCGGTATATAAAGTCTTTTTTAATTCAAGAAATTTTAAAACCGGACTCGATTATCATACTTACGGTAATTATCTTCTGAAACCCTGGTACTGGTGCGACCCTGCTCCGACGCCCGACGATGCGGTATTCAATGAGATGGGCGCGGATATTGTTGCAGATAATCATTTTTCATTCGGGACTTCCTATCAAACGCTGCAGTATTATATAAGAGGCGGGGACCTCGACTGGTGTTACAGTACCGACTCAACAGGCCATTCGTCGCACAGTTATTTTATGCTTCCCGAAGTCGGGACTTCAGGATTTTACGCAACTCTGGCTGAAATAATTCCTTATTCCCAGATGTGCATGTATATGAACATATACATGTCTTTAGCCGCAGGACCTTTTACCGGATTAAAAAATGCCGCATTGAATAAAACTGCTTACACCCAGAATGAAACGGGAAATTTCAAAGTTGTCGTCAGGAATAAGGGTTTAATGAATGCTGCGAATGTAAAGATTCAATTTACGCCGCTGAGCTCGTATGTTACGATTCCCGTTCAGGAATATACAAAAGGAGTTCTGGCTTCGAGAACTTCGGACAGTACAACATTCAGTTTTACAATATCGGGAGCATGCCCTAATAATTACGGTATACCTGCGAGATTGAAAATAATGCAAAATGACACAAATACATTATATAACCGGGTGTTGTATATACCTGTCGGCAGCGGAACAACGATGCTTATTGACAGCGCGGAAAACGGATTTACAAACTGGACTACCTCCGGAACCTGGGCTGTAACATCAGCGCAATACCATTCACCTTCGAATTCGTTCACTGACAGCCCGTCGGGTAATTATTCGGGCAATACGGATAACAGAATGACGTTAAACTTCCCGCTGAACACTTCTTCATCCCCCGTGGTTTTCATGTCGTTCTGGCACAAATATAATACCGAAGCAGTTTCTGATTTTTGCCGCGTTGAAGTATCGGATAACAATGGTACGAACTGGTCTGAAGTTATATCTTACAACGGTGACATGCAAACCTGGACTTTTCAGAATCTTGACATTACATCATTCTGTAACGGCTCTTCGAATGTGAGGGTCAGATTCAGGCTTACCAGCGACAATGCCCTGAATTATGACGGCTGGTACGTGGATGATATAAAAATCACGGGTTATCAGACTACATTAACGGGAACCGGTAATTGGGGTAATGTTGCATATAAATACTCACTGGAGCAAAATTATCCGAATCCTTTCAATCCTGTTACAAAAATATCATATAGCATTGAAAAGCAATCTTCAGTTACATTAAAGATATATGATATTAACGGCAAAGAAATGAAAACTCTTTTTAACGGAATGAAAGCGCCCGGAAGTTATTCAATTGACTTTGACGGCTCATCACTGTCATCGGGAATTTATTTCTACAGAATTCAGGCGGGCGATTTCACTGATGTTAAGAAAATGATAATGATAAAATAAAGACGCGCAAGTAATCTCGTATAAACAAAAAGCCGCTGAAGAGATTCAGCGGCTTTATTATTTGTATTGATATTTTCCTTTTACCAGATTACGGCGCGCAGTTCGGAAGGTTTGTACATTTTAGCGTCCTTCTGAATATTAAACGCTTCATAAAATTCCGGGACATTATAGACAATCCCGTTTACTCTTGCCTCAGAAGGCGAATGGACGTCTTCTTTCAAGCGCTTGAGCAGTTCATTGTCCCTGATATTGCCCCTCCATATCTGCGCGTATGAAAGGAAATATCTCTGAAGCGGAGTAAATCCGTCAGTTTCCTTTGCGGGCGGATTCTTTTTCCAAGCCATTTCGAGCGCGTCCTGTGATATTGAAACGCCACCGAGGTCTGCAATGTTTTCGCCGAGCGTCAGTTTGCCGTCAACATGAAATGTATCAAGAACGAAAAAATTATCGTACTGTTTAACCAGCACGTCCGCCTGATTCTTGAAGTTTTGCGCGTCTTCCTCCGTCCACCAGTCATTAAGGTTACCGTCCTTATTAAACTTGCGTCCCTGGTCGTCGAACCCGTGGGATATTTCATGGCCGATTACAACGCCTATACCTCCGTAATTAACCGCGTCATCGCCTTCGGCAAAAAAGAACGGCGGCTGAAGTATTCCCGCAGGGAAACAGATTTCATTATTAGTCGCGCTGTAATATGCATTGACCGTCTGAGGCGACATCCCCCATTTTGTTTTGTCAACGGGTTTTCCAAGTTCGCTCAGATTGTCGTGATAAAAGAATTTGCGTACGTTAATAACATTCTGCCAGTATGAATCGCGCGTTATTTCAATTTTAGAATAATCTTTCCATTTATCGGGATATCCCACTTTCACGCCTATCCTGTCGAGTTTTGCCTTTGCTTCAAGTTTCGTTTTATCGCTCATCCATTTCAGGTTTTCAATCCTGTTTGCAAGGGCAACTTTCAGGTTTGCGACAAGGTCAAGGATTCTTTGTTTAGCCGACGGCGGAAAATATTTAGCGACGTAGAGTTCTCCCAGCGCCTCGCCGAGCGAACCGTTAACAACGTCGATAACCCGTTTGTCCCTTGACCTGATTTCCTGCGCGCCTGACATGAACTTTCCGTTGAATTCAAAATTTGCATTAACGAAATCGTCGCTGAGATAAGGAGCCGCGTTGTTGATAACTTTCCATTCGAGGTAAGTCTTCAGGTCATCTGCCGATACATCGGTCCAGATGCCGCTGAGCTTTGCGATATAATCTTTTTGCCCGACGTTAATATCTCCGGGATTTTCCACGTCAATATATTTAAGATATGCTTTCCAGTCAATTGCGGGGCATAATGTTATTAAATCATCAAGGGGCATTTTATTGTAATTCTTGTCAGGGTCCCTGAGTTCGAGGTTAGAATAG
>Ga0209450_10001589_pt1 | contig 11377 bp, 13 predicted proteins | sample FrelakmetLWP11LW_FD_187149 | JGI IMG/M metagenome (GOLD analysis project Ga0209450, IMG submission 187149) | Freshwater lake sediment microbial communities from the University of Notre Dame, USA, for methane emissions studies - LWP11 LW (SPAdes)... | ecosystem: Environmental > Aquatic >... | reverse complement strand
GACGTCCATGAAGTAGCCGAACATCCTGCGCTTGAGGCTGCCTGCGTCCTCCATGCGGATCATCACCTGCGTCAGCAGCCCCTCGAACACCCGCGGCGGCGCGAAGTAGTAGGTCGGACCGATCTCGCGCAGGTCGTTGGTCACCGTCGACGGCGACTCCGGGCAGTTGACCGTGTAGCCGGTGGCCAGCGCCTGCGCGTAGGAGAAGATGTTCTGGCCGATCCAGGCCAGCGGCAGGTAGGCGAGCACGTCCTCGTAGACGGTCAGCCCCTCCATGTCGGTGCACACGCGCGCCCGGTCGATCAGCGCGTGGTGCGTCTGCACCACGCCCTTCGGCTTGCCGGTCGTACCCGAGGTGTAGAACAGCGCCGCCGTGTCCTGCGGCGAGCCCTTGGCGATCTCCTCGTCGACGAACTGCGGTTGCACCGACAGCAGGCCCTGGCCGAGGCGGGCCAGCTCGTCGAACGGCAGCAGGCCTTCCTGCGTGTAGTGGCGCAGCCCGCGCGGGTCGTCGAAATAGATGTGCTTCAGCGCCGGGTGCTGCTCGCGCACCTCGAGCATCTTGTCGACCTGCTCCTGGTCCTCGACGATCGCGTAGCCGATCTCGGCGTTGTGGAACACGTAGACCATCTCGGCGGCGATCGCGTCCTGGTACATCGGCACCGGGATGCCGCCGAGCGCCTGCGCCGCCATCATCGCGAAATAGAGCCGCGGCCGGTTCTCGCCGATGATCGCCAGGTGATCGCCGCGCCGGAATCCCTGCACATGCAGGCCGGCGGCCAGCTTCCTGACCTCCTCGGCCACCTGCGCCCAGGTCCATGTCTGCCAGATGCCGAGATCCTTCTCGCGCAGCGCCGGATGCTTGTCGCGCCAGTGCGCGTGGTGCAGCAGCAACCGCGGAAAGGTGTCCGGCCGCTCGGCCGGGGCCTGCGCCATCGACGTGTCTCCTTGTCTGTCGGCGGGTGCGGCGCAGCAAGAAAGGCCGGCCGCTCCTCGGTATTTTTCGGTTCGGCGCAGACTCTACACAAAAGCGCCCGGCCGGCAAGAGCCGGGCCCGACGGTCACTGCGCAGGATCAAGGTAACCGGTGGTCCGCATCGCGTGCTGTCATCTGGGCGACAATCGCGACCATGCCCGCCGATACGCTCGAACAGTCGCTTCGTGCCACGCGCTGGGGCGCCTCGCTTGCCGCCGATCAGCTGGCGCGCGTGGCCGCCGAGTCGAACGAGGTGGTCGTCCCCACCGGCGGCTACGTCTGCCGCAGCGGCGAGCCGGTCGACGCCTGGCTGGGCGTGCTCGACGGCATGGTCAAGATGATGATCTCCACGCCCGCGGGCCGCGCCTCGACCTTTACCAGCATCCCGGCCGGCGGCTGGTTCGGCGAAGGCAGCCTGCTGAAGACCGAGCCGCGCCGCTACGACGTCATCGCCCTGCGCGAGTCGCGGGTCGCCCGCGTGCCGCGCCGCACCTTCGAGTGGCTGCTGAACACCAGCATCCCGTTCAACCGCTTCCTGCTGGTGCAGATCAACGAGCGGCTCGGCCAGTTCATCGGCATGCTCGAGGCGCAGCGCCTGCACGACCCGGACGCGCGCGCCGCCCGCTGCGTGGCCGGCCTGTTCAACACGATCCTGTATCCGGGCATCGACAAGAAGCTCGAGGTCTCGCAGGAGGAGATCGGCTACCTCGCCGGCATCTCCCGGCAGCGCGTCAACCAGGCACTGCACGCGCTCGAGGCGGCCGGCCTGCTCAAGGTGGAGTACGGCGCCATCGTCATCAACGACCTCGACGGGCTGCGCCGCTACGGCTCATGAGCACGGCATACGGCCCGATGCGAACGGTGCGCCTGCCCGCGGGCGAGGAGGTCCCGGCGCTGGGACTCGGCACCTGGCGCATGGGCGAGTCGACGCGCAGCCGGCGCGCCGAGGTCGACGCCGTGCGGCTGGCGCTGCAGTTCGGCTACCGGCTGATCGACACCGCCGAGATGTACGGCGACGGCGGCGCCGAGGAGGTCGTCGGCGAGGCGCTGGCCCACGGCCCGCTGCGCCGCGACGAGGTCTTCCTGGTCAGCAAGGTCTACCCGCACAACGCGAGCCGCCGGGGGACGCTCGCCGCCTGCGACAGGAGCCTGAAGCGGCTGCGCACCGACCGCCTCGACCTGTATCTGCTGCACTGGCGCGGCGGGGTGCCGCTGTCCGAGACGGTGGCCGCCTTCGAGCAGTTGCGCGAGCAGGGCAGGATCCGCCACTGGGGCGTCAGCAACTTCGACGTCGACGACCTGCGCGAGCTCTTCGACGTCGACAGCGCGGCACGCTGCGCCGCCAACCAGGTCTATTACTCGGCCAGCGAGCGGGGCATCGAGTTCGACCTGCTGCCTTGGCAGCGCCGGCATCGGCTGCCGGCGATGGCCTACTGCCCGATCGACCAGGGCGCGCTGGCGCGCAGCGCGCCACTGCAGGAGGTGGCGAAAGCCAGGGGGGTCACGGCGGCACAGGTGGCGCTGGCCTGGGTGCTGCGCCAGCCCGACACGATCGCCATCCCGAAGGCGCTGCAGGCCGCCCACCTGCGCGAGAACCTGGCCGCCGCAGCGATCGAGCTTTCCGCCGCCGAGCTGGCGCAGATCGACGCGGCCTTCCCGCCGCCGGCGCGCAAGCGCCGGCTGGCGATGACCTGACGGCACCGGGCGCGGATCGCGGAGTCCCGATGCTCGGCCTCGATTCCTGGGAGCAGGCCAGCTACGTGGTGACGGTGATCGGCCTGCCGCTGGCGATCGGGCTGTTCCTCTACGAGCAGCGCAAGCAGCGCGCCAACGAGGAGGACGAGGTCTACCAGCTGCTGTCGAACGCCTACAACGAGTTCCTCAAGGTGGTGCTCGACAACGCCGACCTGCACCTGCGCTCGAACGCCGCGACGCCGGACCTCAACCCGGAGCAGCGCGAACGGATGCTGGCCATCTTCGACATGCTGATCTCGCTGCTGGAGCGGGCATACCTCACCGCCTGGTCGGCGGACATGACACCGGCGCAGGCGCGGCGATGGAACTCGTGGGAGGACTTCATGCGCGAGTGGATCCGCCGCGACGACTTCTATCACCGCCTGCCGGAGCTGCTGCGCGGCGAGGATCCGGAGTTCGCGGAATACCTGCGCGCGCTGGCGCGCGACGAACGCGGCGAGGCGGCACCGCGTCAGTGAGCGCCGCCGCGCGGCGCGCCCGGCCGCCGCGGGCCGGACAGGAGCGCCGCCATGGCCAGCGCGCCGAAGGCCGCGCCGGCGAGGAAGGTCGCGCCGCTTCCAAAGCTGTCCCACAGCAGCCCGGCAAGGACGCTGGCGACGAGCATCGCCAGGCCGCAGACCAGGCTGAAGAAACCGAAGGCCGTCCCGCGCAGGTCCTCCGGCGCGGCGTCGGCGACCATCGTCGTCAGCAGTCCCTGGGTGATTCCCAGGTGCAGTCCCCACAGCGCCACGCCCACGCCGACCCCGCTCCAGTGGCCGGCGAAGGCCAGCACGGCATCGGCGCCGATCAGCACCACGAGCCCCAGCACCAGCAGCCGTTCGTGGCGAACGCGGTCGGACAGCCGGCCGAACGGGTACGCCGCCAGCGCATAGACGGCGTTCATCGCCACCAGCACCAGCGGCGTGAGGGCGAGCGGCAGGCCGCCTTCGCCGCCGCGCAGGATCAGAAACGCCTCGGAGAAGCGCGCCAGCGTGAACAGCGCGCCGATGCCGACCACCCGCCAGTAGCGGCCGGACAGGCGCCTGAGCTGCTGGCGATGGATCGGACTGACCGCGGCCCGGCCACCTTGCCGCGCCGGCTCGCGCACGCCGAGCAGCAGCAGCGCGACGGCGAGCGCGCCCGGAACGGCCGCGACCCAGAACACCGCACGGAAATCGTTCGCCCAGGCCAGCATCAGCCCCATCGCCAGCAGCGGGCCGGCAACGGCGCCGACGGTGTCGAGCGACTGGCGCAGCCCGAAGGCGGCGCCGCGCGCCCCGGGCGGCGCAAGGTCGGCGACCAGCGCGTCGCGCGGCGCGCCGCGGATGCCCTTGCCGACGCGGTCGATCAGCCGCGCGGCGAGGACCAGGCCGCTGCCGGCGGCCAGCGCAAACAGCGGCTTGGCCAGCGCGCCGAGTCCGTAGCCGAGCACGGCCAGCGGCTTGCGCCGGCCCCAGAAGTCGCTCAGCGCGCCCGAGAAGACCTTGACGATCAGCGCGGTGGCCTCCGCCGCGCCCTCGATCAGGCCGACCGCCAGTGCGCTCGCACCCAGGCCGGCGACGAGGAACACCGGCAGCAGGCTGTGGATCATCTCCGAGGAGACATCCATCAGCAGGCTGACGAAGCCCAGCGTCCAGATCGCCGCCGGCAGTCGCGTCGGCGCGGCGCTGCCCGGACCGCCCGGCGCCATCAGCGCGCCGGGAGTCCGGCGGCGGCAAGCGCCGCGCGACGCGGCGAGAGCGCCGCCGCATCGACGCCGAGCGCGCCGACGTCGGCCGGCACCGGCGCGCCGTCGATCAGCGCCGCCGCGGTGCGCGCCGCCGCCGGCGCCGTCTGGATGCCGTAGCCGCCCTGGCCGGCCAGCCAGAAGAAGCCCTCGACCCGATCGTCGAAACCGGCGACCATCGTCCGGTCGGCGACGAACGAGCGCAGCCCGGCCCAGCGGGCGCGGATGCGCGGCACCTGCAGGGTAGTGCGGCGGGTCAGGCGGTCGACCAGCACGGCGACGTCGTACTCGTCGGGCTGCACGTCGCAGGCCGGCGACGGCGTCTCGTCGGCCGGCGACGCGAGCAGGCGCCCCGCGTCCGGCTTGAAGTACCACTCCTCGTCGACGTCGATCACCGCTGGCCAGCCGTCGATGGCGGCGCCTGCCGGCGCATCGAAGGTGATCGCGGTCCGCCGCTTCGGCGCCAGGCCGATCGGCTCCGCACCGGCCAGGCGCCCGATCTCATCGCACCAGGCGCCGGCGGCGTTGACCAGCAGCGGCGCCTCGAACTCGCCGGCCGCCGTGTGCACGCGCCAGTGGCCGCGATAGCGGGCCAGCGCGAGCACGCCGGCGCTGCAGGCCAGCACCCCGTCGCGCGAACGCAGCCCGCGCAGGAAGCCCTGGTGCAGGGCATGCACGTCGATGTCCATCGCGTCGGGTTCGAGCAGCCCCGCCGCAACCTGCCCCGCTGCGAAGCAGGACACCCGCGCCCGGACCTCGTCGCCCGAGCACCAGGCGAGGTTGCCGACCAGCGCCGAGTACTCCTCGCGCGCCCGTTGCAGCGCAGGCAGCTGCCCGCGGCCCGCGACCAGCAGCGCGCCGCGTGGCGACAGCAGCGGCGCCGGGCAGAACTGCGCCGGCGGTTCGGCAAGCAACGGCTTGCTGGCGCGGGTGAGCGCGCGCATCACCGCGTTGCCGTAGGTCTCGGTGAACAGCGCCGCCGAGCGGCCGGTGCTGTGGTAGCCAGGCTGGCCCTCGCGCTCGAGCAGCAGCACGCGGCGGCTGGCCGCCAGCTCGTAGGCTACCGAGGCGCCGGCGATGCCGGCGCCGATCACGATCGCTTCGGCGTGCCGGATCTCGTGCATCGGTCAAGCATACGGCGCGGCAGCGTCTGGTACGGCGCACACGAAGCGAACGCGATGCCGCCCGGCGAAGAGGGCAGCCGCAAGGAACCGCCTCGCTACCGCTGCGCGGCGCACCATGTGTCGATGAGGTCTCGCACCTCGTCCGGCCGCTCGGTCAGCGGCCAGTGGTGGCAGTCGACGGTCTGCACCTGGCCGCGCGGGAAACGGGCGGCGATCGCCCTCATCTCGGGCAGCGCGGCGAAAGTGGCGCCGGTCGACAGCAGCACCAGGGTCGGCATCGCGATCGACTCCGGCGACGCCAGCGGCCGGAACATCTCGACCAGCTCCTGCAGGTAGTGCGCGCTGCGGAACGTGCGCAGGTCGGCGCGCGTGGAGCTGTAGCGTCGGATGAACTCCGCCTCGGCCTGCGGCGAGCCGAGCGAGGCGCGGGCGAGCTCATCGAGCGCGCGCAGGTCCAGCGGCGCGATCTCCCGCCGGCGCAGGCCGAGCGCATTGAGCGCCCGCACGATCGCCGCGGCGGCGACGAACAGCGGTGCCGCACGTGCGATCCACTTCCAGCGGCCGTGCAGCGCCGAACGGAACACCGGGTCGATCAGCACCAGCGCCGCGACGCGCTGCGGCGCGCGCGTCGCACACGCGAGCGCCACCTGTGCGCCGAGGCTGTGGCCGACCAGCAGCGCGCGCGGCGCCTCGATCGCATCGAGCAGCGCCAGCAGGTCGTCGCACCAACCCTCGAGCGAGAGGCGGCCGCGCGCCGGCGAGTCGCCGTGGCCGCGCAGGTCGACACGGATCACATCGCGCTGCTCGGCCAGCGTGGTGCGCTCGACGAACTCCGACCAGCGCGTCAGGTTGCTGGCCAGCCCGTGCAGCAGCAGCGCCGGCGCCTTGCCGGCGCGCCGTCTCGCGCCGATACGCCGGTAGGCGATGCGCACCCCGTCGGGGCGCGCCAGCAGGTGCGCCTGCTCGCCGGCGGGCACGGGCTCTTTGCGCTCGGCAGTCAGCGGGCGTAACCCCAGGCCTTCAGGCGGCTCATCGAGTACTCGGCCGGCTTGCCCTGCCCGCCGCTGCGCAGATAGCGGGCGTAGTTCTCGGCGGCGGCGCGCTGGTTGCCGGCGCCTTCGTAGCCCACCGCCTTGAGGAAGGCGATGCCCGGGTCGCCCGGCAGCAGCCGGTCGAACTGCTCGAAGCTCGCCGCCGCGGCACCGGGGTTCTTCTCGGCCAGCTGCAGCACGCCGGTGAGCTTGTGCGCCTGCGCCTCCTGCGGGTAGATCGCGCGCGCCGTCTCGGCGTAGCGCAGCGCGTCCTTCTGCCGCCCCTGCGCGGCGAGGCAGCGGGCCATCAGCAGGTTGGACGGATAGTCGCGCGGCGCGACCGCCAGCGCTTTGGCGAACTCGCCCTGCGCCTGCGGCAGCTGCTTGCGCGCCATCGCCGTCTCGCCCCGCTTACAGGCGTCGATCGCCGGCTTGAGCTGGCGCAAGCCGGCCGTGCTGTCCATGTAACGCTCGCGCCGCGGATCGGCCTTCAGGCTCGCCGCATGCTGGGTCTCGGCCAGCCGCTGCGCGTTGGCCAACCGCTCGCCGCTCATCGGGTGCGTCGAGAACATCGTCTCCAGAAGCGACGGCGTCTCCTTCGCCTCGCGCACCAGCAGCGAATGCAGCTGCACCATGCCGCTGGCCGGGTAGCCGGCCCTGACCATGTAGTCCTGACCGAGCGCGTCGGCCTCGCGCTCGTTCTCGCGCGAGTACGAGGCGAGCAGCGCGCTGGCGCCGACCTGCCCGCCGATGGCCGCCAGGCCGCCCCACGACGGGTCTGCCACCGAGGCGGCCACCGCCAGGCCGACCACCGCCGCCTGGGCCAGCATCTGCTGTCCCTGCCGCTGCGCGGCGTGGCGCGCGTTGACGTGGCCCATCTCGTGGCCGAGCAGCGCGGCCAGCTCGGCCTCGCTGGAAAGCTCGGTCATGATGCCGCGCGTGACCCCCATCGCGCCGCCCGGGAAGGTGTAGGCGTTGATGTAGTTTGCGTTCAGCACCCGGTACGAGTAGGGCATGCTCGGCCGCTGCGTGAGGTCGTCCATGCGGCCGCCGAGGCCGGCGACGTAGCGGTTGACCGCCTCGTCCTGCACCGGCCCCATGTCCTGCGAGAACTGGTGCGGCGCAACCTGCCGGTCCACCTGCCGCTCCTCCTCCTCGCTCATGCCGACCAGGATCCGCTCGCCGGTCACCGGCGAGGTGGCGCAGCCGGCCAGGCCGCCGGCGGCCACGCCGGCGCCGAACAGCCAGAGCACGTCGCGGCGGGTCAGGCGGTTGCGCCGCAGGCGGCGCGACAACCCCGCAAGCTCTCGGTCGTCCATCGTCGATTCCTCCGTGCCGCGTGCGGCAGCCGCCGGAATCTACCGCGGCCGGCGCGCTGCGCGCGACGCTTCCCTTATCCTTCCCCGATCCGGTCCATCACGCGAGGTCGGCCATGACCCGGCGCCTGCAGCGCCTGCTCGACAACAACCGCGTCTGGGCACAGCGCGAGGCCGAGCGCGATCCGGCGTATTTCGCCAAGCTGCTCGACCAGCAGGCGCCCGAGTACCTGTGGATCGGCTGCTCCGACAGCCGCGTGCCCGCCAACCAGATCACCGGGCTGGCACCGGGCGAGGTGTTCGTCCACCGCAATGTCGGCAACCTGGTCGTGCACACCGACCTGAACTGCCTGGCGGTGATCGACTTCGCGGTCGACCTGCTGCACGTCAAGCACGTGATCGTCGTCGGCCACCACGGCTGCAGCGGCGTGCGCATGGCGCTGCGGCGCTCCGTCGGCGGCCTGGCCGAGCACTGGCTGCGCCACCTGCAGGACGTGCAGGGAAAGCATGCGGTGCTGGTCGACTCGGTGAGCGGCGCCGAGGAGAAGGTCAACCTGCTCGCCGAGCTGAACGTGCTCGAGCAGGCCAGCAACGTCTGCGAGTCGACGATCGTGCGCGAGGCCTGGCGCCAGCACGCCGAGCTGACGGTCAGCGGCTGGATCTACTCGCTGCGCGACGGCCTGCTGATCGACCTCGGCTTCGACGTCGACGGCCACACCGACCTGGCCACGGCGCGCGCCGGTTCGCTGGCGGTGATCCGGTCCCGCTATGGCCTCTGAAGCGGCCGCGGCCGGGACGGAGCATGTGCGGCCGTTATGACCTGTCGGACAGCCCGGCGGCGATCCGGGCGAAGTTCGGCGTGCCGGCGGTGCCGCAGTTCGCGCCGAACGCCGACTGGCGGCCCACCGATGCGGCGCCGATCGTCCGGCCGGCCGCCGACGGCACCCGCGAGTGCGTGCTGGCCCGCTGGGGGCTGGTGCCCGGCTGGGCGCCGGACCTGAAGTTCGGCACCCGGTGCATCAACGCCAGGGCGGAGACGGTCGCCACGCTGCCGGCGTTCCGCAGCGCATTCCGCCGCCGGCGTTGCCTGGTGCCGGTGAACGCGTTCTTCGAGTGGAGCGGCGACAAGGGCCACCGCGTGAAGTGGCGCATCGGACTGCGCGACGAACCGCTGTTCGCCCTGGCCGGTCTTTGGGAGTGGTGGCCGGGCCGCGACGGCGGCGAGGGCGTGACCAGCTACACGATCGTCACCTGCGCCGCCAACGCCGCCATCGCGCCGCTGCACGACCGCATGCCGGTGATCCTGCGCCAGGACGATCGCGCGCGGTGGCTGGACGCCGCCGACGAGGCCCGGGCCCTGCTGGCGCCGTTCGATCCGCAGGCGATCGAGCTCAGCCGCTGCTGACCGGCCGGTCTCAGGGGCGCAGGCCGCCGACCGAGGCGAAGCCCGGATCCTGCGGCGCCGGCGAGGGCGCTTCGGGCAGACTGTCCGGCGGCGGCGAGCGATTCGGCGCCGGCAGCACGTTCGACTCGGTCAACCCGAACCAGTCGACTGCGTCGACGGAGCGCTGACCGGCCGCGCCGGGTGCCGCGGGCGCGGCGGGTGCGTCCGGGCGGTCGCTGGCCAGGGTGGATCCGTCTGCACTCAACTTCGACTCCTGTGTTCCAGTCGCCGGCGCCGCGTCCGCAGCGCCCCGACCGGTGCAATCAAGGCCCGGGCGGGCCGCTAGAGCCAACGCCCGCCGCGCCGCTCGATCTCGCGGATGCGCCGCTCCAGGTCCGGCAGGCTGGCGGCCTGCGAGAGGTAGCGGTCGACTTCGCTCATCTGCGCCAGGTAATGCCGTTCGGCCATCCAGGCCGACAGCTTGGGGAACAGGCCGCGCATGGCCTCGGCACGGCGTTCGCCGAGCCGGCGCCTCTGCGCCGTGCCGGCGCCAGCCGGCGCTGCGTCCGCGACCGGCCGCCGCCACGGCAGGAACGCCGACAGGCCGATGCTCTCGAGCTTCAGGGTCCAGACCGCCATCGCGCGCTCCGCCTGCGGGTCAGTAATAGCGGGAGGCGCTGCGCTGGCCGGGCGCCGGCTCGAACCGGCTGCGGCGCAGCGAGCCGTCGATCAGGCGCTGCGCCTGGGCCATCCGGGCATCGACCACGCGCCGGCCTGCGCGGTGGGCGACGCCGCAGATTGCCGCCCAGAGGGCGAGCAGCCGCGCGCCCATGGCGCCTTGTGCCGGGCGGTCGACGCCGGCCGCTTGTGCATCCTTGCTGTGGGCATCCTGCAACAGCGGGGGGTAGTACAGGCCGCCGACGCCGGGGCCGATGGGACGATTACGCATGACAGGTTCCTCTATCAATCAATGGGATGCCGCGATTTGTGCATCGCACTGAACCAATGTATGGCCGTTAGAGTCACAAATAAAATCGTCATTTCAAATGCTTAGCATCGGTTTATCCGATGCCGATCCGCGCTAGATTGGCGCGTCGCAGCACCGACGGCAGGAATCGGTTGCCGGACAAGGACTTATGGAGCTCTATCAGTTACGGACTTTCGCCGTCGTTGCCGAGGAAGGCCAGCTGACCCGTGCCGCCGAGCGGTTGCACATCAGCCAGCCGGCGGTCAGCGGCCAGATCAAGGCGTTGGAGCAGGAGCTCGAGGTGCGCCTGTTCGACCGCTCGGCCAGCGGGATGCTGCTGACGGTGGGCGGGCGGGAGCTTCTCGCGGTCTCGCAGCGAGTGCTCACTGCCGCGGAAGACGTCAAACAGACTGCACGGCACCTGACCGGCGAGGTCGCCGGAGTCTTGCGCATCGGCACCGTCAGCAATCCGGCTTCGATCCGGATCGGCGAGTTGATGGCGGCGGCGATCAGGCGCCACCCCTGGCTGGAACTGGAACTTCAGCACGAGGTCTCCGGCGCCGCGCTGGAGGCCGTGCGCGAGGGCCGGCTCGACGCCAGCTTCTACTTCGGCGACGCGCCCGGCCGCGACGTGTTCGCGCTGAAGCTGCGCGAGCCCGTGTACTGCGTGACGGCGCCTTCGGCGTGGGCCGAGCGGATCGCGGCGGCCGACTGGTCGGAGATCGCCGCGATGCCCTGGATACTGACCCCGGCCCTGAGCACGCACAACCGGCTGGTGACGCGCCTGTTCGAGAAGCAGGGCATCGAGCCGCCGGCGCGGCGGGTCGAGGCCGACCAGGAGTCGGTGATCGAAACCCTGGTCGTCTCCGGCGTCGGGGTGTCGCTGATGCGCGAGGAACTGGCGCTGGAGCGGGCGGCCGCCGGCGAGGTGTGCGTCTGGGACAAGGCGCGACTGCGCACCACGCTGTGGTTCGTCTGCGCCGCCGGGCGCGAGGAAGACCCGCTGCTCAAGGCGCTGCTGGCGCTGCTGCGCGAGGTCTGGCAGCCGCCGTCGGTGGCCGTCGGCAGGCGAGTCGCGGCACTCGCCGACTGAAGCGGCCCGCGCGCCGCCCCCGGTCCG
>Ga0209450_10001588_pt1 | contig 11382 bp, 11 predicted proteins | sample FrelakmetLWP11LW_FD_187149 | JGI IMG/M metagenome (GOLD analysis project Ga0209450, IMG submission 187149) | Freshwater lake sediment microbial communities from the University of Notre Dame, USA, for methane emissions studies - LWP11 LW (SPAdes)... | ecosystem: Environmental > Aquatic >... | reverse complement strand
CCGGATCAGGCGGGTCGACGTCTCCACCGATGGCGGTCGCAACTGGCGCACGGCGGCGCTGCAGGATCCGGTGCTCACCAAGGCGCTGACCCGCTTCCGCATCAACTGGAACTGGGACGGCAGCCCCGCCTTCCTGCAGAGCCGGGCGGTCGACGAGACCGGCCACGTGCAGCCGACCTTCGCGGCGCTGCGCGCGGTGCGCGGCACCCGCTCGATCTATCACAACAACGCGGTCCAGACCTGGAACGTGCAAGCCAACGGAGAGGTGTGGAATGTCCAGCTCGGGTAAGGCGGTGCGCCGGGCGGCCGCCGGCGGCGCGGTGTCGATCCTTCTGGCAGCGACCGCGCTGGCGCAGTCCGGCGAGGCGGGGCGCTTCGGCTTCGGTCGCATCGCCACCCCGCAGGAGATCGCCGGCTGGGACATCGACGTGCGGCCGGACGGGCACGGCGTGAAGAAGGGGCGCGGCAACGCGCGCAAGGGCCAGGAGGTCTACGACGCGCAGTGCGCCTCCTGCCACGGCACCTTCGGCGAGAGCAACAACTACATGGTGATCGCCGGCGGCGTGACCAAGGAGGACCTGAAGACGGGCCGCGCCAGGAGCCTGACCGAGGGCGAGGTGCGCACGGTCGGCAACAAGCTGAACCACGCGACGACGCTGTGGGACTACATCAACCGGGCGATGCCGTGGACCAACCCGCAGTCGCTGTCGGTCGACGAGGTCTACGCGGTTACCGCCTACGTGCTGCACCTGAACGAGATCGTGCCCGAGGACTTCGAGCTGAGCGACGAGAACATCCTCAAGGTGCAGATGCCCAACCGCCTGGGCATGACGACCGACCACGGCATGCGCAGCGTCAAGGGCAAGCCCGACGTGCAGGGCTCGCTGTGCATGAAGGACTGCCTGAAGGGCGAGGTCAGGATCGCCTCGGCGCTGCCCGAGTTCGCCCGCAACGCGCACGGCAACCTGGCCGAGCAGAAGCGGCCGCTGGGTCCGTTCCGCGGCATCGACACCACCCGCTACGAGCAGGGCAAGGCGGGCGCCGTCAAGGTCGCCGCGGCCGCACCCGCCGCCGCGTCGGCCGGGCCGAACCCGGCCGATGTGATCAAGGCGCGCGCCTGCAACGCCTGCCACGCGGTGGCAGCGAAGGTGGTCGGCCCGTCGTTCCAGGAGATCGGCGCCAAGTACGCCAGCCGCGGCGACGCGCCGGCTTACCTGGTGGAGAAGATGAAGGCAGGCGGCGTCGGCGCATGGGGGCAGGTGCCCATGCCCGCGCAGCCGGCGCTTACCGACGCCGAGGCGCAGGCCCTGGCGAAGTGGATCCTCGGCGGCGCGAAGTAGGCGTCGGCCGAGCGGCAGCGGGGTCTTCCCGAGAGGGAAAGCCCGCTTCAAAGCAGTCGTTTTCGAGTAGCATTTCCGATCTTGTGAATTTGATCCAAATCAACTGGAGGACAGACATGAGCGAGAACCGTCGCGACTTCATGAAGCTGACCGGTGTGTTTGGCCTGCTCGCCGCGGCGGGTCTGCTGAGCACCACGGAGGCACTGGCGCAGCAGCAGGCGTGGAACAAGGCCGCCTTCGAAACGAAGAGCCTGGCCGACACCTACAAGGTGCTCGGCGGCACGCCGGCCGAAAGCGCCGACATCGCGATCACCGCGCCCGACATCGCCGAGAACGGCGCCGTGGTGCCGGTGGGCGTGACCAGCAAGATTCCGAACACGCAGGCCGTCTACATCCTGGTCGAGAAGAACCCGAACATGATGGCCGCCGGCTTCAGCATTCCCCAGGGCACCGAGCCGAACGTGACGACGCGGATCAAGATGGGCCAGACCTCGAACGTCTACGCGGTGGTCAAGGCCGGCGACAAGTACTACGTGTCGTCCAAGGAAGTGAAGGTCACGCTCGGCGGCTGCGGCGGCTGACCGGCCTTCGCGCAGATAGACACCTGAAGAGCTAGGAGAAGAGACATGCCAGATCCGATGCGTATCCGCGCCACCGCCCAGGGCGACGTGGTCGATGTCCGCGTGCTGATGAGCCACGAGATGGAAGGCGGCCAGCGGCGCGATTCCGCCGGCAACCTGGTGCCGGCGCACTTCATCCAGACGGTTACCGTCAACCACGGCGGCAAGACCGTGCTGGCGGCCGACTGGGGGCCGGCGGTGTCGAAGAACCCGTACCTGCAGTTCAAGTTCACCGGGGGCAAGAAGGGTGACGAGCTGGTGGTGACCTGGGTCGACAACAAGGGCGAGACCCGCACCGACAAGGCGGTGATTAACTGAGCGTGGCCCGCTGCGGCGGGCCGAAGCTTCCGCGGCCGTGCAGCGATCGAGGCTGCAACGGCCGCACGAGCGGAGCGAAGCAAGCGCAGGAGAAATGAGGGTCTCGGAGCCGGGCCGCCCGAACGGAATGATTTCCGTTACGCGCGAGCGGCCACGGCGACCGAGATCGCGGTGCTCAGGCAAGCGCCCGGACGGGCGCGCACAGGGGGAGCGGAGATGGGTTCGATGGGCGTATCGATTCGTGGCCTGGTCGCGGCGACCGCGATGGCGGGCCTGTTCGGAGGCGCGGCGTCGGCGGCGGACCCGCAGATCAAGGCCGTCTACCACCTGACCAACGGCCTCGAAGAGGCGCAGCGGGCGATGGGCAACGTGCGCAATCACCTGAACGCCGATCCGGCTGCCAGGATCGTCGTGGTGTCCAACGGCGACGGGATCCTGTTCATGCTCGACGGGGCGAAGGACAGGAACGGCAACCCGTTCGACGCGACCATCCAGGACCTCAAGGGCCGCGGCGTCGACTTCCGCCTGTGCAACAACACGCTGCTCCAGCGCAAGATCGACAAGTCGCAGGTGATTGCCGACGTCTCGATCGTGCCGTCGGGGGTGGCCGAGGCGGCCAGGCTGCAGATCCGGGAGGGATACGCGTACCTACGCCCCTGAAGAGGGCGAGGTGCGATCTTCAAGCTCGATCCACCAAGGAGACAGGATGAGAGTCACGGGCAACCGAGCGGGCCGGCGGCATCTGGCCCTGGCCGCGGCGCTCGCGCTGGCGACAGCCGGGGCCGCCGCGCAGGAGAAGGACCGCACGATCGAGGAGATCGAGCGCTACCGGCAGATGCTGCAGGACGGCAATCCGGCGGAACTGCTGGTGGTCCGTGGCGAGGAGCTTTGGAAGGCCAGGCGCGGGCCGAAGAACGCCACCCTCGAGCAGTGCGACATCGGGCTGGGGCCCGGCGTCGTCAAGGGCGCCTACGCGCAGTTGCCGCGCCACTTCGCCGACGTCGACCAGGTGATGGACTTCGAGGCGCGGCTAGTGCACTGCATGGTGACGCTGCAGGGCTTCGACCGCGCCGCGCTCGTCAAGAGCCCGTTTTCCGGCGCCGGCCAGCGGCCGACCGACATCGAGGCGCTCACCACTTTCGTGGTCGAGCAGTCGCGCGGCTTTACGATCCGGGTGCCGCAGAACCATCCGAAGGAACGCGCCGCGCACGACCGCGGCAAGCAGCTGTTCTACATGCGTGCCGGACCCTACGACTTCGCCTGCTCGACCTGCCACGGCGTCGACGACCAGCGCATCCGGCTGCAGGACCTGCCGAACTTCGAGAAGGCGGCGCCGGCGCAGCGGGCCTTTGCCACCTGGCCGGCGTACCGCGTCTCGCAGGGGGCGCTGCGCACGATGCAGTGGCGGATCAACGACTGCTTCCGCCAGCAGCGCTGGCCGGAACCGGTGTTCATCTCGCAGGGGACCATCGACCTGATCACCTTCCTCGGTGTGAAGGCCGATGGCGGCAAGATGGACTCGCCCGCGATCAAGCGCTGAACGGAGGCATGCGGAGATGAACAAGACACTCGCGCTCACCGCGGCCGCCGCGGCGGTTCTCGCCGGCTGCGCCACCTACACGCCGCCGACCCAGGAAGAGACGATGGCGGTGATCAGGTCGAGCTTCCAGGACCGCGGCATCGCCAAGGTCGACCGGCTCAACCAGACCGAGCTTCAGCGGATCTGCTCGGAGACCGGCAACGACCCGCCGAAGGACGTGCGCGCGCGCCTGGAGAAGGCGGCGCTGGCGGCGGTGAAGTTCCCGGCCGACGGCAAGTGGCTCGGCGACCACAAGCAGGGCGAGCGCATCGCGCAGACCGGTGTCGGCATGCAGTGGAGCGATCGTGCCGACACGGTGGCCGGCGGCAACTGCTACGCCTGCCACCAGTTGACCAAGGCGGAGATCTCCTACGGCAACATCGGCCCGTCGCTGCTTCACTACGGCAAGCTGCGCGGCAGCAGCGACGAGATCAGGCGCTACACGTGGGCGAAGCTCTGGAACACCAACGCGTTCAACGCCTGCTCGTCGATGCCCCGTTTCGGCGACGCCGGGATCCTGACCGAGGAGCAGATCCGTCACGTGATGGCGCTGCTGCTCGATCCCGAGTCGCCGGTCAACAAGTAGGACACCGCAGCTGCCCTCCGACCCTGCCCGGCCGGCGCGCCGGGCAGCCTCCCGCACCGATGCGACCCGACCACAAGCTCTCAGCCCGCCGGCGCCTGCTGCTGGCGGCGCTGCCGCTGCTGCTGGCGGCGGCGCCGGGCAAGGCGGCCGACGCGCCGGTGCGTTGGACCGACATCACGCTGGTCGACGGCCGCGTGCTGAAGGCGGCCGACCTGCGCAAGAAGACCGTCGTCGTGCAGATGTGGGCCTCGTGGTGCCCGTTCTGCATGAAGCAGAACCCGCACATCCAGAGGCTGCACGAGGCCAGCCGCGACGGCCGCCTCGTGGTGCTCACCTTCACGCTGGACAAGACGCCGCAGGCGGCGCGCGAGTACATGGACAAGCGCGGCTACACCTTCGCCGCGGCGCTGACCGGCCCGCAGGTCGAGGCCTGGTTCGGCAAGCGGCGCACGCTGCCGGAGGTCTACGTGGTCGATCCGTCCGGCAGGATCGTTTTCAGGGAAGACGGGGAGATGTTTCCCGAGGACATCGCGGCGCTGACCCGTTTCGCCGCGCGATAGGCAGCACAGGGAAGGGCAAGATGTCGATGAACAGACGCGAATTCGTGCAGGTGCTGGCGCTGGCCGCCGCCGCCGGCATGCCGATCGCCTCGCGCGAGGCGCTGGCGCAGCAGCCCGGCGCCGCGGCCAGGATGTACGAGCTGCCGCGCTTCGGCAACGTGCACCTGCTGCACTTCACCGACTGCCACGCGCAGCTGCTGCCGGTGTACTTCCGCGAGCCGAGCGTCAACCTGGGCATCGGCGAGGCGCTCGGCAAGCCGCCGCACCTGGTGGGCGAGCACCTGCTGCGCCACTTCGGCATCGCGGCGCGCACGATCGACGCGCACGCCTTCACCTTCCTCGAGTTCGATTCCGCCGCCAGGACCTACGGCAAGGTCGGCGGCTTCGCCCACCTGGCGACCCTGGTCAAGCGGCTGAAGGCGAGCCGGCCCGGGGCGCTGCTGCTCGACGGCGGCGACACCTGGCAGGGCTCGGGCACCTCGCTGTGGACCAATGCGCAGGACATGGTCGACGCCTGCAAGCTGCTCGGCGTCGACGTCATGACCCCGCACTGGGAGATGACCTACGGCATGAAGCGGGTGCAGGAGATCGTCGAGCGCGACTTCAAGGGCAAGGTCGACTTCGTCGCCCAGAACGTGGTCACCAGTGACTTCGGCGACCAGGTCTTTCCCGCCTATACGATCCGCGAGATGAACGGCGTCAAGGTCGCCGTCGTCGGCCAGGCGTTCCCGTACACGCCGATCGCCAACCCGCGCCACATGGTGGCCGACTGGAGCTTCGGCATCAAGGACGACACCATGCAGAAGTGGGTCGACGAGGCCCGCGGCAAGGGCGCACAGGTGGTCGTCGTGCTGTCGCACAACGGCATGGACGTCGATCTGAAGATGGCCAGCCGCGTGCGCGGCGTCGACGCGATCATGGGCGGACACACGCACGACGGCGTGCCGGCGCCGACGGTGGTGAAGAACGCGGGCGGCCAGACGCTGGTGACCAACGCCGGCAGCAACGGCAAGTTCCTCGGCGTGCTCGACTTCGACGTCAAGGCTGGCCGCGTCACCGACTTCCGCTACAAGCTGCTGCCGGTGTTCGCCAACCTGCTGCCGGCCGACGCCGAGATGGCGGCCTTCATCAGGAAGGTGCGCGCGCCGTACGAGGGCAAGCTCGCCGAGAAGCTGGCCGTCACCGAGGGGCTGCTGTTCCGCCGCGGCAACTTCAACGGCACCTTCGACCAGGTGATCTGCGACGCGCTGATGAAGGTCAGAGGCGCCGAGATCGCCTTCTCGCCGGGGTTCCGCTGGGGCACCTCGCTGCTGCCCGGGCAGGACATCCTGATGGAACACGTGCTCGACCAGACGGCGATCACCTATCCGGCGACCACCGTCAACGAGATGTCGGGCGAGATGATCAAGACCATCCTCGAGGACGTCGCCGACAACCTGTTCAACCCCGACCCGTACCTGCAGCAGGGCGGCGACATGGTCCGCGTCGGCGGACTTGCCTACTCGATCGATCCGAACGCCCCGATGGGCAAGCGGATCGGCGACATGACGCTCGCCGGCAGGCCACTGGAGCCGAACAAGAACTACAAGGTCGCCGGCTGGGCGTCGGTGCAGGAAGGCGTGACCGGCGAGCCGATCTGGGACGTGGTGGCGAAGTACCTGCGCGAGCAGAAGGTGCTGAAGGCGCCGAAGCTGAACACGCCCGTGCTCAAGGGCATGAAAGGCAACCCGGGCCTCGCCTAGGGCCGGCCGTGGCGGGCGCCGAGTTCACCGCGGCGCGACGACGGGCCGCGCTGGCCGGCCTGCTGCTCGGGCCGCTCGGCGCGTTCGTTCCGATGGCTGCCTGGCCGCAGCGCCGCGTCGATGCGGTGGAACTGCCCCGCATCGACGACCTGCGCAGCCTGGTGGCGCAGATGCGTCGCGAGCGCGTGCCGCTGCTGCTTTTCTTCAGCACCGCCGGCTGCCCGTTCTGCATCGAGGTGCGGCGCAATTACCTGGCGCCGCGGCTGAAGGAATCTGCCGGCAGCCTGCTGATGCGCGAGGTCGAGATCGTCAGCCGGCGCAGCTTCGCCGGCGTGGATGGCTCGCCGCAGACCGAGGCCGAGCTGGCTTCCCGTTTCGGCGTGCGCATGGTGCCGGTGGTGCAACTGGTCGACGCGAGCCTGGCGCCGATCGGCAAGCCGCTGGTCGGCATCGATGCCTCCGGCTTCTACGACGGCTACCTGTCCGCGGCGATCGACGAAGCGCAACGCGTGATGCGGGTGCGGTAGGTCTGGCGCCGGGTTCGCCGCCGCAAGCCGTTTATGCTGGCGGCGCCGGAGGCGTGGCCGAGCGGTTTAAGGCACCGGTCTTGAAAACCGGCAAGGGGCGACCCTTCGTGAGTTCGAATCTCACCGCCTCCGCCACCTTTGCATCCGGACCTATCGCGCCTGCGCACCGCCCGAGGCTGAGGCAGTCACGAGGTCATCGGGCACGTGGCGGAGCGACGGGCCGCTCGCATAGATTCACCCTCTCTGATCGCGATGAGCCTTCCATGTACGTCTAGCACAAGGCGCATCGCCAGGCATTGAGCCTGCACAACAGCGGCGCGATCCGGCCGACGTAAGGTGGACTCGACTGGCAGATTCCTCGAAGGAGCTGGCCATGATCGAGAGATCGCTGCAACAACCGCTTGGCAAGTTCCGCTTCATCGCCCTGTTCGCCGCATGCGCGCTGCTCGCATCGTGCGGCGGCGGTGACGAAGCCCCACAGGAGATCATCCGCGGCAAGGTCATCGACGGCTATATCGTCGGCGCCGTCGTCTGCCTGGATGCAAACGACAGCGGTCGCTGCGAAGAGCCGGAGGCGAGGACGGTTTCGGCGTCCGGCGGCGTCTACGAGTTGCTGGTTCCGGCGGGCTCGACCGGGCCGCTGCTGGCCGAAGTCCGGGCCGGGCAGGCGAGGGACTCCGAGCGGCCCGATGCCGCGATCGATGCGTCCTTCCGGATGGCATCGCCGTCGAGCGCGTACAGCACGGACATCACCCCGTTCACGACGCTGGTTCACCTGTACCGCGAGCCGGATTTCGCTCTGGCCGAGGACCTGGTCCGCAACGATCTCGGCCTGCCGCCGAAGTTCTCCATCCGGTTGAGCGCCGCCCCTGAGGTGGGTTCGCTGACCCAGGCGGTGGCCAGGGCGGTGGTGATGGCGCTGAAGGCCGCGGAGGCGACGCTCGACATGGCCGCCGCCGATGGGCTCAAGACGGTGCTGGCGGCGTTCCCCGCCGCGCTGACCGAGCTGCCGCAGCTGCGCATCACGACCAAGGACGGCGCGCCGATCACGTCGAAGGAGGTGTACATCGATGCGACGTTCAAGCTGACCCAGCCGGTCGTTTCCTCGCAGCCGTACGAGCTCAAAGGCAAGATCCGCGGCCGCGGCCAGTCGACCTGGGGCCAGCCGAAGAATCCCTACAAGGTCCAGTTCAGCAACGATGCCGCGTACGCGAAGGTTCCCGACTTTCTCGGCATGCAGAAGAACCGCAACTGGGCCCTGCTGGCGGACTACTTCGACCGCTCGCTGATCCGCAACAAGCTGGCGCTGTCGCTCGGCAACAGCAGCGTGTTCTCCGACGGGCTGAAGTGGACGCCGTCGGGGCAGCACCTCGAGGTCTGGCTCAATGGCGACTACGTCGGCGTGTACCTGCTGACCGAGGACATCCGCATCGATCCGGCGCGGCTGAACATCAAGAAGATGAGCTCGAAGGCAGGCGACAATGACGTCGACGGCGGCTACATCGTCGAGGTGGACTCGCGGCTCGACTGCTACAAGGGCGACGACGTCGACTTGCAGCTGGTCATCCCGACCGGCGAGGAGATCTGCATCGACACGCCCGACGAAGAGGCGATCACGCCGGCGCAGCTCGGCTACATCAAGGGCCTCTTGCTGCAGGCGTCGGCGGATCTGTGGCAGCACGGCAGGATCGTGCTGCTCAACCCGCCGAGCTACGCTGACTGGTACCTGATACAGGAGCTGCTCAGGAACAACGACGCGGTGTTCGTGTCCAGCGACTGGATGTGGAAGGACACCGAGGCCGCGGTCGACCCGAAGGACCGGTTGCTGAACATGGGACCGTTGTGGGACTTCGACCGCGCTGCGGGCAACGTGAACTACAACAACAACTGGATGACCGAGGGGTGCTGGGTGACGCGGCCGATCTTCTATGGCAACTGGTTCAGCAGGATCTTCGACAACCGGGACTTCCTCGAGTTGACGCTTGCCCGGTGGAAGGCGAAGCGGCCGGCCCTGGAGCGGTTCATCAACGCGAGCATCGACACCTATGTGCGCCGCCTGGCGCAGGCGCAGGAGCGCAACTTCGCACGGTGGCCGATCTTCGGCACGACGATGACGAACTACTACGTCTTCGGGAACCATGCCGAGGAAGTCGCCTTCGTCAAGCGGTTCCTCAACGAGCGGATGGACTGGCTCGATCGCGCTTACGCGACTCCGGAGACCTTCGTGTCGCAATGCGGGCGGGCGGCCCAGGCCGCGGCAGGGCCGGGCAACTGATGCGCGGCACCTGCCGGGCGCAAACCCGAGGTAGCGCAGGCCGAGAGGCGATGGAGACTTGAGGGAAGATGCCATGAAGAGCGAGTTCACGCCGTGCCTCGAAGCGCCTTGCGGGCGTGTGGCACAGGGCGGGCGCCGCAGGCGCCCGCGCGGTCCGGCTGCGCTGATAGTGCTCGCCTGGGTCGGTGCGGCCTGCATCGGGCTTGCCGCGGGCGGCTGCGGCGGCGGCGATGTGCCACCAGCGCAGCCGTTCGTCGTCGTCGCCGCCGGTGACATCGCCCAGTGCTTCGGCGGGCCCGCTGCGGCGAGCGGCGCGGCGCGGACCGCACGGCTCGTCGCGCCGAGCGACGAACTGGTGCTGACGCTGGGCGACAACGCCTACCAGAACGGCACGGCGGAGGAGTTCGCCACCTGCTTCCATCCCACGTGGGGCGCGTTCAAGGAACGCATCCGCGCGGGCATCGGCAACCACGACGACTACACGCCCGACGCGGCGGGCTACTTCGGCTACTTCGGCGAGCAGGCCGGGCCTGACCGGCGCGGCTACTACAGCTTCGACTATCGCGGCTGGCACTTCATCTCGCTGAACAGCGTCAGCGGCGTGTCGGCCGATTCGGCCCAGTACAAGTGGCTGCTGGAGGACCTGGCCGCCTCGCGCAACGCCGCCTGCACCATCGCCTACTGGCACTACCCGCTGTTCAACTCCGGGGCCAGGCACGGCGGATCGCCGCAGATGAAGCTCTTCTTCGAGGCGCTCCACAACGCCGGCGTGGAGATCGTGCTGTCGGGCCACGAGCACCTTTACGAGCGGTTCGCCCCGCAGACGGCCGCCGGCGTCGCCGATCCGGCCCGCGGGGTCAGGCAGTTCACGGTGGGTACCGGCGGCGCCGCGTTAGACAGGTTCACGACGCCGCTGCCGAACAGCGAGGCGCGCGTGGCGCAGGCCTGGGGTGTCCTGCGGCTGAGGCTGGGCGACGGCGAGTACAGCTGGGAGTTCGTTGCGGAGGGCGGCGGCGCGGCGCTCGATTCCGGGCGCGGCCTCTGCCACCGATAGGGCGGCGCCTCAGGCCCGCTCGGCCTGCGACAGCGCCGGGAACACCCACTGCACCGCGTCCGCCTGGACTCGCGCCCCGGGCGGGGCGAGCTGGCTATAGGCCGACAGCAGGTCGGCCTCCAGCGGCCCGACGATCCGGGTGATGTCGGCAAAGCGCGCCGCCTGGCGGACGAGGTAGGCCAGGTAGGTGTGGCGCAGCGCCTGCGGCCCGATCTCGTGCGCCCCCTCGAGGCCGGCGTCGTGGGCGGCCACCAGCAGCTTCGCCGCCAAGGCCTCGGCCGTCAGCGGGCCGCCGTCGGCACCGGCAAGCAGGCGCGCGTCGCCATCGATGCGCCGCTCGCCGAGCAGGGCCAGCGCGGCCGGCGCCAGCGGCAACGTTCTCGGTTGCGCGCCGCCGAGGCGAATCGTGCCGCCGGCATCGACGTCGGCCCAGCGCAGCGCCAGCGCTTCGTCGGTCGAAAGGCCGGACAGCAGCAGCGCCGCCGCGCAGCGGGCGTCGGCATCGGCGCCGCGCAGCAGCGCGCCGGCCTCGGCGGTGGTCAGCTCCCGCGGCAAGGCCAGCGGCGCCGCCAGGCGCGGCCGCTCGTCGATCGCCAGCCGGGGAGTCGACGCCATGTGCGCGAGTTGTCCCGTGCGCTGCTCCGCCAGCAGCGTTCCTGCCAGCACCGGTTGCGTGACCAGCACCGACGGCCGCGGGGCCGGGCGGTTGAACAGTTCCACCAGCCCCATCGCGCCGAGCGCCGCGAGCAGCGCGCCGCCGAGCACCAGCGCCGCGTCGCGC
>Ga0209450_10001587_pt1 | contig 11395 bp, 7 predicted proteins | sample FrelakmetLWP11LW_FD_187149 | JGI IMG/M metagenome (GOLD analysis project Ga0209450, IMG submission 187149) | Freshwater lake sediment microbial communities from the University of Notre Dame, USA, for methane emissions studies - LWP11 LW (SPAdes)... | ecosystem: Environmental > Aquatic >... | reverse complement strand
CTCCAGAAATCCTGATTCAGGGCCGTGATAGTGTTCTCCGTGGTTGGCGCATCGAATACACCGTAGCAGGTTATAAGACGGGATGAATCGTCAATGAATGCGACAAGCCATCTCTTCGAACCATCAAGTTCGAATTCTTTCCAATCCCCCTGCCACATCGACATGGAATGTGTCCGTTCATACCGGACATACTTCCGCTGTTGTCGTTTCTTCATGTTTATCTCCACCAGGTCGTGGTCCAACAATACCCGATAGATCCTATTATGCGGGATGTGAATCCTATGGGTTTCCTCGATCTTCTTCTTCAGATAGGTAGATCCTACATTGTTGGCTCGATGACTGTCGAGAATTAACTGTTCGGTTCTTTCTTCGATTGGTTGGGGTTTTCTCCCGGTTTTCCTGTTGGTTGGATATTTTCCGGACTTTTTGAACTGGGTAATGAGTTGATCTACTCTTTGACGGGTAACTCGGAAATCACGAGCAATCTCGACTACGGGTTTGCCCTTGACCCTGTACAACAGGATAATCCTCAGGATATCCCGATTCGATAATCTGCTCACACCGTTATTTAGATGTGTTGTCAAATCATTTCGGGATAGGACAATCAGGTATTCTTAAATATCCCATTATTACAAAATTATAGACCTTTTGTCGCAATTCGCATGAATGGCAAACCTGCTATTGCCAATAACCAGTACCTAAACAGCGAATACAATAAAGCAACGGCGAGTAATTCTCCTGATGTTGCATATGCTGAGAATAGAATTATAATTGCTGCATCGCGTGTTCCCATACCCCCGAGGGTAACCGGGATCATTCCGATTAATATTGCAATCGGAAGGGTGCCGATCAAAAAAAATAGTGGGACTGTTATTGATAATGCAGAGAAAAGCAACATCGTTTGTAAGATCGCGAGAATCCATATGAAAAATGAAGACAATATTACAGAAATGAGTATCCTTCTATTCTTAATGAGGTCTTTTATTGAAATGAAAAAACTTTCAATTTTCAGGCTCCATGTTTCAGGAATAGGTAATTTTGATACCTTATATGTAAATGTGATAAGTACTACTAATAAAAACATGAATAAAATAATTATCAGAGCGAATTCATGTGCTCCATAGAAATATATCCCAATTAGGGAAAAGAAGATTAACACCACGAGATCAAAAATACGCTCTGTAATAACACTTCCAACTGTATTGGCGAGAGGTATTTTGTTTTTCAGATAATATGCACGGATGATATCTCCAGACTTGGATGGAGTAATTGAGGAGAAGGGTATTGCGGCCATAAATATTACAAAACACTCCTTTAAGGAAATTTCATACTCCATTGCGTTCAAAACGCTCTGCCAGCGAATGGCATTGAAAAAAAGAGACACGCCCAATGGAACAATTGATAATAAAAGGAAAATTTTTTTTGCACTGATTAATATTGAAATGACTTCGTTAAAATGAATTTTTTGAAATATTAGGAAGAATATCGCACCCGTGATAGAGATGATAAAAAAAAGTTTTACCCACTTGTTGGTCTTAATGTCAATCGTCATTTAATGGTTCCAATTTCAATCTTTTATGATTTCTTACCTACTATAAGCGTTTAAATCTTAAATTTTAGTCATTGCAGTTTCACATGATTTTAGGGAATTATTATCTTGAATCTGTATTTCCTGAATGTGGAGATCCTAATCAGTATTAGCAAATATCACTACCAGTTTTTAACGCGATATAAATCCATTTGGGAATGAAGTTGTATAAGGGGATTAGGGTGACGTTTTTAATTCAGGTATATTATTTCAAATTTAATTACAATAATTGTTCATGTACTTTTTGATTTTCAATACGAATACACTACATTATATATCCAAAATTCATCTAAACACTAATATGATTAATAATTCAACGTGATCTTATGAAAAAATTGGATCTGCCCTCATTTTCTTCAGGCTTTATTTATCTAATATCAGTGTTTTTTTTATTAGTTACCATAAAAATATTGATATCATTTTATTTTAAATCCCCGTGGATTTTTGCCGATGAAACTGTATACGCGGAAACAGCACGAAATATCCTTCACGGTGAATTTTATAGCAAATTGCAACATTGTCAAAATTATCCCCCTGGTTATCCTTTTTTTATATCTATAGTGTATTTGATTTTCGGTAATAGCACAGCCAATTATCAGTGGATGTTGATTATTAATTCATTCCTGACTTCTTCAATAATTTTCCCAGTATATTTCCTCTTAAAAAAATTCTCTTCAGAAAAATTTTCGATACTGGGTTCTCTTTTTGTTGCTATCCTGCCATCGGTTTTTCTCTACAATTTTGTTTTAATGAGTGAAAATCTATTCATCCCATTATTTGTTTATTCTTTGTGGTTTATAACTGAAACATTTGAAACAAATTCAAAAAAATGGGGAATTCTTGCAGGTTTTTCAATATTTCTTTTATTTCTCACTCGATCTACCGGCATAGCAATGGTTATCGGGTTTTTCCTCACCATTGCAATTAATGCATTCATACAATTAAGAGCAAAAGGACCTGTGAGAATCGTTAAAGAAAATATTTTTTTGATAGTATCTTTTTGCATTCCGACAATTATTTGGGTATTATATAGGTCAAAAGTGGGGACTACCTTGGTCTCAGACTATAATGTAAACTCTTATAGTTCAATAATTTTTAAGGCTGTATCTGATATTCAGTCATTCAGACGTTTTCTTTCCTTAATTATTCATGAGGTTGAATTTTTAATTTTAGCAACTTATTTTATATTATTTGTCTTATCTTTGTATTCGCTCTACTTGATTCTTAATTTTAGTGACAAGGAAAATCAAAAAAAGATGGCATTTAAATCAGGTGCTATATATTATTTGGTTTCTTCCATCCTTTTGGTGATAATAACTGTCGCACATATGTCATTGGGTCTCTTTCCGAATGAGCTCGATTATTACAATATTTTAGGGCGGTATATCGATCCACTTGTTCCAGTAATTACGATATTTGGTTTGATTGGACTGTATATTATACTAAATAGAAAAACCGAAAAGGAAACAATCATACTATTAATGAGTTCCTCAATTTTACCAATAATTTTTTTATTCGCAATAGATTTCCCGAGTATATATTATAAATTTCCTAACATGTTTACAATATTTTATATCCAGAGTGTGACCACATTTCTGCCGGTTACATACTTTATTTGTCTTTTTGCAATAACAGTGTTTGTTTTTTTTACAATAATTGTGTATAATAAAAAATTTTGGCCATTCTTCATAATTTTTCTCATGTTTATCATAGTTATTGGACTTCATTCAACCATTAAAATTCAATTAGCAGAATCATCCAATACAGAAAAAATAAACCAGTTCGGTCATTTTTTAATAGATCATTCAAATGAATCAAGCAGGATTTTAATGACTAGAGAAGATTTTTCTCATCCTCTTGGGATGAAAATATGGTTTGCAACTCAATTCTATAGCAACGGTTATCTGATAATAAACGACACTTGCGCTCCCATATCCAATGTTAATTGCCAAATGGATCGGGATAATGATTATTTAATCTCATCAAAAATGCTACCTTATCATCTTATTATCCGATCAAAATCGGGATACAGACTTTATGATTTGAAAAAGCCAGAAAATCAAACCATTGAATTACCGTAAACAATAGACATAGGATTTAATGATGAAGAAAAAAATTGAAAATTTTTATCCCGAATAAAGACCCAGTTCTGGTAGGTTTTTTTGGCCGTAATCCTTTTTTGCGTACAATAATTCTATCGTCTGCAGTGGCTGGTTATAACACTACAGAGGCATTATTCGGGTTTTTCGAAATTATTATCCGTTCGGGAAAGAAATTCCTTTAAAATGAAGATACAAGAAAATTTTTATTTTAACTCACAATTCAACGATGGGAGAATTCAAGCTATAAAATTGTTTTTTTTTCACCATGCCGTTCCTCTGATTTTATACACTCTGATAACCTTCATAATGGTCCTCCTTCCTATCGGATTCAATCTTTCAGGAAAATATATTGGTCATGGTGAAGTTGTTTTCTGGTCGAATTATTTCTGGTGGTTTGACTATGCAGTAACTCAGCTTTTTGTGAATCCACTGCATGATTCCTATTTATTTTATCCTCTCGGATTAGATATGGTTGATAGTATATTTCCATTTATCCTTTTCATCCCGGTTACTCACATTTTCGGATCAGTTGTAAGTTACAATATCTATGTTCTTTTTACGTTTATTTTCGCTGGATATGGAATGTTTTTGTTATGCAATCATTTATTTAGAGATTCGTATATTGCATTTATCTCCGGCCTTATTTTTGCATTTTTCCCGTTTCATTTTGGTGCTGCATTAGGCCATATTCATTCTTTAAGCATAATGTGGATTCCGTTTTTTGTGTTATTTTTTTTAAAGATGTATGAAGAACCAACATTTTCTAATGCGGTGATGTCCGGATTATTTTTTGCAATTAATGCTTTAACATCATGGACTATCGCCGTGATGCTAACAATATTTATTTTCATTTTCCTTTTAGTCAAATTTAAACGAATATTTGAAAGAAATTTTTTTGTATGTTTCACACTCTTCACGGTATTCTCTCTCATAATGATGAGTCCAGGTTTATATGTCATTTCAAAAAATTATTTTTTCAATCCAGATATGGTAAAATCTCTTGGTGAAAATATCTATTATTCAGCTGATCCACTTGCATTTGTAACCCCTTCGCCTATTCATCCTTTATTAAGTCCCTTTAGTGAAGACATTTATGCACAGTTTACCGGGAATATTTCAGAAAATATTATGTTTATCGGATATTCAGTTATTGTTCTGTCTTTTATTGGTTTCATATCCAACAGAAAAAATGCAATTTTCCGCCTGTTCGGGATATCCCTTGCAGTGTTTTTTATTCTTTCATTGGGCCCCTGTCTTCATTTTAATGGGATATGGAGATTTACAGAGGAAAACCTTACAATAATACTACCAGGCATCATCACCTATTATTTACCTTTTTATAACATGATCCGGGTGCCTTCACGTTATGATATCATGATTATGTTCTGCTTTGCCATAATAGCCGGGCTAGGGTTACAAACATTAATTGCTAAATACCAGATTATATCGAGAAAAAAATTCATTTTTAGCGCTTTTATATCACTTATTATTTTATGTGAGTTTGCTGCGATAATGCCTTCACAAAAAGTCCAACCAATTCCAGAATTTTATTTTAATGCATCGCATGATGGGAACTTTTTAATTCTCGAAATTCCATTTTGCCGTATTGGTTCTCCCAATTCTAATGAGACCATGAGACGATACTATGAATATCAAAAGGTTCACCAAAAAAAAATGTTTGGAGGATATTGGTCGCGGATAACCCCAACTTATGATCAGATTATTCATTCGGATCCTATACTGTCCCAGTTAATATTGGGGTATCATGAAATTATTAATTCATCCATTGAAAATCCATTATTGTACTTAAATAAAGAATATGGTGTTAAATACGTGGTCATTCATACAGACCTCGTCGAGAATGAAACACTTCATGAATTGCGCCAATACCTTGGTGATTCGTATTATTCCGATAACTCGGTGAGTTCAGATCCGTTAATTGTATACCGAATTTTTACTTCAGAGGAGCATGAATATACCAACACCGAAAAAGAAATTCACTTACAATTTACGGGAGGGTGGCATTATCTTGAACATTGGAATGGCAGCTCGACTCGATGGATATCCAATGATGCGAATATCTCAGTATACACCAATAAAAACGAAAGTGCGAATTTATCCTTCAAAACACAAAGCTTCTCCGAGCCGAGGACCTTAATGGTCTATGCCGATGAAACACTCTTCCTTCAGCAGAAAATACTCCCGTCAATGACTGAGGTTTCTGTACAAATTCCACTTAAAACCGGAAAAAATAATATACGGTTGTATGTCCCTGAAGGATGTGAATCCCCCAGTGATATCCCTGAACTCCAGAATGAAGACACTCGCTGTTTAAGTATCGCAATTCAAAATTTCACAATCTCATAACAAATATTTTTCTTAATCCTTCACACTTTCCCAATTTATGCATCCAATAACTCTTGTTGCATTTCAAAAATGATGAAAAACCATCTGCATCACCCCTCAATGTTTCATAACCAGAAGATCGACCCCGATAACTTTTGCACCGTTTCTAACAAGAAATCCCATGCGAGCCGGTTCCGGAACAGGGAATGAGAATCATCTTACTTACTATTGTAATATGTCAGATATTCGCACAGATTATATTCTTGTTTATGAAGTAAAAAATACATCAATAACGGAAATTTTTTTTTAAATTCACCGTGACATTACCTCGATAAGAGTTTACAATAACAATTAAAAACCCGATCTGCGATCTTGTCCCAGGTATAATTTTTGATTACCTTTTGATATCCTCGCTCTCCAAATTCAACAGAGATTTTTTTATCTTCAAGTAACCGTATGATGGCGTGATGCAATTCTTGTTCATCCGAACACAATAGTCCATCTTTTTCATTATCAATTAATGCAGCCACAGCACCACAATTTCTGTTCCCAATTACAGGTTTTTTTCGTGACCATGCTTCACAAAATACCATACCAAAACTCTCGCTTTCTGACATCATTGCAAAGATATCACATGCATCATACGCATTTGCAAGATCTTCATCACTTAGTTTTCCCAAATAAAAAACATTATCCGATGTAACTGGAATTTTATCATCATCCGGTCCGATCATAACCAAAATTGTCTTGGGGTGATTTCTGTGGATTTTTTCAACCGCATGCATGAGATATTCATAATGTTTCTCTGGTGATTTTCGGGATACCGTTAAAATTATCTCTTTATTCTCAAGATGGAATTTATTACGGAATCTGGCTCCATTGACAGTACTATTTAAAAAGATCCCCGGTTCAATTCCTGCACCGATGTTCACACTGTTCGCCTCAAGAATATCAAAAACCTCTGTTTTGGAATGTGGTGTGAGTGCAAAAACACAATCCGCTTGTTTAAGCATTTCGTAGTAATGTTCCCAGTGGTAAAATTCATCATCTACATGCATCAAGGGAAGAAGTATAAGGGGTTTATTGAATTTTTTCGCAATGAATGAGTATCGTATCGTGTTAAACGGGAACATTTGTGCCAACACAATGTCGTAGTCAGAAATATTTCTCTCTAACCAGTGCTCCATTTCAGGAGACCGGGGTCCGCGTAGATAATCGAACATCCAGGAATAATATTTTGGACGTTTTTTTGCATGACGCATTAAAATCGGAATGTACTTCTTTTGTTTGATTAAAAAAAAACGGAAATCGTGTTCCAAATCGATAGTTTGTTTTCCCGAGGGGATTTCATATTCGATATGAGAAATTGATACACCGAGTGATCTAAAGTCTTTGAGTGGATGCCATACTTTCCCGCAACGTATCCTCACTGTAACTAAACCTGACAAATTTGGTAACTGAAACAAAACGGAATCCCATTCGTTCGTAATCCGGATATCACGGCATTCCTGATACCCATTTGCAGATACTTCAATCCGAGTGAAGATCTTTTTTGGATTATTCAATGAAAATGTAATTCTTGAAATATTTGCGTCATTAATTATAAAGGCTGCATCAGATTTGGTCCAACGCATGGAAAAACCACCATAGCGTTCGAGCTGGTTCCAGCCATCGGCAAGAATACCCCCTCTCTCTGAAAAAGAATCTCCGATAATTTTTCGAATTTCTGGGGAAGAATCCATCTCTTCTTTATCCAGCTGTTTTTGGATTATTTTCTCAAAAAGAAATGAAAGATACCGGTTCTGAGGTATAACCGGAAATCTAAAAACATTTATTTTATTAATTCTCTCATTTTCGAGACAATTGTCAAATATTGTTCCCGATTTTATGAACGGTGAAAGTGTATGGGATTTTGTTGTACAGATATCGATATTAATACAACGCTTTGAAAGCTCCTCGGAAATGTGTCTGAAATATAGTTCAGCTCCCCCATAAACGTCTTTTCCATATCGAAAGGTAATGTGCAACGCTTTCATTATTTCTAAATAATATCAAACGAATAGGGTATTAATGCGTGCTATTCTTGCTCTGTGTTTCCATCCAGCATTCACGCCACCAAAAAGCGGAGGTGAAGAACGGCTTTTCTATATATTAAACGGACTTTCGGAATATTATGATGTCACTCTTGTAAGTTTTACCTACCCCAAAAAAGAAAATGCTGTTGAAACGGTCAGTCACTCTCCCAATTTCAGAGAAATTCGGATTCCCAAAACAAAAATTTCTTCAGTTCTTCACTCTATCATCAATAAATGTACAAGTATCATTGAATGTTCGGCAGTTATTACTTCCATCGAAAGCAGATTTAATAAAAATTTTAAAAAAATTTTTGAAGAAGAATTGAAAAATACTGACATTCTTATGTATGAATCCCCGTTTCTTTTTACATCTCCAGATCGTTTATTAACCGGAAAAAAAATCGTCTATAACGCTTATAACAACGAATACGAGTTGATGAAACCAGGATTTTCAAATTCTGTTATCGGAAATTATTTGTTAAATTATGTCTTTAAAATAGAAAAAAAACTTGTGAAAAAATCTGATTTGATTTTTGTTGTTTCCGAAGATGACCTGAATAGTTTAAGAAAAACCTATCACGTGAATCCAGAGAAAATTGTCCTTGCCCCCAATGGTATTCCTGTTGCGAAATATGATTCCATTTTTTACCATAGAACGCCAAGTAAAATGCCCCCTGTTTGTTTATTTATCGGAAGTTATCACCCTCCAAATATTGAAGCCGTATATCATATCGTAAAAATGTCTGTGTTATTACCGGAAGTAGTATTTTTAATCGCAGGAAATGTTTCGCAATATTTTACAAATCAAGAGGGATTAACAGAACGGAGTGACCAAAAAGAGATTCCTCTTTTTGGACATTTACAGGATATTCGTCTTCTTGATGGTTTTTACTCCGTTGAAAATTGGGATACAACACCGATCATCTGGATAAAACCTGAATCAAAAATATTCATTTCAAAAAACATTGAATCTCTCTCAATAAAATTATTTTCTCCCCATTGTCAGACAATCCAAGTATCGGTTGATTCATTTCAAACAATTTATCCCCTTGTTTATGGCTGGAACATTGTTGATATTGCCCTCTCTGCGCAGCGGGATATCGTGTTGTCGTTCACCTGTGAAAAGGAACTCCGGGCTCCAGATAGAATATTAGGTGTTGCGGTTCAATCAATTGGATATAATAAAAAGGGTATGAAATTAAATCTTGATTTTAGAAATTCGAGAACTCAAATATCGATGTTTACCAGCGCAAAAAATGTATATTTACTTGGTCAGATAAGTGACGAAGAAAAGACAGATATTTTAAAAATTGTAGATATTGCAATTAATCCAATGATGAGTGGTTCCGGAACCAATATTAAAGTTCTTGGATATCTCTCGGCAGGAATTCCCACTATTACAACGCCCACAGGTGCCAGGGGCCTGGATTTAATTGATCGCGAGCATGTATTAATCTGCGATCTTATGGACTTCCCCAAAAAGATCATTGAATTGCTCGCGGATGATCATCTTGCAGACTCATTTAAAAGGAATGGGCGCAAACTTGTTGAAGACAGATTTGATTGGGACATCATCGTGAACGATATGTCAGAAAAAATTGCGGGAATTTAAATGAAAAAAATTCTTGTTGTAAATGATTTTCCAATTTTCCCGGTTGTTCATGGGGGGAAAGTAAGGATATTTAATATTTATAAAAATATTTCATCCAGATTTCAAGTAACATATGTTTGTTTAGGAGACACCCAAAACATTGAGGAGAAAAAAATATCAGAAAATTTCAGGGAAATTTCTGTTCCGAAAACAATTTTTTATAAAAAAATCATCCAGATTGCAAAGAAATTGATGGGTTCTTCTGTTGATGATTTTATTGCGCTGTTTTTTGCCTCATATAATCAACAATTAAAAAAAATAATCAAACAACAAATTCAGGAATGCGATATCGTAATTTTTTGCCATCCTTATATGTATCCTTCAGTAAAACCCTCTCTCCAAAAACAAATTGTAATTTATGAAGCACTTAATGTTGAATTCAATCTAAAAAATTCTATTCTTCCTGATACCTTATTAAAAAAAAATGTACTGTCTCGGTTAAAACGGACAGAGGAGGATCTTTTAGAACGGAGCGATCTCTGTTTTGCAATGTCTGAAGATGATAAACAGATATTTACACAGATTTATGGGGTAAACTCATCAAAAATCAGTATTGCTCCGAATGGTGTTGATGAAGATTTTTATGCAAATGTTCATTCGGAGCGAACAATTAAAAAAGAAAAGGTTATTCCGGTCCCCCTCATTATTTTTCTCGGTAGTGGGCATCCCCCGAATGTAGAAGCAGGTCAACAGATAATTAAAAATATTGCACCGCGTCTTCCGAATGCATATTTTCTCATTGCTGGAAGCGTTTGTTGGATGATTTGTAATGGCACATTGGGTAAAAATGTAGGCCTTGCATATTATATTACCGATGAAGAAAAGCGAGAATTATTCAGTGTTGCAGATATTGCCATCAATCCTATGATGGGTGGTTCGGGTACAAACCTGAAGATGCTCGATTATATGGCTGCTGGACTTCCCGTTGTTTCAACAGTAATTGGGGCACGAGGTATCGATCTTGAAAACAACCGTCATGCTATCGTTTGTGATATTGATCTATTTGCAAAAAAGATCTCTTATCTGATTAATAAAGAGGATGTACGAGCAGAACTAGCAAGGAATGGGCGACAATTGGTTAAGGATAAATATGACTGGAAAAACATTGCGAATTCAATGATACGGCATATCCAGATCCTTTCAGAAAAAAGGAGGCAATAGATTGGGTAATTAACTTTATTCTATTGAGGGAATATTGTTTCACTTCTTCCCAATAACCGCGTAATCCTGAGCGCCAAACAGCACTGTATTCAGCATCTCAATGTTATTATTATATATATCAACGTTCTTCTTTTCGTTTTCATTCATATCAGCAGTCCTCTCAATCTTTTTCAATCTGCCGTCATCGGAAACCGGTGAGTAAAATTTTATCTCGCACTCACGGAAACCTGATGCACTGAAGAGGTAATGTAACGTCTCAGGATGTACCGGTCTTTTATGAGTCAGATCAATGTAAAAATTAACAAATGATACAAATGACAAGGGATTCACAGTTTCAACGATAATATAAAAACCAAATTTTATCTTCTGGAAACAGAGGACAAGTAACCGGATAAGATAGTCGGGTTCCAGATGTTCTACAACCTGATCAATAAAAATCCCGTCAAGACTTTTATCTTCAAGAGTCTCAAGA
>Ga0209450_10001586_pt1 | contig 11400 bp, 8 predicted proteins | sample FrelakmetLWP11LW_FD_187149 | JGI IMG/M metagenome (GOLD analysis project Ga0209450, IMG submission 187149) | Freshwater lake sediment microbial communities from the University of Notre Dame, USA, for methane emissions studies - LWP11 LW (SPAdes)... | ecosystem: Environmental > Aquatic >... | reverse complement strand
GTCAAGCATGCTTATTCCATCCATAACAGGCATCATGACATCGCTCAGTATGATGTCAGGAACAAACTCCACCGCTTTCAGTATACCCTCCTTCCCGTTTGACGCAACAATGAGGTCAAAATCCCTTTCGAGCAGAGATATCAGGTAATAAACAACATCGGCATTATCATCCACCACCAGGAGCATAGGCTTCTCATGGTGTTTGCGGTTTAATGACTGTGAAAGAGCATCGCTCCTTCTTCCCGTTTGTAGATAGGTCAGTATCCTTCCTTTCATCTCATGCAGGGCAGGAGTCTCCTGCAGCGGAGCATCATGTGTGACCGGAAGGTTAATGACAAACTCCGTCCCCTCTCCATATATGCTCCCCGCAACAATTGTCCCACCCAGAAGCTTAACCAGCTCCCTTGTAAGTGACAGACCGAGCCCTGACCCAACCGATGAATTGGTGTTGTACTCGTCGACCCTGTAGAAGCGGTCAAAGATATAAGGGAGGTGATTTTCCGGGATGCCCTGGCCATTGTCACTGACCCTTATTTCAAACCAGCCATCATCCGTGAGTGCGGAACTGACCTCCACCCTGCCGTTGGGCTGCGTGAATTTGAGGGCATTGGAGACCAGGTTCGAGATTATCTGAAGAAGCTTTTCAGGTTCATAATCAATGACCACAGCGCTCTCACGCGGAGAGTAATTAAGCGAGATCCTTGACAGGGCAGCCATCGACTGGAACAACTCCACAATATATCTTATATAGGTATTCAAATCCCCCCTGATCATCCTGACGGGCATGTTACCAGACTCAAGCCTTGACAGGTCGAGCATCTGGTTCACCAGGTTCAGGAGGATACCGGCATTCCTTTCAATCTTCTCGCTACCCTCTCCGAGCCATTTATCGGGATCACTCCGTATGAGGTCATTCATCCCGGTGATGATTGTCAGCGGCGTACGGAACTCGTGAGTGATGTTCGTATAAAGCTTAGTCTTTGATTCATCCAGCTCCCTTACACGGTCTGTCTCAATGTGCTCAAGCTTGATCTTCTGAGTGATGAAACTCATAACAAACAACATGGCAAACCCAGATATCCATAACAGGTTCACAACGTAAAGCGAGATATTCACCTCAGGTGTCATCTCGGGCGGGACGGTCAGGCGCGAATCCAGCAACCCGGCTAAAACAACGGTAATGACATATATAATGAATATCCAGAGCGTGGCACGTTTTTCACGAAAGTTTAGAGAGAAAAAGACCTGCGCCAGCCCGACGAATATGAGTCCTCCGGAATTGGGTATGCCTCCAAGAAGCAGAATGAAGATGAATGTAATGATTACCACCGCACTCTGGTCGATGAAGACACGCCATACTCCCATCTGATAAGTGAAGAGAGGCTTGATGACGCCCTGAAGATAAATGGCTGTTAGAATTAACCCATAGTAAATCAGAAGCTTTAACTGGGGAAAGACGATGTGATACACCATTGTCACACAGAAAATCATTGATGTGACTGCAATGCTCGATATCCAGTTGATCTTTTTCTGGGTGAGAGTATCCTCATCCATCCCGGGCCTGGCGAGGATTTTTATGATCCATTGGTCCGCTTTGTGAGTCAGGAGAAAAGACATTATAAAAACGGATCAGAAGGTTTAGCTGCAAATCATTTACAAGTTACTAAAGAAACAAAGGGAAAGCAATTTTTTTTAGGAAAAGCCTTCTGTTGTTTAAAATTATAAACCAGCATAGCGGCACGCCCTGCGTCACTCCGCATGACACAGTGTCACAGTGTCACACCGTGGTTTAACAATTACTTTGAATAATCAATCTGCCGATTTCTGTAAATTATTTTACCTTTGAGTTAATGCAACTGCAGTTAAACCATTGAATATAATCAAACCTATGAAAAAACTTGCCCTGTTATTAACCCTTATCGCTCTGCTGAGCGCAAATGGCTGTAAAACAGAAACTGAAAGTAAGCCGGCTGCCTCAGTCATTGATGTATCACTGACTGATGCCGAAAAAGCCGGAGGTGTTCTTACTCCCGAAATACTATGGAAATACGGACGTATCGGATCTATTGTCCTGTCTCCTGACGGTTCAACAGTTCTCTACACGGTGACTAATTACGACCTTCCCACCGAAGCACGGACCACCAATATCTATTCCATCCCCTCATCAGGGGGCACTGCCGTTCAGCTTACCACTGAAGGAGGGTCAGGGCCGCAATGGATAGAGAATGGCGCCACGATAGCTTTCCTCGCCGGCGGAAAGATCATGACCATGAAACCTGACGGCACTGCAAAGAAGGAGATTACCGGCTTGCAGGACTTTGAAATACTTTCGTTCTCCCCTGCCGGAGACAAGGTATATTTCACCCGCCGCGTCAAGCTCGACCAGACTGCAAATGAAAAATACGGTCTCTCCAATGCAAAGGTCCGCATCATCGACGACCTGATGTACAGGCACTGGAACTACTGGCACGATTACTCGTACAGCCACCTCTTCGTGGCCTCTTTCGACGGATCAGCCATCAGCAGTGAAAAGGATATTATGGAGGGACAGCGTTTTGACACACCTGACGCACCCTATTTCGACGAGGCTGACATCAGCTGGAGCCCTGACGGCAGGTTTATCGCATATTCATGCAAGAGACTGACAGGCAAGGCATATACCCTGAGCACTAACACCGACATATACCTGTATGATGTTACAACGGGTGAAGAGAAGAACATCACTTCCGGCAACATGGGCTACGACAAGACGCCGGTGTTTTCTCCGGATGGATCAATGATCGCCTTTTCAAGCATGGAGGAGGATGGCTATGAGTCTGATCTCGAGCGCCTCTTCGTTTACAACATAGCAACAGGTGAGAGAAAATGGGTCTCCGAGGGGTGGGACTATAACGTTGGAAATATTCAATGGAACGGCAACGATGCCATCTGGTTCACAAGTCCGTATCGCGGTACCCAGCCGGTATTCAACATTGCACTGGCTGACGGAAAGATCACCAGGGTCACTGAAGGCGATTATGACATGGGGCCGCTCCAGCTTCAGAACGGGGTGCTTGTTTCAGGGATGATGTCAATGGCCCGCCCGACGGAGGTGGCAAACGTTAATATGGCAACAGGTGATTTCTCGATGATAACCGATGTCAACGGCCATATCTACGAGAGCATCAAGATGGGCAAGTCAGTTGAGAGATATACGAAGACAAAGGATGGAAAGGACCTGCAGAGCTGGATCATTTATCCGCCTGACTTCGACCCGGCGAAGAAGTATCCTGCACTGCTCTACTGCAAGGGAGGGCCGCAGGGGCCTCTCGGTCAGGGATGGAGTTACCGCTGGAACTACCAGATGATGGCTGCCAACGGATACATCGTGGTGGCTGTCAACCGCCGCGGCAACTCGGGCTTCGGAAGCTACTGGCGCGAACAGATTTCCGGCGATTACGGCGGGAAGAACATCCAGGATTATCTCGATGCTATCGACGATATGTCTAAGGAGCCCTATGTTGATAAGGAGCGCCTTGGTGCTGTTGGGGCAAGCTACGGTGGTTACTCGGTATTCTATCTTGCCGGAATGCACAACAAGCGCTTCAAGGCATTTGTGTCACACTGCGGTGTCTATAATACTATCGCAGAGTACGGATCAACCGAGGAGTACTGGTACCCGAACAAGGATTACCAGGGCGCGCCGTGGGACAAGCCGCAGCCTCCGGGATACAATAAGTTCTCGCCACATACAATGATTGACAAGTGGGATACACCCATACTGATCATAACCGGGGCCAACGACTTCCGCATACCCTACAGCCAGAGTCTCGAGGCGTTCAACTCGGCTCAGCTCAGGGGCGTGCCCAGCAGGCTGCTCTTCTTCGAGAATGAGACACACTGGGTAACTAAACCGCAGAACTCAGTAATATGGCAGAAGGAGTTCTTTGAGTTCCTGGATGCCTATCTGAAGTAGGCAGTAGGCAGTCAGCAGTTAATCAGTGACCTATGATTGGAGGCCGAAGACGGAAGACCGGAGACCGAAGATCGAAGACTGAAGACTATTTAAGAAATCGTACGCAGGCCGGAGCATTAAAGGGCAGGCTTGCAACAATATTATCTTCTGCGTTACTGCCGGCAGGCATTACAGATATTTCATTTGAACGCTGGTTTGTAACCAGAAAATACTCACCCGAAGGGGAGACATCGAAGTTGCGCGGCCAGTTGCCGCCGCACGACTGATGCTCCGGTGAAGAGAGAGTTCCGTCAGGACCGACTTCAAATGTCACGATGCTGTTGTCACCCCTGTTTGACCCGTATATCTTCTTTCTGTCATCAGAGAAGTGAATGTCAGCACAGTAGTTTTTTCCCTCAAAGCCATCAGTAAGAGTGGACAATGTCTGTTTCAGAACAGGTGTTTCAGGCAGGATATCATAAACAGATATTGTTGATGCGAGCTCATTGATGACATAAAGGTTTGCATAAGATTTATCAATGGTCATGTGCCTCGGGCCGCTTCCCGGCTCACAGGTGAAGAAGGGGACATCGGAATCCATCAATAACCCCATGGTAGTATCGAGCTTCAGCTGGTAGACCCTGTCAAGGCCAAGGTCGGAGATATAATACATATTCAGTCTCGGATTATAGATGGTCATATGGGGGTGCGACTTCTCACCGTAGAAGATCACATCCGTTACCTTCCCGGGCATCCCGTCGCCATTCAGCCTTACAACAGAGACGGAGCCACTGCCGTAGTTCGAAGTGATCAGGTAGTTGCCGTCGGCTGAAACAGTAACGTGGCACGGTCCGCCTCCCCCCTGGTTCATTGAACTGATTTTCTCGAGGCTCTTGCTCTTCTTATCATAGCGTAAGGTGGTAATTCCTCCCCCGGCCTTCAGGTCAAAGGAGTCAACCTCGTTAACGAAATAGATCAGATCATCACCGCCAAAAGTGAAAAACGAAGGATTATCACCGACAGTGATCTCTGTAAGCTTTTCAGGGTTGCCGTTACCGTTAAGCCTGCAAAGCAGCACATCGGCAGTGCCATCTCCTGAATAGCCGGACGCAATGAATATATTCTCTCCCATATTACATGATGTCAGTAGCGCAGTGAGTATCACAATCAGAAACAGTGTTGGATTCTTCATTTGATTGCCTGTCTATTATTGTTTTCTTAAGCCTTTTTGAAAAGCCATCATGATGGCAAACAAAAGACAAATATGAGGCAATTTATTAAAATCCATGATAAATGCCCCTGCAAAGTATAATATCAGGCAAGACCATGATGAAAGCATGATTTTAGGGATTAATAAAGGGTGAAAACTTGCAGATCTGATCTTATTCTATAATTTTGTAAAACAAATTGCTCTAAATATGTAAATTATATGAGTCATAATGTGTAAATCATTATATTAACAATACGTAAAATATTCTCGCAATGAGTTATATATTAAGAATTATTGAAGATGAGATTAAAGCCAAGCTGAACGCTTCAGGAGCAGTTTTGATTCGCGGTCCGAAAGCATGCGGCAAAACAGAAACAGCTCTGAGATTAGCATCAAGTGTTCTCCGGGTTGACCAGGACGAGCAGGTGCCCTATCTGATGGATGCCGATCCAAAACGGCTGCTGGCAGGTAAGACACCCCGTCTGATTGACGAATGGCAGGTACAACCGAAACTATGGAACTACATACGGCATGAAATAGATGCCCGTAAAGAAAAGTCACAGTTTATTCTTACCGGTTCCTCAACTCCCGATGATAACATCCCTATCCATTCCGGGGCAGGAAGATTTACCACCGTAGATATGCGGACACTGTCATGGCAGGAATTGGGTTACTCCACCGGCCAGGCAAGCATGAAACAACTGTTGTCAGATAACGAGATTGATCTGTCAGACAGATCTGTCGATCTGGAGACAATTGTAGAAAGAATTATTAAAGGTGGCTGGCCTGGTCTGCTTAAATCCAAAACAGATGAGGCCTTGCTGCTTAATCGTGCCTATATCGATCTGATAGCGGAAAGCGATATGAGTCGTATCTCGGACATTAAGCGCGACCCGGTAAAAGTGAGAAATATTTTCAGGTCTATAGCAAGGAATACGGCAACACTGGTGGCCAAAACCACTATCGTTAAGGATATTAAAGAGTATGACAGCGGTGATATATCGCGTCCGACCTTGTATGAATATCTGGATGCCCTGGAACGGTTGATGATCATTGAAAACCAACCGGCATGGAGTACACATATCCGCTCGTCTGCATCGCTGAGAAAATCATCGAAAATACATTTTACCGATGTCTCATTATCTGTAGCTGCATTGGGTGCAGATAAAGAATCGTTATTGAAAAATGTGAAGTTTACAGGTTTTTTGTTCGAATCACTGGCCACACATGATCTGCGGGTCTACGCCCGGGCAAATGATGCCAGCGTCAGTCATTACTCTGATTCGAGTGGACTGGAGATCGACTGCATTGTACAGAAACGCAATGGTGATTGGGCGGCATTTGAGACAAAACTCGGCACGGGGATGATTAATGAAGCAGCTTCCAACCTGAAAAAATTAACAGCGACACTGGACATAGAAAAGACAGGTCCGCCAAAGTCACTGAATATCATTGTCGGAACAGGAGTAAGCTACACTCGTCCCGACGGCATCAATATTATTTCACTTGCTTCTCTGGGGGTTTGAAAATCCTTCATATTCCACCCTGACTACTGCACACTTTCTTCAGGATTAATGCAAACTAAAAGGGAACGTTCACAGGGATTATTTCAGCGTGACTTTTCTTTTCCACTGGATGAAGCCGTAGACAGCCATTGCAAGGAAAATGACGTACTGTACTGAAACGAGCATGATGCCGCGCATCGAGTACATCGCAATGCTCATGATATTGACGAGGATCCAGAGTATCCAGTTCTCGAGCTTAAGTCGTGCGCAGAGGAGTGATGCCACGATGCTCATAACGGCTATCATGGCATCGGTATAGACAAATGTGGCCCGTACCTGGAACAAATCCGGCAGCCAGAGGTGAATACGTGACATGACCATTCCCAGGGCAAAGGCTCCGCCAATGACCCCGGTAACCCACAGAACCCTTCCCTTATGGCTTAACAGCGTCACAGGCTCATCACCGTTGCTGCTCTGCCTTTTCCAGTTGAACCATCCGTAGATGGCATTGGCGAAGAAAAAGAGCTGCAATATCATTGCCGAGTAAAGATTCACCTGGTAATAAAGCAAGAAGAAGAGTACGGCATTGACGAGTGCAAATATCCACGTGATGATATTCGCCCTGGCTGCATACCAGACTGCCGCCAGCCCGGTGAGAACCGCCAGCAGCTCAATCAGGCTCATCTGGTAGCCCAGTGCTTCGAAGAGGATGGTTTCGATGTTGAACATAGGTCTGAGGTCTGAAGGTCTGAGGTCTGAGGTCTGAAGGTCTGAGGTCTGAAGGTCTGAAGGTCTGAGGTCTGAAGGTCTGCTTTGCAAGCCGTAGCTTTCTTTGACCTCCGTAGCTCTAGCGGAGGAGGTAGCGGAGGTTTGAAGGTCTGAAAGTCGAAAGTCAAAAGCTAAAAGATGTGGGAACCTTCGACATTCATTTTACTAAATGTTTGTTTTTTCTTATGGAGCTAAGATAACAGGTAAAGCAGAGATTTCAATCTGTTTTTATTACTTGTATCAGTAAATTCAGACCTGTTGTGCCGGCAGCCCCGACCAATTTCTACCTCTTTTCAATTTTGCGGCAGATTCCTTTGAATTAAACACGATGTCACCGCGCGAGGTCTGTCAATCCGTGGAGGCGGAGATCAATGCGCTGGATAAGGGTGTGTCACAACCTGATCCCGGAGGGATCACAGCTTTATAGCACGGACGGTACCAAGGCAATCCTTCGACCCCGCCGGGGTCGTACAATCAAAATTACCCTATCTTTCTACAAACCTGCGATCGCTCCGCGATCGGACTCTCTGCACCTTGCACCCTGCACCCTGCACCTTAATATTGCTTCCACCTTCTCCTCATCAGGCAGCCGCCCGTCTATCCAGTTGATGGTGATGCCGCGGCGCTCCATGCCACGGAACCAGGTCATCTGCCGCTTGGCAAAACGGTGGATCTCAGTCTCAAGCTTCAGAACCATCTCATCATAGCTCAGCCTGTTAAGGAGATACAGAGTAACATACTTATATTCAAGCCCATAATAGATGAGGTCATCAGGATGAATGCCGGAGCCGATAAGCCGCTGCACCTCCTCTGTCATGCCTCCCTCCAGCCTCTCCCTTAGCCGGCCGGAGATCCTCCTGCGCCTGGTATCCCTGTCAAAGAAAATCCCGGTGACAAGGGGGTTCTTAACAGGGAAAGGTTTATCGTCAACGGGGTGCTGCGTGTAATAATCTGCTATCTCTATCGCCCTCACCGCCCTCTTCACCGTGTCAACATCAGTCCTGTTATGAAGACTCTTATACTGTGACAGTATCTCCGTCAGCTCCTCAAGCGACCGGCCGGCCAGCAAGCTCCGCAGCTTATCATTCACCGGTACCTGTATGAGCCGGTAGCCGCTGACGATACTGTCAACATACATCCCCGAGCCGCCGCAGACCACAGGAAAGCTTCCGCGGGCAGTCATCTCATCAAAGACCCTGAGAAAATCGCGCTGGTACTCATATACATTATACCTGTAACCGGCATCAACGATATCCACCATATGAACAGGCACCCTTCGGCCGTCAACAAGATAGTCTGACAAGTCCTTCCCGGTGCCGATATCCATTCCGCGATAGACTTGCCGCGAGTCGGCACTGATCACTTCTCCTCCGAGTCTGGCCGCCACTAGCGCAGCAAGCCTGGTCTTTCCCGTCGCTGTCGGACCGGTGATTACCACAATATCGTGACCTGCTCTTGCCATGAGAAATTAAAGATAGCTGAAAAGAGGTCACTGTAACTCAATTTTACTTAATTTTGCGGGTTGTAAACGGCATACAGGTCATGGACTTAAGGTTTCTCTATCAGCGCACAAAACACTTTATCATCAGCCCGGTCAAGGCATGGGAGGTGGTACACCGTGAGAACAGGCCGATAAAGTATGTCAGAGGCAGTTACTTCATGCCGCTCATCATTCTTGTTTCGATCAGTTCTCTGCTCGGGTCACTCTTCTTCATAAACAACACCCTTAAGCCGATGTACTCGGTGCTTACAGGGATCAACACCTTCCTTTTCCTTTATATCGGAGTCTATGCCTCTGCCTTCATAGTCAATGAGATAACCAGGGCTCTAGATCTGGGCCATGAGTTCCTCACAGCCTTCAAGCTGGTAGCCTATTCAATGGCTCCAATCTTCCTTTCACTTACAGTAAGCAGGCTCTTCGAATCACTCCTGTTCATCAATATCCTCGGACTCTATGGACTATATATCTTCTGGACAGGGATGGAGAAGATGATCAATCCGCCCGAGCACAAGAAGCTCCCGATGCTGATTGCCACCGTCATTTCAATGATAATCATATTTGGTTTGCTTCAGATCTTGCTGTCACGGCTGACAGAGACTGTTTACTTTGCCCTTTTTGCCTGACAGCGGTGATGCGGACCGATACAAGCAATATCGTCATCAGGAACCGCAGGGCCTCACATGACTATGAGTTCCTTGAGAAGCTTATTGCCGGGATAAAGCTTACCGGGACAGAGATCAAATCAATACGGGCAGGCAAGGCTACCCTCACCGACTCATTCTGTGCATTCAGAGACGGAGAACTCTTCGTCACAGGCATGCATATTTCAGAATACTACTGGGGCAATATCAACAACCATGACCCGCTTGGTGAACGCAAGCTGCTGCTGACAAAGAAGGAGCTGCGCAAGTGGGAAAGAAAGGTTAGTGAAACAGGACTGACAATAATTGTTACAAAGGTCTTCATCAATCAGCGAGGTTTGGCTAAAGCAGAGATAGCGCTTGCAAAGGGCAAGAGACAGTATGACAAACGGGAGAACCTTAAGAAAAAGGACCATGACCGTGAGATGGATCATCATCTCAAAGCCAGAAACAGGTAATAAACTACTCCTTAAAAGTTCGGGCTGAGAAGGAACCTCGAATAGAACTGATCGATATATGCCACAGCCTCTTCTGCTGTATCGACAACTCTGAAAAGATTCATATCCTCGGCAGAGATGTTGTGCTCTTCATTCAGCATGACATCTGTGACCCAGTCAAACAGGCCTGACCAGTATTTCTCGCCAACAAGAACTATCGGGAAGCGGCCTATCTTTTTTGTCTGAATGAGAGTAATAGCCTCAAACAGCTCATCAAATGTGCCGAAGCCTCCCGGAAGAACAATGAATCCCTGGGCGTATTTCATGAACATGACCTTGCGCACGAAGAAATAATCGAATGTGATGATTTTGTCGCGATCGATATAGGGGTTTGGTTTCTGTTCGAAGGGGAGGTCAATATTGATGCCTGCCGACTTACCGTTCCCTCTCTTGGCTCCCTTATTGGCAGCCTCCATGATGCCCGGGCCGCCGCCGGTGATCACACCGTATCCCTTCTGCACAAGCTGGAAGGCTATCTCCTCGGCAAGCTTATAATATTTGTTATTGAAGTGTGTCCGTGCGGAACCGAAAATTGCAACACTCGGACCTATCCTTGAAAGTTTCTCAAACCCTTCTACAAATTCGGCAATAATCTTGAATACCCGCCATGAATCCATAGTGTGTATCTCATTCCATGTCTTGGGTTCAAATGCATCCTTTATCAGATCTGTAGTCTCATCCATAGGTTCAAGTTTGTCGTATTCAAATATAATATTTTCTAGTGTTTCAGCTCGGGCTCAAGAAATTTCCCGGTATGATTATCTTTTATCCTTATCAGGTCCTCAGGTTTTCCTGCAAACATTATCTCTCCTCCTCCCCGGCCCCCCTCTCTTCCGAGATCGACTATATAATCGGCCATCTTAATCACGTCCATGTTATGTTCTATGACAATTACGGTATTGCCCCTTTCTACAAGCCGGTCAAGCACCTCGAGCAAAACCCTGACGTCATCAAAATGGAGTCCGGTGGTTGGTTCGTCAAGGATATAAAGTGTGCGGCCCGTGTCACGCCTGGCCAGCTCGGTAGCCAGCTTCACGCGCTGCGACTCACCTCCCGACAGGGTTGTGGATGGCTGGCCAAGCCTGACGTAACCCAGTCCCACATCATGCAGTGTCTTAATCTTATGATGTATTGAAGGAATGCCCTTGAAGAACTCAACCGCATCGTCAATTGTCAGTTCGAGGACATCATTGACAGACCTCCCCTTGTATTTTACCTCGAGTGTCTCGCGGTTGTACCGTTTACCTCCGCAATCAGGGCACATGACATACACATCGGGGAGAAAATTCATCTCGATGGTTTTTACCCCTGCCCCTTCACATCCCTCGCATCTTCCTCCGTGGG
>Ga0209450_10001585_pt1 | contig 11408 bp, 10 predicted proteins | sample FrelakmetLWP11LW_FD_187149 | JGI IMG/M metagenome (GOLD analysis project Ga0209450, IMG submission 187149) | Freshwater lake sediment microbial communities from the University of Notre Dame, USA, for methane emissions studies - LWP11 LW (SPAdes)... | ecosystem: Environmental > Aquatic >... | reverse complement strand
CGGGACGGCTTAACCGCGCGCTGGAGTTCCTGCCCGACGACGCGACGATCGACGAGCGACGCGAACAGGCGATCGGGCTGACCGCGCCGGAGAGCGCGGTGCTGCTCGCCTACTCGAAGCTATGGCTGTTCGACGAACTCCTCGCCTCCGACCTGCCCGAGGACCCGTTCGTCGCCGATGCGCTGCACCGCTATTTCCCGACGCAGCTGCGCGAACGCTATGCGTCCTACATGGATCGCCACCCGCTCAGGCGTGAGATCGTCGCCACCTACGTTCTGAACAGCATGGTCAACCGGGTCGGCGCGACCTTCGTGCATCGCCTGTCGGAGAACACCGGCGCGCCGCCGGCGCAGGTGGTGCGCGCCTACCTGCTGGCGCGCGAGAGCTTCGCCAACGGCGAGGCGAGGGCTGCGATCGAGGCGCTCGACTGCAAGGTGCCCGACGAGCTGCAGGCCGAGATGCTGATCGAACTGGCCCGGCTGACCGAGCGCGCGACGATCTGGTTCCTGCGCTCCCGCCGGCTCACTGATCCGATGGCCGACACTATTGCCCGCCTGCGGCCCGCCGCCGCGCGACTGCTTGCCTTTATCGCCGCCGAGCCAGGCAAACCCCGACAGCGGCATCAGCAGCATGAGCGCTGGCTCGATGCAGGCGTGCCGGCCGAACTCGCTGCACGGGTGGCTTCGGCAGAGGCGCAGTTTGCCGCGCTGGACGTGGCGGAGATCGCCGAACAGGCGCAGCGCAACCTCGACGAGGTCGCCGGTGCCTATTTCGCGCTCGGCGACGCGCTCGGGCTGGACCGGCTACGGGCCCAGATCGTGCAGCTGCACGCCGACGGCTACTGGCAGGCGCGAGCGAAGGCCGCGCTGGGCGACGACCTCGCCGACCTGCAACGCGAGTTCGCCGCACAGGCGGTGCGGCTGCATGGCGGAGTCGATGCCAAGGCCGCAGTGGCTGCCTGGGAGAAGGCGAACGCGCACGCGCTGGCTCGCGCGCGGCGGCTGATCGACGAACTGGCGCAGGTACGCAGCATGGACCTGGCAACCGCCTCGGTGGCGTTGCGCGAACTGCGCAACCTCGCTTGAGGAGACGAACCGCGACCCGGCTGTCAGCCGGCGACGAGGCAACAGGCGCGAACGCAAAAACCGCAACTGTGCTGCCTGCCGGCAGCACAGTCACGGCAACAACATCGCGCATCGCCTGCTCGGTTACCGCGTGCGGTGACCGGGTCGGGACGCAAGAGAACCGCTCAGCGGCGGAAGAGATTCGCTCTACCGCCGCTGGCGCGGCACTTACTTCTTGATCGCGACGTAAGTGCCTTTGCCTTCGTCCCAGCGATGGGTCTTCAGGAAGGCGGTGCAGTCTTTCTGAACATCGGCACGAACCTGTTTGCACTCGAGCGGTTCGGCGGCAACGTCGCGCGGCTTACCGGGGATCGGTTCCCACATGCCCTTGCCGTCGTTCCAGCGGTTGGCAGCCAGGAACTTGTTGCGCTCGCCGACGATCTGCGCGCGGGTCGGCACACCTTCCGGGGCGCTTGCGCCTTGCTTCAGCACATAAGTGCCGAGGCCGTCGTTCCACACGTGCGTCTTCAGATACTGTACGCAATCGTTTCTCACCTCGGCGCGTGTCTTCGCGCAGGCGAGTTCTTCCGGCGTCTGAGCGCTAGCCGTGCCGCCCACGAGGGCTACGCAGAGGCCGAGCGATGCGACGAGTGGAAGGCTGTTTTTCATGAAGCCACCTCCATCGGTTGAAAGGACCGCAGCATACGGAAAAGGGGGATTTTTCGCCACCTCTTCCGCCGTTCCGCTCCGGCCATGCTCACAGTACTTCCGGACCGCGGCATGGACTTTGCGCTGACGCAAGTCCGTCGCGGGCGGCGTATTGATCTGTCGCAGGGCTTGCACGGCTGGCCAGCCGATGCGCCGCGCGGCGGAGCAGACGGCCTTCCGGCCTCAAAAGCGCCCGCCGGCAACCCTGGAGGTCAAGGTCGAATATGGGTTAACCCCGATCGAAGCAGCGCATCATAATCCCGCTCGCCTTCGCGCAGCCGCCCATGTCCGCACTCGCCCACTCGCTGTTCCCGATCGTCAACATCCTGGGGGCGAGCGTCGCGGTCTTCGCGGTGACGATGCTGGCGCCGCTGGCGGTTGCCTTCTTCAACCACGAAGTTGCGCTCGTCACCTATGACGCCGCCTTCCTGATCACCTTTGCCAGCGGTGCGTCGCTGTGGCTGGCCACCCGGCGGTTCCGGCGCGAACTGCGGCCGCGAGACGGCTTCCTGCTGGTCGTCCTGATCTGGACCATGCTGCCGGCCTTTGCCACCCTGCCGCTGTTGCTGCACTTGCCGGGGCTGTCGTTCACCGACGCCTATTTCGAGACCATGTCGGGGATGACGACCACCGGCGCGACGGTGCTTTCGGGCCTGGATGCGCTGCCGGCGTCGATCAACTTCTGGCGCTGCCTGCTTCAATGGCTCGGCGGCATGGGCATCCTGGTGCTGATGGTGGCGATCCTGCCGCTGCTCGGCGTCGGCGGCACGCAGCTTTTCCGTGCCGAGACGGCGGGCCCGATCAAGGACGCCAAGCTGACGCCGCGCATCACCGACACCGCGATCGGCCTGTGGAGCGTCTACGGCACGATCTCGCTGGCCTGCTTCCTCGCCTTCTGGGCCGGCGGCATGAGCAAGCTCGACGCGGCGATGCACATGTTCACGACGATGAGCCTGGGCGGACTGTCGCCGTACGACGCCAGCTTCGGCCACTTCCAGTCGCCGCTGCTGGAGTGGATCGCCGTGTTCTTCATGGTGGCGGCGAGCGTCAACTTCGCCCTGTACTTCCTGTCGATCCGCAAGCGCAGCTTCGGCGTGCTGCTGGCCGACATCGAGGCGCGCGGCACGCTGCTCGTCATGGTGGGCAGTGTGCTGCTGGTCGCCGCGTACCTGCTCTGGCAGGGCGTCTACGCCGAACCGCTGGTTGCGCTGCGCCATTCGGCATTCAACGTGGTGTCGATCGCCTCGACCACCGGCTATTCGACGGTCGACTTCAACCAGTGGCCGAGCTTCGCCCCGTGGTTCATGTTGATGCTGTGCGGCGTGGCCACCAGCGCCGGCTCCACCGGCGCCGGCATCAAGATGGTGCGCTTCATCGTGCTGGTCAAACAGGCGCGGCGCGAGATGCTGCGGGCGCTGCACCCGGCGGTGATCAGCCCGGTGCGGCTGCGCGACGCGGTGGTCGAGAACAACGTGATCTTCGCCGTCCTCGCCTTCATGCTGATGTACGGCACCACCGTGATCGTGCTGACGTTTCTGCTCATCGTCTCCGGCCTGGACGTGATCAGTGCGTTCTCGGCGGTGGTCGCCTGCATCAACAACACCGGCCCCGGGCTGAACCAGGTCGGACCGGCCACCAACTACGGCGGACTGACCGATTTCGAGACCTGGATCTGCACTGCAGCGATGCTGGTCGGGCGGCTGGAGATGATGTCGGTCTTCGTGCTCTTCACGCCGGCGTTCTGGCGCAAGTAGGTTTCAGCGCGGCGTTCAGGCCGTCGCGGTGAACTCGATCTGCCCCCCGGGCAGCATGTAAAGGACCAGCGCGCGGCCGTAGGTGACGGTGGGGCGATGCGCCGACCCGGGCGGGTAGACCTTCCATCCGGCGCCCTTGCCGTCGAAACGCGCCGTCGGCGTCTGCGGCATCACCATGCAGATCTCGCCGTTGGGGTGGCGATGATGCGGGCCAACGATGTCCGTCAGATCGACCACGTCGACGCTCAGCTCCGAGGTCTGCGGGCCGGGCTCGATCACGCGGCCGAAGCGGCGGCGGGCGCCGCCCTGCGCGCACATCCAGCCAGCGGCGATCGCCTGATGACAGGCTGCTTCGATCGCCTGGAACTGCGCACCGTCCGGCGGGAATCGACGATCGAGTTCATCGGCCAGTTCGGCAGCCACCGGCCGGCCGGCGACGGCCTCCGCCACAGGCTTCACCAGTTCGCGGAACTGCTCGACATTCATGACTGCCCCCTCTCGCCGTGCGACTCGCTTGCCGGCATCCGATAGCGCTTCAGCAGCAGCGCGTTGCTGACCACGCTGACGGAAGACATCGCCATCGCCGCCCCGGCAAAGACCGGCGACAGGTAGCCTAGCGCGGCGAGCGGGATGCCGACCACGTTGTAGATGAAGGCCCAGAAGAGGTTCTGGCGGATCTTGCGCACGGTGGCGCGCGACAGCTCGATCGCCGCCGGCACCAGCCGCGGGTCGGGGCGCATCAGCGTGACGCCGGCGGCGTGCATGGCGATGTCGGTGCCGCTGCCCATGGCGATGCCGAGGTCCGCGGCGGCCAGGGCCGGCGCGTCGTTGATGCCGTCGCCGACCATCGCCACCTTCCTGCCGCCGGCCTTCAACGCGGTCACCCTCGCGCTCTTCTCCTGCGGCAGCACGTTGGCCTCGAAGTGCGCCAGGCCGAGAGACTGCGCAATCGCCGCCGCCGCGCCCTGGTTGTCGCCGGAGATCATGGTCGTATCGATGCCGAGTCTGCGCAGATGCTCGATCGCTGCTCGCGCGCCCGGCCGCAGCGTGTCGGCGAAGGCAATCAGGCCGATCACGGCGACCTGTTCGCCGTCGCGCCGCGCGAGCCAGGAAACGGTGCGGCCGACACGCTCATGCTCGTCGGCGGCGGCAACGAACCGGGCCGCGTCGGCACCGAGTTCAGCGATCCAGCTCCGGCTGCCGAGCAGCACCTCGACTTCGTCCTCGCCGAGACGCGTGCGTGCCTGCGCACCGCGACCGGCGACGACCTTGTGCCTGCTTGCCGCCGGCACGGCGATCACACGCTCGGCAGCGGCAGCCGCGACCGCCGCGGCGAGCGGGTGCGTCGAGCCGGCATTGATTGCCGCTGCGAGCGCCAGTATCTGCCCTTCGCCGAAGGTATCGCCTCCCACCACCGCCGCCACGCGCGGCTTGCCTTCGGTGAGCGTGCCGGTCTTGTCGAAAGCCACCACCTCGACGCCGCGCGCCACCTCCAGCGCCTCGACGTCCTTGATCAGGATGCCGTGCTTCGCCGCCACGCCGGTGCCGGCAATGATCGCGGTCGGCGTGGCCAGCCCCAGCGCGCAGGGGCAGGCAATCACCAGCACGCTCACCGCATTGATCACCGCGGTCTCGAGCGGGGCGCCAGTGAGGAGCCAGCCGACGACGGTCACCGTGGCGATCGCCAGCACGATCGGCACGAACACCGCGGCGACGCGGTCGACCAGGCGCTGGATCGGCGCCTTGGCGGCCTGCGCGTCCTCGACCAGGCGAATGATCTTCGCCAGCATGGTGTCGCCGCCGACCGCGGTGGTCTCGATGACGATGCGGCCGGTCGTGTTCAGCGCGCCGGTGGCAACCTTGTCGCCGGGGTGTCGGTCCACCGGCAGGCTTTCGCCGGTGAGCATCGACTCGTCGACGGAGGTTGCACCCTCGCGGATCACGCCGTCCACCGCAATGCGCTCGCCGGGCAGCGTCACCACGCGATCGCCAAGCAGCACGTCCTCCAGCGGCACCTGCTGCTCGCCTGCGTCGCGCAGCACGCGGGCCGTCGCCGGCTTCAGCTGGCCGAGCAGGCGGATCGCCTCCGAGGTCTGCTTCTTCGCCCGCGCCTCCAGCCAGCGGCCGGCGAGCACCAGCGCGATCACCACCGCGGCAGCCTCGAAGTACAGATGCTCGCCGTGGCCCGCCACCAGCCACAGGTACAGCGACAGGCAATACGCGGCCAGCGTGCCGATCGACACCAGCAGGTCCATGTTGCCGCTGCCGGCGCGCACCGCCTTGGCGGCGGCGACGTAGAAACGCCGCGCGCACCAGAACTGCACCGGCGTGGCGAGCATCCATTGCAGCCAGGGCGGCAGTGCGAACTGCGCGCCGAACAGGGCCAGCGCCATCGGCGCTGCCAGCGGCGCGGCGAGCAGCAACGCGAGGATCACGTCGCGCTTCATCGCCGTGGCCGGATCGCGCGCGGCCGTTGCGGTTCCGGGCACCGCCGCCAGCCGCGCCGAATACCCGGCCGCTTGCACTGCGTTCGAAAGCGTCCGTGCGCTGACGACGCCGCGCACCACCTCGACCCGCGCCGACTCGCTGGCCAGGTTCGCGCTGGCGCGCAGCACGCCGGGCACGGCGGCCAGCACCTTCTCAACCCGCGCCACGCAGCTGGCGCAGGTCATGCCCTCGATGGCCAGTTGCAGCGTGTCGGTGGGCACCTCGTAGCCGGCCTCGTCGACTGCATGACGCAGCGTCGCGGCGTCCAGCGCCGCGCCCTGCACGGTGGCCGACTCGGTGGCCAGGTTCACCGCGACCGCTGCCACCCCGGGCACCGCGGCGAGCGCCTTCTCGACATGCGCCACGCACGAGGCGCAGCTCATGCCGTGCACCGGCAGGGTGAGCCGCATAGCGACGGTCTCGGGGGCGTTCATCTCGGCAGCGTTTTCTTCAGGGCCGACAAGCGTACGCCGACGTCGCGGCGCCGGGATCTGTCGCGCCCCGCGTCGCCGCGTCTGCCGCGCACCTGCGTTGGATGTGTCGACGCTAGACTCGGTTCCATGCGAGGAGCCAAGTACGTTCCGGCGGCCGCGCTGTTGTGCCTGTGCTGCGCCGTGGCCGCGTCCATCCCGATCAACCTCGCCGTCGACCCGACCGCCTGGCGCATCGTCAACGACGGCGTCATGGGCGGCGTCTCGACATCACGCGTGAGCCGTGCCGGCGACGCGCTGCGCTTTGCCGGCGAGATCAGCCTGGATAACAACGGCGGCTTCGCGTCCGTGCGCCGGTCATTCGACGCCGCGGCCCGGGGCGGCGATGCGGCCGGCTTCGCGCTGCAGGTGCGCGGCGACGGCAACCGTTACCGGCTGCGCGTGTACACGCGCGATGCGGCCGGCGGCGAGCACTGGTACGCGCACTACGCGACCTTCGACACCCGCGCCGGCGAAGTCACGTCCGTGCGGTTGCGCTGGCCGCAGTTTGCGGCGAGCTTCCGCGGCCGCGCCGTGGACGCGCCGCCGATCCGTTTCATCGACGTGATCGGCATCGGCGTGATGATCACCAAGGACGATCACCGCGACGGGCGCGGGCCCTTCACGCTCGAACTGCTGAGCATCGAGCCGCTGGCCCGCTGAGCCGCGCCGCGCCGGGCCGGCGCCGGCCGTTGCCGCTCAGGACGGTTGCCTGAACTCGCGCTCGTGCAGGAAGGCGGCGTGCTTCGGCGCGCGCTTGGTGCGCGACCATTCCTCGAGCATGTCCCACTTGACCGCGTCGAGCTTCTTCATGGTCGCCTCCTCGTCGGGGTCGGGGCAGGCCAGTTCGATGCGGTGGCCGTTGGGGTCGAAGAAGTAGATCGAGTGGAAGGCGCCATGGTCGGTGACGCCGAGCACCTCGACACCGTTGCTCTCCAGGTGCGCCCTGTACTCGAGCAGCGCCGCGCGGTCCTTGACCTTGAAGGCAATGTGCTGCACCCAGCCCGGCGTGTTCGGGTCGCGCCCCATCTCGGGCTTGGTCGGCAGCTCGAAGAAAGCCAGCACGTTGCCGTCGCCGGCGTCGAGGAATATGTGCATGTACGGATCGGGTTCCTTGGTCGACGGCACCCGGTCCTCGGCGATGGCCAGCACGAAGTCCATGTTCAGCATCTTCTGGTACCAGAGCACCGTTTCCTTGGCGTCCCGGCAGCGATAGGCGACGTGATGGATCTTCTCGATCTTCATGGTGGCGACTCCCTGCGGCCCGCTACGGCCGCGGATTGCATCGGTGATTGTGGCTCAGCCGGCAAGTTGCAGACTCTAGCGCCGGCACGTCATGCGGCCTGGATCACGCCGCGCTCGATCTGGTCGCGCTCCAGCGACTCGAACAGCGCCTTGAAGTTGCCCTCGCCGAAGCCCTCATCGCCCTTGCGCTGGATGAACTCGAAGAACACGGGGCCGAGCAGCAGCTGCGAGAAGATCTGCAGCAGCAGCCGCGGCCGCGCGCGCGCGTTGGCCCCCAGGACGCCTTCGGCGTCGGCCCCCCGAGGGGGCTCGCCGGCTCGGGGCGGCCCGTCGCCGGCGGTGGAACCGTCGAGCAGGATGCCGCGCGCCTGCAGCTCGGCGGGATTCTCGCCGTGGCCGGGCAGCCGCTGCTCGAGCATGCGGTAGTAGGTGGCCGGCGGCGCGCTCATCAGCGGCACGCCGGCACGGCGCAGGCTGTCGACGCTGGCGGCGAGGTCGTTGGTGAGCAGTGCGATGTGCTGGATGCCCTCGCCGTTGAACTTCATCAGGAATTCCTCGATCTGGCCGGTGCTCTTCGAGGCCTCCTCGTTCAGCGGGATGCGGATCCTGCCGTCGGGCGCGGTCATCGCGCGCGAGGTCAAGCCGGTGTACTCGCCCTTGATGTCGAAGTAGCGGAACTCGCGGAAGTTGAAGATCCGTTCGTAGAAACCGGCCCAGTAGGCCATGCGGCCGCGGTAGACGTTGTGCGTCAGGTGGTCGATCACCCTGAAGCCGTGCCCCTTCGGGTGGCGCTCGACGCCGTCGATGAACTCGAAGTCGATGTCGTAGATCGACTTGCCGTCCTCGAAGCGGTCGATCAGGTACAGCGGCGCGCCGCCGATCCCCCGGATCGCCGGCAGCCGCAGTTCCATCGGGCCGGTGGGCACGTCGACCGGCTGCGCGCCGAGTTCGAGCGCGCGGGCGTAGGCCTTGTGCGAGTCCCTGACGCGAAAAGCCATCGCGCAGGCCGATGGGCCGTGCTCGGCGGCAAAATAGGCGGCGAGGCTCTTCGGCTCGTTGTTGACGATGAAGTTGATGTCGCCCTGCCGAAAGAGATCGACGTTCTTGGAACGGTGGCACGCGACGCGCGTGAAGCCCAGCTTCTCGAGAACCGGTTCGACCACGTTGGGCTCGGGCGAGGCGAATTCGACGAACTCGAATCCCGCGAGCCCCATCGGGTTGTCGAACAGATCGGCCATCGCAGCGCTCCTGAATGCGGTCCGTCGCGCAGCATGAAGCACGCTGCGCCGTCTTTCAAGACGGCGATGCAACTCGCCCGCGCCGGCTGGGCGCAGGCGGATCAGACCTTGCCGATGAAGTCGCGCTTGCCGAGTTCGACGCCGGCGTGGCGCAGGATGTCGTAGGCGGTGGTGGCGTGGAAGAAGAAGTTGGGCAGCACCACGTGCGCGAGGTACGACAGGCCCGCGTACTCGATCGGCTCGCCGCGGATCGTCAGCGTCACGGTCCGCGTCTCGGCGCCGTCGAAACGCGACGGGTCGAAGCCCTGGATGAAATCGATGGTCCGCGCGATGCGTGCCTGCAGCTCGGCGATCGTCGTCTCGCTGTCTTCCCACTTCGGCGGTTCCTCGCCGGCCAGCCGCGCCACGGCCCCCTTGGCAAAGTCGCAGGCGATGCGCACCTGCATGGTCAGCGGGAACATGTCGGGCGCCAGTCGCATCGCCAGCAGCACCGCCGGATCGAACTTCTTCTGCTCGGCGTAGGCCGCACCCTTGCCGAGGATCGCCGACAGGTTGCCGAGCGTCTTGACGAACACCGGCACGCTGAACGCGTACATCGAAGCCTTCATGGCGTCCCTCCTACTTCTTCTTGCGCTTGCGCAGCGCCAGCATGGTGCCGCGGCAGTCCTTGGCGCCGCACAGGCACTGGTACTGCTTCTTCAGCGTCGGCGTGATGCGCTCGTCGATGATCAGCCCGTAGTCGTAGGACAGTTCCTCGCCGGCCCTGATGTCGCGCAGCGCCTCGATGAACACGCGGCCGTCGTCCTCTTCCGTTTCGCAGTTCGGATCGCAGCAATGGTTGATCCAGCGCGCGGCATTGCCGTCCACGTTGGCGTCGATCACGTGCTTGTGGTCGTCGAGCGAGAAGAAGAAGGTGTGATTGGGATCGTCCGGGTTTGACGGCGGCCGGCGGTCCGCCTCGCGCCAGGTGATCACCTCGCCCTTGTATTCGATGATGCGCTCGCCCTTCTTGAGGTTGCGGCCGGCATAGACGCCGCGGCCATGGATGCGCGAAGTGCGGACGATGATCTTGGGCTTGCGGGCGGACTTGCTGGCGGCGGGCATTCGTCAGGCGATTGCGGTCATTGAGGGCGCGCAAGTATGCCCCAACTGCATGACCCAGCCCGCGGCGTCACAACCGCCCGATCAACGCGATCGCCTGCGCGACGTAACCGCCGCCGAAGAGGTTGGCGTGGTTCAGCACGTGATAGAGCTGATACAGAGGCAGGCGCTGCGCCGCGCCCGTCGCCGGCGGCCGAGCCTCGTTGTAGGCGCGATAGAACCGCTCCGGAAAGCCGCCGAACAGTCGCGTCATCGCGAGGTCCGTCTCGGCGTCACCGTAATAGGTGGCCGGGTCGAAGAGCACCGGCTCGCCGCTGCGTCCGAAGGCAAGGTTGCCGCGCCACAAGTCCCCGTGCAGCAGGCTCGGCGGTGGCCCGTGGCCGGCTAGCAGCGCGTCGGCTGCTCGGCAGGCCGTCGCTTCGAGCGCCGCCAGTTGCACCAGGCCGTTGGCACGGGCGAGACCGAACTGCGGCCGCAATCGTCGCTCGCGATAGAACTCGGCCCAGCTGGCGTTCGGCGAATTGAACTGCGGGCTGGCGCCGATGGTGTTGTCGCGCGACCAGCCGTGGCTCGCCTGCACACTCGCGTGCATCGCGGCGAGCTGCCGGCCGGCGGCAGCCCAGTCGCCACTCTCGGCGAGGTCGATCCATTCGAGCAGCAGGTAGCCGGCGCCTTCGGCGACGCCGTGCGCGAGCACGCGCGGTGCGCGCAGCGTGCGCGTGGCAGCAATCTCCGCGAGCGCGGCCGCCTCGGCCTCGAACGGATGGGAAGCCGCCCCGATCTTCAGGAAAGCGCGCTGCGCGGCCGCCTCGACGCGATACGACGCGGCGATGTCGCCGCCGCCAACCGCTTGCAGCCCCTGCGCAGCGCCGAGGCCGGCGGCGCGCAGCGCGGACTCGGCGATGGCGCGTGCACGATCTGGCACGTCAGCTCACGCCGAGCAGGCTCTTCAGCTCGTCGAGCGGACGGACCTTCAGCACGTCGAGCAGGTTGTTGAACTGGTCGGTCCACAGCGAGAAGCCGGCCACCGGCGGCAGCGTCTCGGCGCGGTCGGCGATCTGCGGATCGTCGAGCACCTTCGCATCGCGCGCCAGCAGCACCCAATCGGTGCTGCTGGCGGCGCGGTCGTCCTCCGGCGAATCGCTCACCAGCCGCGCCGTGAGGCCGGCGGCCTGGGCGATGTTGGCCAGCACCGGTTTCAGGTCCAGGAAACGGTTGGAGATGTGGATGGCGATGATGCCGTCAGCTGCGATGTGCCGCGCGTACAGGTCGACCGCTTCGCGCGAGATCAAATGCACCGGGATCGAGTCGCTCGAAAACGCGTCGATCGCCAGCACGTCG
>Ga0209450_10001584_pt1 | contig 11410 bp, 9 predicted proteins | sample FrelakmetLWP11LW_FD_187149 | JGI IMG/M metagenome (GOLD analysis project Ga0209450, IMG submission 187149) | Freshwater lake sediment microbial communities from the University of Notre Dame, USA, for methane emissions studies - LWP11 LW (SPAdes)... | ecosystem: Environmental > Aquatic >... | reverse complement strand
CCTCCCGTCTTCCCTATTGCAACGGGCGCAGGTCGAGGCCGACGAGCACCCGCTCCGTGTTGGACAGATCCCCGATGATCTTGCGGATCGGCACGGGCAGCTTCCTCACCAGCGTGGGGATGGCGATAATCTGGTCGCCCTTGGCCAGCTGGGGATTCACCAGCAGGTCGATCACTTCGATTGTGTAACAGCCCGGGACGTGCGCTTCGCAGATGCCCTTCAGGTTTGCAAAGGCCGCCAGCGATTTCGGCGTCTGGCCCGCCACGTAGAGCCTCAGCTCCCAGAGCTTCGTCTTGGCTTTTGTCGCCGCCCGTTTTTTTGTTGGCCCTTTGGTTGGCTGTTTATTGCCTGCCGTCTTGCCTTTCACTTCGTTCCCCCCTTCAGTCCGCCATCCGCATGCGTGCCATGACCCCGCGCTGCGCCGCGCGCGCGCTTTCCTTTTCCTTGCCCTCGCCGGCGAGCCGTTCCAGTTCTTCTTTGTCCGTTTCGAAGCCGGCCTTCAGCTCCTCGATCTTCGCCTGCATCACCTTGCGCCTGCGCTCGAGTTCGCGCTTTTTCCGGTCGAGTTCGTTTTTTTGTTCAATCAGGGCTGCCTCCTCCTGGATTTCGTGTGCGGCCCGCGCCGAGCCGGTCACGATTCCGGAGGGTCCGAGGTATGCATCCGCAATCATGATCCCCCGGTCCGTCAGGTTGAACTCCCGGACCTGGTTCGAGTGGCCCATCCCCCGGGACTTCATGATCATGATCCCCCGGTTTCTTTCCCCGTTGCTTTCAATATCCTGCAACGCAATCCAGGTGTCCATCAGCGAGGACACGCCGGCCGCGGCCTCAGCCGCTCTTGCATCCGTCACGAGGCTCGTGGAAAGGGACGTGATCTTCTCCGACTTCAGGTAATCGATCAGGCGGGTCAGCATGGAGGTCACCTCGAGCTGGCCGCCAATCTTGACCAGGTTCGTGATGGGATCGACGACGACGGCCTGGGGCTTGAACTCGCGGATGAGCTTGTGCATCTCCACGAGGTGTCTCTCCAGCCCCTGCACCTCGGGCCGTGACGAGTGAACCATCAGCAGGCCCTTCCGCGTCCATTTCGCCAGGTCCAGGCCGATGGAGCGCATGTTGCGCATAAGCTGGCTCTGGGACTCCTCGAAGGCGAAGTAGAGGCACCGCTTTCCTCCGCGGCACGCGGCATCGGCAAAAAAGGCGGCAAGACTCGTCTTCCCCGTTCCTGCCGTGCCCGAGACCAGCACGCTGCTGCCCCGGTAGTACCCGCCGCCGTCAAACATCTTGTCGAGCCGCGGGATCCCCGTCGGGACTTTTTCCATAGAGGCTTCATGGGCAAGCCCCATGGACGTGATCGGCAAAATCGACATCCCGTGTTCGTCGATCAGGAAGGGGTACTCGTTGGTACCGTGGGCCGAGCCGCGATATTTCACCACCCGCAGCCGCCGCGTGGAGAGCTGATCGGTGACCCTGTGGTCCAGGAAGATGACGCAGTCGGCCACGTATTCCTCGAGGCCGTATCGCGTCAGGCTGTGCTCCCCGCGCTCGCCGGTGATGACGGCCGTGACCCCCATGGTCTTGAGCCACCGGAAAAGGCGGCGAAGCTCGGCGCGAAGTATTGCCGGGTTCGGCAGGCCCGCAAAGAGCACCTCGATCGTGTCGAGTACCACCCGCCTGGCGCCCACGGACTTAATCGAGTGGCCCAGCCTCACGAAGAGTCCCTCGAGGTCGTATTCGCCGGTCTCCTCGATTTCGCTTCGCTCGATGTAGACGTAGTCGACGGCGAGCTTCTTTTTCGCGACCAGGGCCTGGACGTCAAAGCCCAGCGATGCGACGTTTTTCGACAATTCCTCGGCCGTTTCCTCGAAGGCGACAAACACGCCCGGCTCGTTGAACTTCGTTGCGCCGTTAATGAGAAATTCCATGCTCAGGAGCGTCTTCCCGGAGCCTGCGCTTCCAACGACGAGCGTCGGGCGCCCCTTCGGCAATCCCCCGCCCGTGATCTCGTCAAGCCCCGCAATCCCCGTGGGGCACTTCTCGAGCCCCTCCTGCTTCACCGCTTTTTTCCGCACTGTCGCCACGAGTCTCCCCCCTGGGCCAATTGGTTGTGGTTTGATCCCGCTCGGTTGCATCCTGCAGCATGCAGTTCGTGTCGATTACTTACTTTTTGTATCCTTTTTCCCCTGATAAAAGAATGGGTCATTTCCTTAGATGCGCATCAGGAAATCCCTTAGATTAAAATGGGGAGAAGCGAGAAAGACTGTTCGAATGGCCGAGGTTCAGAGGCCGCCCAGAGAAGCAAAAAGCGCATTGAGGCGCCTTTTTCCTGATCGTAAATCTTCGATTTCTCTGCCATCGCACTTCGTCTTTATTCGCCCTTTTTCCCCACGGGCAGCCGGACGGACACGGTCGTTCCCTTCCCTTTCTGCGATTCGATCTGAAGGCTTCCGTCGTAGGACTTCAGTCTCTCGCGAATGCTGAAGAGCCCGAAGCCGTTCTCGGCGGCAGGGGAGCCCGCCTCCCGGGCATCGAACCCTTTCCCGTCGTCCCGTACCGTGATGCCGATGGTGTGATCATCGCGCTCGACGGTCACGTGGACATGACGGCCTCCGCTGTGCTTGACGATGTTGACCAGCAGCTCTCTCGTCATCTGGTAGAGCATGACTTTCAAATCATGCTCCAGGTCCGAGAGATCCCCCGATACCACCGTCTCGATGGCTAAGCCGTGTTTCGAAGACATCCTCTCGGCCATCCAGTCGACGGCGGCGGCGAGCCCGAGATCGTGCAGAACGGGCGGGCTGATCTCCACCATGAGGGACCGCGTCTCCCTGATGACCGAGCCGAGCATGTCGAGGACCTCCTCGACGATCTTCTCCACGGCCGTCTCCTTGGGAGGATTCAGCGCAGCGGAGAGCTTCATGCGCGCCAGGGCCAGCATCTGGCCCACCTCGTCGTGGAGGGTCTGGGCGAGCGCCTTGCGGGTACGCTCCTCGGAGAGGTTCAATTCGGAGGCCAGCGACCGAAGCCTGTCCCCGGTCTCGCGAGCCTGCCGCTCCATCAGCTTCAGCACGCTCACATCCACGAGGACCACCCGATACCGAACCAGTCTGCCTGACCGGTCAAACTCGCCGCCCACGTTCAGGGAGATCTCGAAAGCCGTCCCCTCCGCCAGGCAAAGCCTGCATTCCAAAATCTCTTTCATCCCGGGCGGCAGGGGTTTCCGGAGGAAAAGGTGGAACGCATCGGCACTCCCCCGGTCCATGAAAGACTGAATGTGCTTGCCGATGAGCGCTGCCCGGGTTACGCTCAACAGAGTGGCCGCCGTGAGATTCGCCTCGACGATCAGCCCGAACTGATCCAGCGTGATATACCCGACGGGTGCAAAATCGTAAAGTTCCTTGTACCGGCTCCTGGATTCCTCGAGTTCCTCCTGGGTACCCCTCATCTCCTCGTTCTGCATCTCGAGCTCGACCTGGTGAACCTGGAGCTCGTGGATCAAACGCTTCTCCTCGTACTGCGGAAGATACCGGAGCAGATCCCTCTCCCGCAGCTTGGCCACCTTGTCTTCGGCCTGCTTGCGGAGTTCTTTTTTCCTATCCGCGGGCTTTTTCATCGGGAGAATGCCTTTACCCTTCACGCTTCGCTGTTTCCGTTTTCCCCGCCACCGCCGTGATTTCCGTGAAGGTCATCACGACGCCGGAGATGACGTTCCCGGTGGTCCGGTAGGGGTTGATCCGCAGCAGATAGAGCCGGCCGTCCTTGGTCTCCACAGGCATTTCCCTGACCACCAGCGTGTCGATGACCCGCCCGGCGTCCTCGGAGAGCGTTTCGTACTTGAGGTTGGAGGCAATATGCGCCAGGGGACGTCCCACGTCGGTGGGGATCAGGTTGATCACCCTGGCGGCCTCGGCATTGAAACGCTTGATCCGGAGATGGGTGTCCAGGAAGATGATCCCCGTGTTGATGCTGTCGAGGATGTTCCTCATGTCATTCTCGGCATTGCTGAGCAGGTCGATCTTGGACTGGAGCTCCGTGTTCACCGTGATCAGCTCCTCGTTGACGCTCTGCAGCTCCTCCTTGGAGGTCTCCAGCTCCTCGTTGGTGCTCTGGAACTCCTCGTTGGTGCTCTGGAACTCTTCGTTGGTGGACTTCAGCTCCTCGTTCGAGGCCTGGAGCTCCTCGATGCTCGCCTGGAGATTCTCCCGCGTGTAGGTAAGCTCTTTTTCCAGTTCCGCGATCCGCGTATTCTGTCCCTTGCCGGTGGAGGGTTTGACCTTCTTCGGCCCCTTCACCTTCACTGCGCGGCCGACCTCCTCGAAGACCACGATGAAAAGCTTCTGCTCCACGCCGGACATGCGGATCGGTCTCACCGTCACGTCCGCCGGCTGGACCCCCCCGTTGGTTCTGACCTGCAGACTCCGCATGACCACTTCCCCGTTTTTCGCCGCCGCCCGGTGCAGGGCCGCCCGGATCTGGACCTTGAGCCCCTCCCTGGCCATGTCGAGCACGTTCATGCTGGGCTGGCCCTGCGAGGGCTCCAGGAACTTCCCCGTCTGGCCGTGGACGTAGAGGATATCGCCGCGCTCGCCGACGATGACCGAGGGGGGGGCGAAATTCTCCAGCAGCACTCTCCGCGCGATCTCCGGGAAGGTGATCCCCTTCACCTTCACCGCCGCATCGGCTGCCCGTGCCGCGCCGGCTGCCCCGACACCATAGCCGGTGAAAACGCCCCCGTGATAGGATGAGGTCGCCTCCGTGCGGCGGAAGATCTTCCATTTCCTGTCGAGTGGCGAAAAAAGCTCGCCGAAGGTCCCCACGGTCTCGGACGAGCCCAGGAGGAGGACCCCGCCGGGCCTCAGGCTGTAGTGGAACATGGGGATGATCTTGCTCTGCAGCTCCAGATCCAGATAGATCATCAAGTTGCGGCAGCTCACCAGGTCGAGCTTCGTGAAGGGGGCGTCGCTGATCACGTTCTGGACGGCGAAAACCATCCACTCGCGGATCTCGCTGCGGATCCGGAAGCCCGTTTCCTCTCTGACGAAGTGCCGCTTGAGGCGCTGGGCGCTCACATCCAGGGAAATGTTGGCGGGGTAGAGCCCGGCTCGCGCCTGGGCGATGGAATCCTCGTCGATGTCGGTGCCGAAGATCTGAACCTTGAAATCCGATTTCGTCTCCTGCATGCACTCCCGAAGCAGGATGGCGATGGAGTAGGCCTCTTCCCCGGTCCCGCATCCCGGGACCCACACCCGGATGGTATCCGTTTCGGGTTTTTTCCCGATGAGATCGGGCAGCATTTTCTTCTCGAGAGTTTCAAACGCCTCGGGGTCCCGGAAGAAGCTCGTCACGCGGATGAGCAGCTCCTTGAAGAGAACCTGTATCTCCTCCGGGTGCTCCTGGATATACTGGGAATAGGCGGCCGCATCGGCGACCTGGTGAATGCTCATGCGCCGCTCGATCCTGCGCAGAATCGTCGTCTTCTTGTAGTGGGAAAAATCATGGCCCGTCTTCGTGCGCAGGATGGCGAGGATCTTCTGGATGGCCGTGAGGCTCGTGTCGCCCAGGTAGAGGATCTTCCCCGGCTTCTTCGGGTAATACTGCCTCACGTAGGCCTGAATCTGTTCGGGCATCTTCTCCACCGGCACGACGTAATCCGCAAGACCCGTGATGATCGCGCTTCGGGGCATGCCGTCGTATCGCGCCGTCTCGGGGTCCTGAACCATGCACATCCCGCCTGCGCCGTGAATCGCCCTCATCCCGAGGGTCCCGTCGGATCCCGTGCCCGAGAGGATAATGCTGATGGCTTTTTCGCCCTGGTCTTCGGCGAGCGAGCGGAAGAACGAATCGATGGGCATCCGCATTCCCCGCATTTCGGCGGGTGCACTGATCTGCAGAACCCTGCCGAAAATGGACATGTCCCTGTTCGGCGGGATCACATAGACGCGGTCGGGCACCACGGTCATGCCGTCCTGCGCCTCGATGACGTCCATTTTCGTGTGCCGCTTGAGCAGCTCCGGCATCATGCTGGCGTGGCCGGGGTCGAGATGGACCACCAGGACGAAAGCCATGTGGCTCTCCGCAGGCATGTTGTTGAAGAAGGAAGTAAAGGCTTCGAGGCCCCCCGCCGAGGCCCCCATGCCGACGATAGGAAAGGCGTCGGATGCAGAGGGTGGACTGACCCGCTCCTTCGAGGAAGGTTTCCGGGGTGCCGGTTTCTTTTTTTTCGCCTCAGGCGGGATGCCGACCTTCGTCTCCTGCACGGGCTTGGCGGTCTTCGGCTTGCCTTTTTTCGCCGCCGGCCTCTGAGTGACCTTCTTGCCGGTCTTTTTCATGGAGGATCTCCCCTTCCATCCTGTTGCAACGTTCAATGCGGCGCGGCACCGGTTGTGGAGAGGTTGTTGCCTATCTTTTTCATTATATCAGCGCCGCTTTCCTGTGTAAAGGTCCGTTCTCACGAAGGATCGGCTTACTCTGTATCGGCAGGTAAAGTTCTCGAGCGGAGATCAGCAACACGCAGAATGAACCGCTGAGATGGAAAAGGGGATTGGGCTTTTACAAGAACGGCAGGGGATCGTCCCGGCGGTAGGCCGTGGCCTGGCAGGTGGCCATGAGATCGCCTGCAGCGTTTCGGACCTCGATGAGGAAGTGGCTGATCCGGCGGGAGCTGTCGACGAGCTTCGCCTCGGCCGTCAGGACATCGCCGTCCCGGGGGGCTTTCATGTAGGAGACACTGACGTTGAGGGCGATCTCGATTTTCCCGCTGGAGTTCGAAGCGATCTGGAAGGCCTCGTCAATGAGCGAGAAGATGGCCCCGCCGTGGCAGCGGCCGTAAATGTTATGGTGTTTCTCTGTGAAGGCCATCCGGATCAGCGCGTAACCGCTTGCGACCTTCACGAGTTCGAGCCCCAGCATCTTCGCATAGGGCTCGCTCTTCACCCGCTCGCGCAGGGCTTCGAAAACCTTCTCGCTCATTTCTTTCTCCTTCAAAGAAAATCCCCCTCCAGCCCCTCTTTGTAAAAAGGGAAAGAGGGGGATTAATTCCTTCAGCCCCTATACCCGATACCCTGGACCCTGAACCCTGTGTACAGTCTACAGACTGTACACCTTCTCCCCCGGCAACACCGTGAACCCGCTCTTCGTCAGGACATCGATGGCGCGGTCCGTCGCGTTGAAGCGGAAAATGATGATGGCGTGCTCGCCGCTTCGCTCGACGTAGGCGTACATGTACTCCACGTTGACCTTCTCCTTCGACAGGACCTCGAGAATGCCGTGAAGCCCGCCCGGACGGTCGGGCACGAGGACGGCGACGACACTCGTACGGCCGACGGTGAAGCCGTTTTCCTTCAGGACCTGTTTGGCCTTCTCCGCGTCGTTGACGATCAGGCGAAGCACCCCGAAATCGGAGGTGTCGGCAAGCGACAGCGCCCGGATGTTGATGGCGGCATCCTTCAGGACCCGTGTCACCAACTCCAGCCCGCCCGGCTTGTTCTCGAGGAATATGGAAATCTGCTCGACCTTGTTCATGGATGCACCCCCTTTGCTCGGTCTCAGATGTTGCGCTTGTCGATGACGCGTTTCGCCTTGCCCTCGAAACGCTGGATCGTCTTGGGCTCCACGAGCTTCACCTTGGCCGAGACGCCCAGGTAGTCCTTGATGTCCTTCGAGATGCGCCGGCTGATCTCCTGGAGGACCTTGACCTCGCCCGTCTCGGAGAAGAACTTCTCGCCCACCTCGACCTGAACCTCCAGGGTATCCAGGGTTCCTTCGCGGTCGGCGATCAGCATGTAGTGGGGCTCGAGGCCCGGGATGTTGAGCAGCACGCCCTCGATCTGGGAGGGGTAGACATTCACCCCGCGGATGATGAGCATGTCATCGCTTCGTCCTGTGATGCGGTCCATCCGGATATGAGTGCGGCCGCACTTGCAGGGTGCCTTCACGAGACGGGACATGTCACGCGTGCGGTAGCGGACGAGCGGAAAGGCCTCCTTGGTGACCGTCGTGAAGACCAATTCGCCGACCTCACCCTCGGGCAGCACCTCGCCCGTATCGGGGTTGATGATCTCGGCGATGAAGTGATCCTCGAAGATGTGGAGCCCCTGCTTGGCCTCGATGCACTCCATGGAGACGCCGGGTCCCATGACCTCGGAGAGCCCGTAGATGTCAAGGGCCGTGATGTTGAGCTTGTCCTCGATTTGCTCGCGCATCTTCTCGCTCCAGGGCTCGGCGCCCAGGACGCCCACGCGCAGCTTGAGGGAGCGCATGTCGACGCCCATCTCCTCGCCCTGCTCGGCCAGGTAGAGGGTATAGGAGGGGGTGGCGCAGATGGCCGTGGGACCGAAGTCCTGGAGGATCATGATCTGGCGCTTCGTGTTGCCGCCCGACATGGGGATGACGCTCGCCCCGAGCCTCTCGGCCCCGTAATGGGCCCCGAGGCCGCCCGTGAAGAGGCCGTAGCCGTATGCATTGTGGATGATGTCGTTCTTCGTGAGACCCGCCATGACAAAGCACCGGGCCATGAGCTCGGACCAGGTGTCGATGTCGCGCTTTGTGTAGCCCACGACGGTCGAGCGGCCCGTGGTGCCCGAGGAGGCATGGACCCGGACGACACTCGACATGGGTACGGCGAACAGACCGTAGGGGTAGTTGTCCCGCAGGTCCTGCTTGGTCGTGAAGGGGAGCCTTTTCAGGTCGTCGAGGGATTTGATGTCGTCGGGCTTGATGCCGGCGTTGTCGAAGGTCCGCTTGTAGAACCCCACGGTGTGATAGACGCGCTGCACGACCTGCTGGAGCCTCTTGACCTGCAACGCCTCCAGTGCCTCGCGGGGCAGTGTCTCGAATTCTTCGTTGTAGATCATATCCCCTCATCCCTCCTCTTTCGTTGGTTAAACAGGAAAACAGGCCGAACTATAACTGAAAATCCCTTCATTTAAAAGCGGTTTTACTCCTCCCGCCTCTCCGGCACACAGATGGTCCCGTCCCGGTAGCAGCGCTTGATAAAGATGTAGCCGCCGGCCAGGGCAATGATAATCACGCCGATGCCGATGAGCTTGAGACCGTCGAGTTCCTTCACGTCGAGAATGATCACCTTGCGGGCAATCGCGATGATGGCCACCGTCATGACGACCTCAACGTGAACGAGCTTGTGGTCCAGGTACATCCGGATCGACTCCAGCAGCTCGATCCCGATGAGCACCAGCAGGAACATCCCGAAGATTTCGAGAAGGCGGTTGACGTCGAAAAGCAGGTACGGGGGCGTGCTGAGGTCCCGGATGATGATCCAGGCAAGATCCAGGGAGGCAAACAGGACCACCAGGGCCATCATGACAATCAGGGCCCTGACCACAATAAGCTCGAGCTTCTGCAGGTATTTCATAACGGATTCGTCCTTGATCATTGAATTGTCCTTTTTTAGCATAAGCGTCTGGAAGATCAAATGTTTTCTGTTTGGCATCCACGCATTCCGTGCTTATAATAAATAAGCAAGATAGATCCGATACAAGGAGAGCGAAATGGCCACCGTCCAGATCAAGGGAATGTCGTGCAACCACTGCGTCATGGCCGTCACGAAGGCCCTCAGCGGCATCGACGGTGTCAGCAACGTGAAGGTGGACCTCGCGAAGGGCGAGGCGACCTTCGATGAGGCAACGCCTGTAGATCGCAACGTCATCGGCGAGCGCATCAGAAAAGCGGGGTTCGAAGTTGCCTGAGAAGATCACACTCGGCATCTCGGGCATGTCCTGCGCGGCCTGCGTGCGGCGTGTGGAGGAAGGCCTGAAGTCCATCGAGGGCGTGAAGAACGCCTCCGTCAACTTCGCCACCGGGAAGGCCGTCGTGGAATATGACCGGGCGGCGGCAGATCCCGACGCGATGGCCGAGAAGGTTCGCGACCTGGGCTACGAGGTGGTCTCCCGGGAGCAGGCAGGCCCCGGGGCCATGCAGAAAACGACCGTCTCCATCGGCGGGATGACCTGCGCGGCCTGCGTGCGGCGAGTCGAGATGGCCCTGAAGGACGTGCCCGGTGTCGAGGAGGCCGCCGTGAACCTGGCCACGGGCCGCGGGACGGTGACCCACGGCACCGACTGGGCGGGAGCAGGCGGGCTGCGCAAGGCCGTCACCGAGGCCGGGTACGAGTATCTCGGTGTCCTCGATGCCACGCGGGAAGACCCCATCGAAAAGGCCCGCGAGAAGGAGCTTCGGGAGCTTACCGTCAAGTTTATCGCCGGCATCATCCTGAGCGTGATCATCTTCATGGGGACCATGCAGGAATGGTTCCCCTTCCTCGGCTCCATCCCCCGCCAGGCAATGCTCTACCTCCTCTTTGCCCTGACGACACCCGTCGTCTTCTGGGTGGGAAGCCGCTTTCACACGGGGGCCCTGAAGGCGCTGAAGCAGAAGACCTCCGACATGAACACGCTGGTGTCCATGGGGGCTCTCTCGGCCTATCTCTACTCGGCGCTGGCCACCTTTTTCCCGGCCGTCTTCACCCACGCGGGGATGGGTCTCCACGTCTATTATGACGGGGCGGCTTTCATCGTCAGCTTCATCGTATTGGGGCGGCTCCTGGAGGCGCGGACGAAGGGAAAGACCTCCCAGGCGATCAAGCGCCTCATGGGGCTCAAGCCCAAAACGGCGCGCGTGATCCGGGATGGCCAGCCGGCGGACATCCCCGTCGAAGAGGTCATGAAGGGCGATGAGATCCTCGTGCGGCCCGGTGAGAAGATCCCCACGGACGGTGTTGTCCTGACAGGAGCCTCCGCCGTCGACGAGTCCATGCTCACGGGCGAGAGCATGCCCGTCACGAAGGAGCCCGGAATAGATGTCTTCGGGGCCACGATCAACAAGAGCGGAAGCTTTACCTTCCGGGCAACGAAGATCGGCGCCGAGACGGCGCTCGCCCAGATCATCCGCCTCGTCGAGGAGGCCCAGGGCTCCAAGGCGCCCATCCAGCGGATCGCCGACCGCGTGGCCGCCGTCTTCGTGCCCGCCGTCATGGCCATTGCCTTGATCACCTTCATCGTCTGGGCTTTCTTCGTCCCGGATCCCGTCTTCACGCGGGCCCTGCTCAACTTCGTCTCCGTCCTCATCATCGCCTGCCCCTGCGCCATGGGACTGGCCACACCGACGGCCGTGATGGTGGGAACGGGGATCGGCGCCGAGAAGGGGATTCTCATCAAGGGGGGCGAGAGCCTCGAGAAGGCCCACCGGCTCACCATGATCGTCTTCGACAAGACGGGGACCCTCACCGTGGGCGAGCCCCGCGTGACCGACATCGTTGCGGCCCCCGGCATCACGAAGAGCCACGTGCTCCGGATTGCCGCCTCCGTGGAGGATTTGTCGGAGCATCCTCTTGCCAGGGCCATTGTCGAAAAAGCGAGGGACGAGGGAATCCGTCCGGAGCCCGTCGAGGGTTTCG
>Ga0209450_10001583_pt1 | contig 11410 bp, 9 predicted proteins | sample FrelakmetLWP11LW_FD_187149 | JGI IMG/M metagenome (GOLD analysis project Ga0209450, IMG submission 187149) | Freshwater lake sediment microbial communities from the University of Notre Dame, USA, for methane emissions studies - LWP11 LW (SPAdes)... | ecosystem: Environmental > Aquatic >... | reverse complement strand
CGGCCGCTTCTGGAGGCGCACCGAGAGGGCGTGCATGATCGAGTGGCCGCCCGATTCCTCCCAGATGAAGGGCTGGACGTCGGCGATCGCCACGCCGTTGGCGCCGCGGTTCGGCGCGCGCTGGATGTCGAGGCTCGCCCCGCGCGTGCCCGCGTAGCCGACGCCCACGTTGACCGTGCGCGCGACGTCGCGCTGCAGGTCGACGTTCCACATCTGCAGCCACCCGAGCGCGTAACCGCGGGCCACGCCGAAGTTGTTCGTGACCACGTCCGGCGGCGTAGGCGTCGCAAACGTCGTCGTCAGCATCAGCGGCACGCCCAGCTCGCCGAGCCGCGTGTCGGTGGTCGCAAACGGCGGCTGTGCCGACATGCGCTGGGCCATCGACGGGTAGACGGGCGAGCTGTAGCTGATGCCGTAGCCGCCACGGACGACCGTCTTGCTGTCCACGCGCCACGCGACGCCCGTCCGCGGCGCGAGATTGTTGCGGTCCGGATCGACGGCGCTCGCCGGGAACGCGCCCGTGTACGGTCCAGCCTGGCCCGCGATGACCGGCGTGACACTGGTGAAGTCCGGGTTCGCATCCAGGTTCACGAGGTTGTCGTTCGCCTCCCAGGACGGGGTCAAGTACTCGTAGCGCACGCCCGCGTTGATGGTGAACTTCGCGTTGACCCGCCAGTCGTCCTGGAAAAACAGGCTCCACGCGCGCGACCGGAAGCGGACCATGCCCGGGCCGTAGTTCAGCGTGGCCTGCTGCGACATCCCGAGGAGGAAGTCCGCGAAGTCCAGCCCCGTGCCGGTCGCCCGCGCGCTTGCGCCCGGCGCCGCGGCGTAGCCCGTGTAGAGCCCGGTGAAGACGAAGCTGCCGCGCGGATTGCTGTCGGTGCGGCTGTCGGCGAGCATCCAGCGGACGTCGCCGCCCCAGCGGAACGAGTGCCGCTTGTACGGCTTCATCTGGGTCATGCTGACCGTCAGCGTCTGATCCGTGCGGATCGTCGGCGTCTGATCGCGGAGGCCGCTCACGCTCGTGAACGACAGCGACGGGATGCCCCACGAGAACGGGTCCGTCGACACGCCGGTAATCCCCGCCTCGCCGGCCACGTCGCGCACGTACGCGTAGAGGTTCGTCGACTCGGACCGCGCGCGGTTGTACTGGACGTTCAGCGTGTTGAACATCCCCTTCTTGTTGAAGGTGTAACCGACCGGCACGTTCCACGATCCGCCCTTGCTCGAGCCGGACGTCGTCTGAAACGCGCTGCTGCGATCGACGTCGGTCCGGCGATACTGCACGCCGAACGAGAGGTTCGATCCTCCACGCCCGCCGCCGCGGCCCCCTCCGCCGCCCCGCCCGCCGGCCGCGCCGCCTGGCGTGCCGGGCGCCGCGCTGAACGATTTCGTGAACCGGATGTTGATGTCGTCAGAGCGGTTGCCGGCCGTCGTGGAGCGGTAGTAGTTCTTGGCGTCGCCGGGCTGGTTGGGCTGCGGGTAGAACTGCAGCAGCGCCAGTGCCGCAGGATCGACCCGTGCCGCCGGGATCTGGTTGTTCGGGAACGGCAGGCCCGTGCGCGGATCAATCAGCGTGACGTTGGCGCCCGAGAAATCGCCAGCGCGCCACGCGGCCGTCGGCACGATCGAGTACGCCTCGTACAGGTTGCTGCCGAAGCCGCCGTTGTAGTTGAGGAAGAACGACTCGCCGGTCTTTCCCTTGTAGATGCCTGGAATCTTGAAGGGCCCGCCGATGTTCAACGTCAGCCGCTGATTGAGGAAACTGGGCTGTTCGCCCGTGTTCGCCGTGAGCGGGTACGGCGCCGCGTCGAAGGGAGAGCCGGACAGGTTGTAGGAAGCCTGCACGCGGATACGGTTGGCGCCGCCGCGCCCGCCCGCCATCGCGAGCCGGCCCCCGATGCCGGGCATTCCGCCGCCGCCGGGCCCACCGCCGCGACCGCCCATCCCGCCGCCGCCGGGGCCGCCCATCCCGCCCCCTCCAGGCCCGCCGCCGGGTCCGGCAGCGCCGCCTCCCTGCGGGAATCCGCCCGCCACGAACCCGCCCTGCTCTCCGCTCATGCCGGGCATGCCGCCGGGCTGGCCCTCGGGGCCGAATCCGCCGATCCCGCCGAACATGCCCTCGCCGCCTCGCCCTCCGCCGGGGCCGCCCTCGCCCATCATCATGAAGAGCATCGGGTTGACCTGGCCGGCTGCGCCCGCCGCCGTCACGGAATCCCCTGCGGTCCCGACTGAGAACCCCGGCGGCAGGCTGAGTTGGGCCGCGACGATGTCGAGCGATTCTTCAGCCGCGCTCACGCCGGCCGGCTGTGCCGCCTGCGCACTTTGGCCGGCTCCAGCTCCGGCCTGCCCGGGCGCTCCCGCTGGCGCGCCAACCGTGCCGCGGAACGGCGCAGGCGCCTGGCGCCGATCGGCCGGGCGTTGGGGCGACACCGCGGCAGCAGCCGGAGCCGGCGCGGCATCCGCCGGCGTGGCCGGCTTCGGAGTTACGACGCGCGAGGCGAGCGTCATCGCGATGTTCTGCTGCGCTTGACACGACGCTTCCACCACGACGTCCAGGGTCACCGGCGCGAAGCCGGTGAGGTCCGCCGCGATCGTGTAGGTGCCGGGGCCGGGGACCGCGACCGAATAGGAGCCGTCCTGGCCTGTCGACGTCGAGATTCCCGGCCCTCCGGCCTTCGGCGCGACGGCGAGGCCGACGCCCGGCAGGCGGACCTGGCCCGTTGTCACCGACCCGCGAATGGCGCAGGGCGGCTGGCCCTGCCGCGCCGCGTCGGCCCGCATCCCGGCCGAGAGCGGCAGTGCCAGAAGGGCGGCCGCCAGCGCGCCCAGCCCAAGGCGCCTCCGCGTGCGGCGGCGCGTCGGTGAACCGGGCGTTGTGGAACACAGCGACCGCATCGTGGGGCACCCCGATTGTGTGATCTGACCAATCATACTTACGACGGCGGGTCTCTATTCGCTTCCCGCGTCGATGAGCGGCAGACCCTCCCGCTCGAGGGTCAGACTCTCTGCGGCATGATTGGACCGGAACGGGGTGGCCCGGGCGTGGCGCGGCTGTGAAGAAACTGCGGCGGGCCGGAACCGGGGCGCTGCGTGCCCGCGGCCGGTCTACAATGGCAGCCTCGGGGGAAACGATGGATCGCGAACGCACGCAGACAACGGCCGGCCGCGCGCTCATCGTCGAAGACGAACCGCACATCCGTGAACTGGTCGCGCTCCACCTGTCGCTGGAAGGGCTGACCTGCATCCAGACCGGCGACGGCAACGAAGCGCTCCGGCTGGCCAAGGACGGTCATTTCGACCTTATCGTTCTGGACCTGATGCTGCCGGGCCTGGACGGCGTGACCGTCTGCCGGGCGATCAGACGGGACTCGCCGAACGCGGCGACGCCGATCCTGATGCTGACCGCGCGGTCGGAGGAATCCGACAAGGTGCTGGGACTCGAGAGCGGCGCCGACGACTATCTCAGCAAACCGTTCGGCATCCGCGAACTGGTGGCCCGCGCGCGCGCGCTGCTCAGGCGCGCCGGCGCCGGCCGCGCGGCCCAGGAGGCCGAGCGCGCAGAGGCCATCAACGTGCCCGGCCTGTCGATCGACCCGGCGAGGCGCCAGGTCAGGGTGGACCAGCGCGCCGTGGACCTCACCGCGCTCGAGTTCGAACTGCTCTACCTCCTCGCGTCGCGCCGCGGCCTGGTGTTCTCGCGCGAGATGCTGCTCGGCCGGGTCTGGAAAGACGACCGGCACGTCACCGAGCGCAGCGTCGACACGCTCATCAAGCGCATCCGCAAGAAGATCGAGCCGGACCCCGAGAACCCGAAGCACATCCTCACCGTGTGGGGCGCGGGCTACAAGTTCGCCGACGCCGATGCCTGACATTCAGCGCCGTGAACCGGTCTGGTACGGAAGCCTGTACTGGCGTATTGCCCTGGGGTCAATCGCCGTGCTGGCCGTCCTGCTCCTCGTGCAGGCCGTCGTGTTCCTCTGGATGAGCGGCACGATTGCCACGACGCTCCTCGGCCAGTCGCCCGACCGGATTGCGGCGGATGCCGCCCGGGAAGTAGCGGCGGCGCTACGGAAGGATCCGAACACCGACATCGAGAAGCTCGTGCGCGACCGCTACGGCAACCTTCCCCAGCCGCTCATGGTGGTACTGGAGGATGGCCGGGCGGTGCGCAACCATGAACTCCCGCCGCCGGATGGCATGCGCCGGTGGCCGGGACGGTTTCCCGGGGCCGCGGGACGTGGCGGCGACGCGGGCAGAGGCGCACCCGCTGAGGCGCTGCCGCCTGGCGGCAAGCCGGAAGTCATGCCGCCTGGGGGTGTGGCGCAAGGGGCGGCCGACCTTGAAGGGAGCCCGACAGGCGGCCGGCGGCAAGGCGGTCAGCCCGGCGGTGGCACGCGGCCGTGGGGGCCTCGGATGGGACCCGGCCGTGAAGGTCCGCCTGGCGAACGCGCCGCGATCGAGATTGAGGGCAGCCAGGTCGGCGTCGTTCTTGTCGCCGGACGCAACCCGCGGACCACGATGTTCCTTCGCGAGTTCGCGCCGACGCAGGCGGTCATCGGCGTCATCCTGCTGATTGTCGGCTCTGCCGTGGCCTCGCTGGCGATATTCCGCCCGGCCCACCGCCGCCTTCGCGGCCTAGAGAGAGTGGCGCAGGCAATCGGCGAAGGCGACCTCACCGCCCGCGCCCCGGAGGCCGGCGGCGACGAGGTCACGGCGCTGGCGCGGGCCTTCAACCGGATGGCCGGCGACCTCGAAGCCCGGACGCGGGCCATGGAACTGTCCGACCGGACGCGGCGGCAGCTGCTGGCCGACGTGTCGCACGAGCTGAAGACGCCGCTTGCGGCCATCCGCGGGTATGCCGAGACGCTTTCCATGCCCGAGGTACGGCTCGACGAGGACACGCGCCGCCGGTACCTGGAGATTGTCGGCGACGAGACGCTCAAGCTCGAACGCATCGTCGGAGACCTGCTCGACTTGGCGAGGCTCGAGGGAGGAGGCCTGACGCTGACGTGCGGCGAGGTGCCCGTCGCTCAGCTCTTCCAGCGCGTGGCCGACCGGCACGAGCGTGAGATGCTCGAGAAGCAGGTCACCCTCGAAGTGTCAGTGGCTGCGGACATGCCTGCCGTCTGGGGCGACGCCGCGCGCCTGGAGCAGGCCTTGCAGAACCTCGTGGCGAACGCGCTGCGGCATACGCCAGAAGGCGGCCAGATTTCGCTGGTGGCGGCGAGGACCGGCGAGGGCGTGCGCCTGACGGTGCGCGACACGGGGTCCGGCATTACCGAGGAACACCTGCCGCACGTTTTCGACCGCTTCTACAAGAGCGATGCCTCGCGCACCGACCCGTATTCGAAGAGCGGCTCGGGACTGGGCCTCTCGATTGTGAAGGCCATCGTCGAGCGCCATGGAGGCACCGTCGCGGCGGCGAACACCCCTGCCGGGGGCGCGGAGTTCACCCTGACGCTGCCGCCGCAACCGTAGAGGTCGGATTGGGGTCAGACCCGGGTCTGACCCCGACCACGAGACGACGTCAGCGGGGTCCGACCCGGGTCTGACCCCAGTCGCCAGGAGAGCGTATGAAGCCCCTGTTGTTACTGTGCGCGGCGATGGCGACGCTGGGCGCCGGCCCGCAGGATCGCGGCCTGCAGCCGGGGGACCTCGCGCCGGATTTCATCCTGCCGGCGTCGGATGGCAAGACCTACAGCCTGGCGGATTACCGGGGAGTCAAGCCGGTCGTGATTGCCTGGTTCCCAAAGGCCAACACGAAAACCTGAACACGCGAATGCGATCCGCCCCGTGCGGGCGTTGAGGAGATTCGGGCGTTTGACGTCGCGTTTTTCGAGGCAAGCGTCGATTCGGAAGAGCGGAACCGGGAGGTGGCGGAGGTGCTCGAACTCGAGCATCCAATCCTCAGTGATCCCGGCAGGCGGGTTGCGGAGGCCTATGGCGTGCTGGCGGGCGGGCGGCGGTCAGCTGCCCGCTGGACCTTCTACATCGGGGCGGACGGGCGCATCCTCGACATCGACAAGACCGTTGTCGCCGACGGACATGGCGAGGACGTGCCGGCGCGCCTGGAAGCCCTCGGCATCCCCCGGAAGTGAGCTGGGGTCAGACCCGGGTCCGACCCCAGTGGGTGCAGACGCGCGTTGGGGTCAGACCCGGGTCTGACCCCACGGCGGCGAAGCCGGTCCTACTGCTTGCGCTTCTTGGCGCTCCAGGCGGCGGATCCCATGCCGCCCATCTCGAAGATGCCCGCCATCGACTCGCCTTCGACCTTGCCCGCGAAGGCGATGGCCATCTGCTGACCGCCCATGTCGATGTTGAGGACCCACTTGATCTCGCTGCCGACCACCGTGCCTTCGAAGGCAAGTTCGCCCATCTGGCTGGCCATGATCCCGGTGAGCTTCTCGCCGTCCTGCTTCAGGGTGCCGACGTTTTCGATGACGCCGTTCGGCGTTTCGACGGTCATATCCCAGACGCCGGTGACGTCGACCTTGGCTGGCGGGTCCGCCGGTTTGGGCGCTTCCTGAGCATAGGCCGGCGCGGCCGAGACAGCGACGAGGCAGATGAGGGCGAAGGCGAGCACGTGCTTCATGAGTGTCCTCCCCGGGGAAGCCGCGCGGCCTCCACCGCAATCGAGAGAGGCTATCATAATCGAACGTCGTGCCGCCCGGCACCCTCAGGAACAGGAGCCCGCAGATGCTGTCGCGTGTCCACCGCCGTTCCCTCCGGATGTTCGTGCTGTTGCTGGCGGCACTCGCCGCCGCTGCGCCGCTCGCCGCGCAGGAGCGGCCGGCCAGTGCGCCGCCCGCGCCCACCGCTGACGATTACGCGCGCGCGGAGAAGTTCCTGGCGCCCGCCGTCTCTGCACTCGTTGTCGGCGGCAGCGTGTCGCCGACCTGGCTGCCCGATGATCGGTTCACCTACCGGAGCACGACGGCGGAAGGCGTGCAGTTCCTGCTGGTCGATCCCGTCAAGGCCACGAAGGCGCCGGCCTTCGATCACGTGAAACTGGCGGCGGCGCTCGGCGCCGCGGCCGGCGGAACATTCGACCCGAAGCAACTGCCGTTCCAGACCATTGACCTCTCGGCCGACGGCACGTCGGTGGCGTTCGACGTCGGGGCGCGGCGCTGGTCGTGCGACGTGGCGGGCACCGCGTGCAAGGACGCCGGCTCGGCCAGGGGCGGCCGCGGCGGGGATGAGGGCGGCAGGGGAGCCGCCCGGGGCGCCGGCGCGGGGAACGCGGTCACGTCGCCGGACGGCAAGCGGGCGGTGTTCATCAAGGACTGGAACCTCTGGGTCCGCGACATCGCGACGGGCCAGGAGAAGGCGCTCACCACAGACGGCCAGGAGCATTTCGGCTACGCCACCGACAACGCCGGCTGGCGGCGCAGCAGCCGCCCTGTCGTCCTGTGGTCGCCGGACTCGAGGAAAGTCGCCACCTTCCAGCAGGACGAGCGCAACGTCGGCGACATGTACCTCGTGGAGACGAAAGTCGGGCACCCGGTGCTGCAGCAGTGGAAGTACCCGCTGCCCGGCGACGAGCACGTGGCCATGCTCCACCGCGTGATCACCGACACCGACTCCGGCGCGACCGTGCGCCTGAAGATGGAACCGGATTATCACCGCGCGATGCTCGGCGACGACTTCAGCGTGAGCGACATGATCTGGAGCCCGGACGCCGCGAAGCTGGCGTTCGTGTCGACCTCGCGCGACCACAAGTCGGCCGTGGTCCGCATGGCCGACGTCGCCACGGGCGACGTGCGCACGGTGTTCGAGGAGAAGGTGGACACGCAGTTCGAGTCGCTGACCGGCTGGCGCGTGCTGTGGGAGACAGGCGAGATCGTCTGGAACTCCCAGCGCGACGACTGGAGCCACCTCTATCTGTATGATCTGGCGACCGGCCAGCTCAAGAACCGGATCACGTCGGGCCAGTATCGCGTCAGCCCGATCCTTCGCCTCGATGAGACGTCCCGGACCCTGCACTTCGTCGCCATGGGGAGCGAGAAGGGGCAGGACCCGTACTTCAGGCACGCGTACCGGATCGGGCTCGACGGCAAGGGCCTCGTGTCGCTGACGCCCGAGGACGGCGACCACAGCGTGCAGCTGTCGCCCTCCGGAAAGTACCTGATCGACACGTATTCGACGAGCGAGAAGCCGCCCGTGGCCGTGCTGCGCGACTCCTCCGGCAAGGTGATCATGCCGCTCGAGAAGGCCGACATTTCAAAGCTGCTGGCCGCCGGCTGGAAGCCCCCGATCCCGTTCAGCGTGAAGGCGCGCGACGGCAAGACGGACCTCTACGGCTTGATGTTCCGCCCGACGAACTTCGACCCGGCGAAGAAGTACCCCATCATCAACTACGCCTATCCCGGCCCGCAGTCCGGCAGCGTGGGAAGCCGCAGTTTCAGCGCTGCCAGGCGCGACAACCAGGCGCTCGCCGAGCTCGGATTCGTCGTCGTGTCGATCGACGGCATGGGCACGCCAGGCCGCTCCAAGTCGTTCCACGACGCGTACTACGGCGCCATGGGGCGCGACAACACCCTGCCCGATCAGGTGGCCGGCATGAAAGAGCTGGCCGGTCGCTATACCTGGATCGACATCGACCGCGCGGCCATGTGGGGCCACTCGGGCGGCGGTTTCATCGCCGCCGACGCGATGTTCCGCTACCCCGACTTCTTCAAGGTCGGCATCTCGGAGTCGGGCAACCACGACCAGCGCGTCTACGAGGACGACTGGGGCGAACGCTACCAGGGCCTGCTGGTCAAAGACGGGAAGGGGAGCGACAACTACGAGGCCGAAGCCAATCAGTCCGTCGCGAAGAACCTCAAGGGCAAGCTCCTGCTCGCCCACGGGCTGATGGACGACAACGTCCCGCCCTACAACACGCTGCTCGTGGTTGACGCGCTGGTCAAGGCGAACAAGGACTTCGACCTGATCCTGTTCCCGCACCAGGCCCACGGCTTCGGAACGGACGGCCCGTACATGATGCGGCGGCGGTGGGACTACTTCGTGAAGCACCTCCTCGGCGTCGAGCCGCCGAAGGAGTACAAGATGCAGCCGGCGCCCGCCCCCACTCGCCCGCCGGGAGACTGACGTTCATCTGGGGTCAGACCCGGGTCTGACCCCAGCACTGACGGCGGTTCGCGCAACTACCTGGGCAGCAAGGACTTCGGAAACTTGGCAACCACCGTGTAGTTGGGATCGACGATGTTGGCGACTCGCGCTGTGCCGGCCTGGGAGACCACCTGGAAGGCCTCGAGCCGGTCGAAGCCGTAGTCGGCCGCCAGCCACTCGATGAGTTCGACGTGTGCGATGCGGAACGCGTCGATGAGCGGGCGGACGCTGCCCGCGACCATGATATGCGTGGCGTCTTCGATGCGCGGCCAGCGGATCGTCTTCCCCTTGATGACCTCGAACTGGAACGTCACGTCCGCGGTGGTTTCGAGGCCGGAGCCGATCACCTCGCCGTCACCCTGGGCCGCGTGCACGTCGCCGAAGTAGAAGTACGCGCCCTCGTGGAAGATCGGAAGGTGGATCGTCGCGCCCTCCCGGATGTCGGCCGCGTCCATGTTCCCGCCGAAGTTGCCCGGCCAGAGTCCGCCCCACGCCTCCTCGCCGGCGGGCGCCACCGCGACACGTCCCAGCATCGGGTGCAGCGGAATCTCCATGCGCTTCGAGCGGGAGCCGGGCAGTTCCAGGACGCCCACGTTTCGCTTCCTGTCGAGGCGCCAGACCCAGCGCCTGGCCGGCAGCGGGTCGTTCATCATCCGCGTCCGGCCGTCGGCCGCCAGCCCGGCGATGCCGGTCGGATTGATGGCCGAGATCGCCGTGTCCCGATTGAGCCGGAGGCGTAGAATCCTCACGACGAGCGTGTCGTTCGGCGTGGCGCCTTCGATGTAGAACGGGCCGACCTCGCCGGGCCAGGGGCCTGGCCCCGAGGGCTCGTAGTAGTCGCCGGGCTTCGAGAACGTCTTCGTTTCGACAACCGTCCCGGGCTTCACCCTGAGGACCGGCTCGCGCCTGGCGAAGGTGGGCACGCCGGTGGTCGGAGTGAAGGTGACTGCTGGGGCCTGGGCGTGCGCAGGCATCGAAAGCGCGCCCGCCAGCAGGCAGCTGAGCGTGAGTCGTTTCGTCATGGCCCTCCTCGCGTGGGGGCAGTCTACCGCCGAAACCGGCGTTCACCGCAACTCACAGCGATTCACACAGGCGACACGACTCCCGAGGCTCGCGTTCCGTATCTTGATGGCAGGAGACAGACATCATGCCCAAGTTCACCTCCGGAACCATCGCCGCCATCGCGTTGACGTTGCTGGCTGCTGCGGCTCCCGCGGGCGCGCAGGACGTCAAGCCGAAGATCGTCCGTTCGAAGCCTGCGCAACCGATTGAGATCGACGGCGTGCCCTGCGCGGCGGGATACGTCTTTCGCGAGGAAGGCACCGGCCGCCTCCACCAGTGCCGTCTCGACCGCGACGCGGTCGTGCGCAATGCCGACCTGAAGAAGGGCACCACCGTCGCGCTCAACCCGGACGGTGCGATCCGCTACGTCTTTCTGCCAGGCACAACGATGGTGGGGGAGCACAGCTGCCGGGGCGGCGGCCACGACTGGATGACGCACTTCCACCCGAACGGCGAGCTCAGGCTCTGCTGGCTGTCGCGCGACGAGGTCATCCAGGGCGTGCCGTGTTCCCGCGCTACGTTCCTCGGCGAGTTCTTCGGCGGGAAGTACGCCACCACCGAGTTCCACGACAACGGCCGGCTCTCAAGCTGCATCGCCTCGGCTGGCACAGACGTCGGTGGGCGGCGCTACGAGGCTGGCGAGAGGGTCATTCTGGACCCGGGCGGCAAACCTGTTTCGGCGCGCTGATTCCGGCATCGCCTTTGCTGCCACTGAGTGCGAGACCGAACGGCTGTTCCGGAGCCGTTGCGCGAAATGGCCCGGAACTGGCTGCGGCTTTCGGTGGGAGAGATGCCAGTGGATGCGCCGGGCCTTGCGGACGACGTCGAGAATTTCGATCCTGAATCGCTCCCAGGTGTGCAGTTTCTGCCACCCGCCGACGGGAACGGAGACCGGGCGGAGAGCGCCGCCGGCCAGGGGCCAGGCGACGCTGTGGCGCGTCTGCGCGAAGACGTGCGAAAGCTCGCCGAGGATGTTCGCGCCATCGACCGGCGCGACGCCGCGCAGCATGGTGGCCTCAAGGGTGAGATCGCTCACCTCGTCCGGCGCATCGCCAGGCTGGAGGCGATTCCGCGGCCGCGACCCGTGCGTTGACCGGATTCCCGCGATCCGGCTAAGATCAGGGTTCGCGGTCCGCCCCGGCGGCCGCAGCGTCAGGCCAATATTCCTCAGTAGCTCAATGGCAGAGCATCCGGCTGTTAACCGGAGGGTTGTAGGTTCGAGTCCTACCTGAGG
>Ga0209450_10001582_pt1 | contig 11411 bp, 10 predicted proteins | sample FrelakmetLWP11LW_FD_187149 | JGI IMG/M metagenome (GOLD analysis project Ga0209450, IMG submission 187149) | Freshwater lake sediment microbial communities from the University of Notre Dame, USA, for methane emissions studies - LWP11 LW (SPAdes)... | ecosystem: Environmental > Aquatic >... | reverse complement strand
ACTTGGCCGTCTGGTTGGTGTTGCACTTCGGGGCTTTGTCCATGCGCTCATTGTAGCGCATGACAGGGCGGCTGGCAAGATGCTGTCGCTAGCGGCGCTGCCGCTAGCGACGTGTCCGGCGCCTCAGGGCGACGGCCTTCAGGTACTTCATTGCCGTGCCCCACGATTGGACCATGGCGATGACCAGGCCCGGGAAGCCGTCGAGAAGGCCCAGCTTCCAAAGATAATGGCGCAGGAAAGTGACCGGCGGCAGCAGGAGCAGGCGCAGGTAGAGGAGTTTTTTCCCCTGGGCGGCGATCTCCTCGGCCTGGAAGGAGGAATAGCGTTCGAGGCGGCGCACATGGTCGCCGATGTCGCGGTAGGTGAAGTGGAGAATGTCGCCGGGCAGTCGGGCCACTTCGCCCGCCACAGCCAGCCGCTCATGGACCTTCCCCTGCCAGGAGGACGCGTCTTTGCGGAAAAGGCGGACCTTGCGGTCGGGATACCACCCCGAATGGCGGATCCAGCGCCCCAGGTAGTAGGTCTTGCGCTTGATGGCGAAGGCCGCGACGTTTCCCGGGAAGCCGCTCTCCTTCAGCCGTGAAACGGCGCGCTTCAGATCCGGGGAGACCCGCTCGTCGGCGTCCAGATTGAGGACCCACTCGCAGCCTGCCTGGCTCATGGCGAAATTCTTCTGTTGACCGTAATTCTCGAAGCGGTTCTGCATGACCCGGGCCCCGGCGGCGCGGGCGATCTCCACGGTGCGGTCGCTGGAATAGGAGTCGACCACCACCACCTCGTCGGCCACGCCCGCCAGGCTGGCCAGGGCGTCGGGCAGGCGATCCTCCTCGTTGTAGGTGATGATCACCGCCGAGATAGTCATGCCTTTCGCCTGCTCCATGGGGGGAAAATACTGGAATCCGCAATGTTTGTCAATGCAATGCTGGGCCGGCTTCTCCAGCGGCGGCATTCAGAACGGGCTTCAGTGGCGGAAATGGCGGATGCCGGTGAACAGCAGGGTGACATTCAGCTTCTGCGCCGTCAGGATCACGTCGGGGTCCTTGACCGAGCCGCCGGTCTCGACCACGACGGCGATCTTGTGCTTGGCGGCCAGCTCCACCGAGTCGGGAAAGGGAAAGAAGGCGTCGGAGAGGAGGATCGCGCCGGTCACCGGCAGCTGGCTCTTGCCGATGGCCAGCTCCACCGAGTCGATGCGGCTGGCCTGGCCGGCGCCCACGCCGATCAGCTGCTGGTTCTTGACGATGATGATGCCGTTCGACTTCACATACTTGATGATCTTCCAGCCGAATTCCACGTCGGCCTTCTCCTTCTTGCCCAGGGCCTTGCCGGCCTTGAGCTCGAATGCTTCGGCGTCGCAGGCCCGGTTGTCGCGCTCCTGGTAGACAAAGCCGCCGGGAATGGTCTTGAAATCGGCCTTTTCCACGTAGCCGGCCGGCATGCGGATCAGGCGCAGATTCTTTTTCTTGCGCAGAATCTTCAGGGCTTCTTCGGAAAAATCGGGTGCGAGAATGACCTCGAAAAAAATGTCGGCCATGGCCGCGGCGGTTTCGCCGTCGAGGCGGTGGTTGAAGCCGACGATGCCGCCGAAGGCCGAGCGCGGGTCGCCGGCGAATGCCGCTTGGAAGGCTGCCGGCTGGGAAGCGGCCAGGGAGGCGCCGCAGGGGTTCTGGTGTTTGACGATGGCGGTGAAGTGCTTTTTCCCCTGGAAGTCGTTCAGCAGTTCATAGGTCATGGCCAGGTCGAGGATATTGTTGAAGGAAAGTTCCTTGCCGTGCAACTGATCGATGACGGCGAATGGGGAACGACGGTCGCCGATCGCCAGGAAGGCCGATTGATGGGGATTCTCTCCGTAGCGCAGCGAGCGCACGCGGCGGCCGCCCAGGGTCATGAAATCGGGCGGACCGGCCTCGCCGGCGGCGAGATAAGAGGCGATCAGCGAATCGTAGAAGCTGGTGTAGGCGAAGGCCTTCTGGGCCAAGCTTCTTCTGGTTTCCAGCGGCACTTCGCCGTTGCCGGCGATGGCGGCGCTGAGCGGAGCGAAGTCCTTGGCGTCGATGAGGACGATGGTGTCCTTGAAATTCTTGGCTGCGGCGCGAACCAGCGACGGGCCGCCGATGTCGATGTTCTCCAGCATGGCGTCCAGGTCGCCGGCCTTTCCGGCCAACGTCGCCTCAAAGGGGTAAAAATTGACGATGACCAGGTCGATCTTGCCGGCGCCGAGTTCTTCCAGCTGCTTCAGGTGCCCGGCCGTTTTCTTTGCCAGGACCGGACCGAAGACCAGCGGATGCAGGGTCTTCACCCGGCCGTCGAGGATCTCGGGGAATTTCGTGAGCGCCGACACTTCGGTCACCGCCAGGTTCTTGTCCTTGAGGTATGCAGCCGTGCCGCCGGTGGAAATGATCTCCCAGCCCGCCTGGTGCAGGGCGCAAGCGATCGTTTCGATCTTATCTTTTTCATAGACGCTGATCAAAGCCCGCTTCATGGTGCACCCCCGGTAGCCCCATTATATCCCTTCCCTGGGCGCAAGGCAAAGCCCGCCGGGAAACTGGCGGCGCAGGGGTTCCCATGCTTCCGCTTTCATGGTATACTGTCATTTACGATCAACCGGGGTGTAGCGCAGACTGGCTAGCGCGTTCCGTTCGGGTCGGAAAGGCCGGAGGTTCAAATCCTCTCACCCCGATATTTCCTTTTGCAGCCAGCCCACTTGAATTGCGCGTCCTTTTGTTGTATAATTTCCACTTCGGTCATAACCTCAATGAGGAATCAATGGAAAACCTAAACGAACTTGTGGTGGTGCTGTATTTCGTCGTGCTTTCGATCCTGGCCGTCTTCGGCGCCCATCGCTACTTCATGGTCTATCTTTATTATAAGAACAAGAAGGCCGTGCCCAAGCCCGAGCGTCCGTTCGCGGAGCTGCCGCAGGTGACCATCCAGCTGCCCATGTACAACGAGATGTACGTGGCCGAGCGCCTGATCGATGCCGTGGTCAAGATGGATTATCCCAGGGATTTGCTGGAAATCCAGGTCCTGGACGACTCCACCGACGAGACCGTCGCCATCGCTTCGCGCCGCGTCGAGCACTACCGGCAACAGGGCGTGGACATCTCCTACCTGCATCGCCAGAACCGCAAGGGCTTCAAGGCCGGCGCCCTGGAGGAAGGGATGAAGGTCGCCAAGGGCGAGTTCATCGCCGTCTTTGATGCCGACTTTGTCCCCCACAAGAATTTCCTGATGAACACCATCCACTTCTTCACCACTCCCGCCATTGCCATGGTGCAGATGCGCTGGAGCCACCTCAACCGCGGCTTCTCGCTGATCACCAACCTGCAGTCGATCTTCCTCGACGGTCACTTCGTCATCGAGCATACGGCCCGCAACCGCTCGGGTCGCTTCTTCAACTTCAACGGCACCGCCGGCATCTGGCGCAAGGCCGCCATCATCGACGGCGGCGGCTGGCAGCACGATACCCTGACCGAGGACCTGGACCTGAGCTACCGCGCCCAGATGAAGGGCTGGCGGTTCATCTATCTCCCCGAGTATTCGGTGCCGGCCGAGCTGCCCGTGGACGTGGTGGCCTTCAAGGCCCAGCAGCACCGCTGGGCCAAGGGTTCCATCCAGACGGCCAAAAAGCTCCTGCCCAAGATCTTCCGTTCGCCCCTGCCGCTGCACGTGAAGGTGGAGGCGTTCTTTCACCTGGCGGCCAATACCGCCTACCTGCTGATGGTGCCGCTGTCGGTCTCCATCCTGCCGGTGGTCCTGATGCGGCGGAACATGAACTGGGGGCAGATGTTCATCTACGATGTCCCCCTGTTCCTGATGGCCACGGCCTCGGTTTCCGCCTTCTACATCGCTTCGCAGAAGGAGCTCTATTCCAACTGGACCCAGACCTTCAAGTACCTCCCCTTGCTGATGGGCCTCGGCATCGGCCTGTCGATCAACAATTCGTTCGCCGTCATGGAAGCCCTGCTGAACAAGGAATCCGAGTTCGTGCGCACTCCCAAGTTCGGCATAGAGAAAAAGAACGATCACTGGGTTTCCAAGAAGTACAAGGGGAACAAGAACCTGCTGATCATGACCACCGAACTCGCTCTTGGCTTTTATTTCACCTTTGCCGTGATCACCTGCATCATTGAGGGGATCTGGCTGACCCTGCCCTTCCTTGTTCTCTTCCAATATGGCTACCTGTACGTTTCCTTCCTTTCGTTCTCGACCGTTCTCAAGGACAGGGTGCCGGTCAAGAAAGCCAGCGTCAGCATCGCCGGCTGACTCCGGCCCGCAATGACCGCGCCCAGGCCCCGGCTGGCTCCTTTCAGGCGGGGTTGAACCCGATGCGCTTCAATGCCTATTTCGTGCGTCTCTGCCATTCCCAGGACAGTTTCCAGGGGAGCGTTCTGGATGGGGACAAGGGTGTGGCGGCCAGCTTTCGGAAAATAGCGGACGACCTCTACTCGGTTCATTTCAAGAGCCAGCTTGAACTCCGCTTCCGGCAGAAGATCGACTTTCGCAATGCCAGGGGCTCCTTTACGGTGCTGCTGCCGGTCCTTTCGCAGTACAACCAGAGAAAGCTGAAAAAAATGGCTTTCGCCCTGCGCAGCATCGAGGACAAGTCCTTCCCGGAGATCGTAACCGCGCTGCTGGCCGTCGAGAACTTCCTGGAGATGGAGGGTTTGCTCTATTTTTTTTCCCTGGAGCGGCGGGAAGCGGTCGAGGCGCTGACCGGGCTGGAGCTGGCGCAGCAGGCCAAGGTCATCAACCTGAATTACCTGTTCGTCACGTCATGGGAGCATTTCCAGGAGAGCCTCGCTGTCCTGGAGGCCTTCCTGCGCCGGGCCCACGAGGGCCGCGAGCGCACCGTGAAATTCACCCAACTGGAAAAGGAGGTTGGGGTCCCCCAGGAGTCCGTGTACTTCAAATACCTGCTCAAGAAAGGCAGCCAGGGATTTCCCTGCCGCATCATGCCCAGCGCCCTGGTCTTTTCCCAGCTGCCGCTAAGCGGCGAGGAAAAGGCGCGCATGGCCGACATCGAGAAAATGCTGCGAGCCAGGCGCATGACCATTTTCACCTTCGAGAACGTGCAGAAGAATACCGCCTATTCCCTCAAGCAGATCAACGATGCGCTGTGGTACATGCTCGACGAGGAGAAGCTGCTGCAATTGGACGAGCAGCATTTCATGTTCAGCGAGGAATACGGCAAGATCATCAACCGGCTGAAGAAATTCAAGCGCAACCAGGGCGATGTGCTGACCTTCGACGACCTGCGCTCCTTGACCGCCTATACGCGGAAATATTTGATCGTCCTGTTCGAGTATTGGGACGGGCAGAACATCACCCGCCGGGTGGGGAACAAGAGGCAGATCCTGCTCGGCGCCTGATTAGAACGTAAGAAAATTTCCCCGCACTTTGTGCAAAGAGGATCTTAATCAGAAGTTCCTATCGGCTCAGCCGGGTCAGGGCAGCGTGATGCCCAGGCGGGCCCTGGCCGCGGCCAGGATCTCGTTATAAACCTTTTCCTGGTCCGGCTGCGGTTGTCCCTTGGTCTTCTCGAAGAAGACGAGGTGCTCGAACAGCTTGAACGCCTCGGGGGATATTTTTTCGTCGTTCAGCAGGTGGGCCTCGGCGAGGTAAGCGATGGCGCTATCCAGCTCCTGGGCCTGGTTGAGCAGGATCCCCAGGTTGTAAGCCACCTGGGCGTTTTTCTTCAGATTGTAGGCGGACTTGAAGTTTTCGATCGCCTTGGGCATGTTCTTGACCTGGTTGTACCACTTGCCCAGCATGTTGAAATATTCGGCGTTGGGCTTGTCCTGGTTGATGGCCTCGATGCCGCGGATGGCATCCTCGACCAAGTCGATCTTGCGCAGGTGGTCGCTCAATCTTACGACGAAATTGGCCGATTTTTCCGACTTGTCCAGGTTGTAGGCTTCCAGCGCCTTGTTGAAGGCCAGGAGGGCGTTCCGAGGGTCCTGGGCCTTGACGGCCAGCAGCTGCACCTGGATGCGCAGGGCCGGGGCGGTGTAATTGATATCAATGGAGGTGTTGCTCTGGGAGGCGCTGCGCAGAGAGTTGGCCAGCTGGACGATCTGTTCGGAATAGTCGTATGCCTTGTCCAGGTCTTTCTTGGTCAGGTTGTAGGAGTTGGCCAAATAGAGATAGAGGGGAAGCTTGTTGCTGGCGTCGATCTCCTTGTAGGTCAGCGCCTTTTCCCCGAACTGGATCGTTTTTTCGTACTGCTGGAGCAGGTAATTGGTCTGGGCCAGGTGGACGTACATGTACATGGAGTAGCGATCGTCCTTGGCGCCGTATTTATTGTAATATTCTTCGAGTTTCTGTATCTTGACCTGCAGGTCCTTTTCGCTGACCAGCGCGGTCCAGGCATCCACCTGCTGCTTGTCCAGGGCGGAAACAAGGGGCAAGCTCAATGCGATGAGCGTAGCTACGAAAAATGCAGTTTTCTTCATCTGAGGATTCCTCCGCTTTGTTATGAGCTTTAAGTTCTTATTATAAAGAAACCTTTTTGCCAATGTCAAGTTGAACGGCGGATTTCGCCTGGGCCCGGATTTGACTAAAAATGCGTTCCCCGCTAGAATAATCCCGTGATCAAGGCCCGACTCCTCTGTTGGTTGCTGCTCGTCCCGCTCATTCCCCTGTCTGCGCAGTCGCCCACGGTCAGCTCGTTCGACCTGCCCAACGGCCTGAAAGTGATCCTGGCGCCAAGCGGCAACTCCCAGGCTGCCGCGGTATGCGTCTACCATATGCACGGCGCCCGCAGCGATCCGGCCGACGGCCGCGGCATCGCCTACCTGTACCAATACCTGATGTTCGATGGCAACGAGAACCTCGAACCCTACGACCATGTGTTGTTTATCGGCAAAATGGGGGGGGTCGTCAGCGGCCGCGTGAGCTATGACAATTCGGTTTTTTACGAGTTGCTCCCGGCCCAGGAGATCAATGTCGCCCTCTGGCTGGAGAGCGAGCGCCTGAAGAGCCTGCGCCTGCGGGACGCCAACATCGATTTCCACAAGAACCAGATCTTCAACCGCATCAGCCGCCTCTGGGAGGCGAACCTGGGCTTCAAGGCGCAGACCTGGGTCAGCTCCAAGGTCTTCGAGGGCCTGCCCTATGAGTTCCCGCTCTACGGCGACTTGAACCGCATCCCCTCCCTGGGCAATGAGCGCATCCGCGAGAATTATCCGAATTTCCAGAATCTGGCCAACATCCTGCTGATCATTGCCGGAAAATTCGACATCAGCGAGTTGCGCAACGGCATCAACAAGTTCTTTCAGGACATCCCCCCGGGCCGCCGCTCGGCCAACCCGGTATTCAACGCCCAGAACCAGCGCAAGTCGCCGGTGCTTAAAAATTGGGTCGTGCCCGGATTGAAAAAGAGCATGGCCGTCTTCGGCATCAAGGCTCCGGCCAAGATCAGCTACAATTACATGTATTTTGATTTTCTGCGCTACTACCTGACCGATGCGCGCATCTCCCGCCTGAACCACATTCTCAACACGGTGAACAAACTGGACGTGGAGATCGAAAGCAGTTTTACCGACTACATGGAGGCCAACTGCCTGATCATCCAGATCTCCCATCCGAAGCGCATCAACCTCGAGAAAGCCAGATTCGTCCTGGCCAGCGAGTTCCAGGCCCTCGCCAGCAAGCCGCTGGGGAACAGCGACGTCCGGGCCGTGCGCTCGCTGATGGAGATCGATTTATTAAAGGGCATGCTCTCCCCGGAGGAGCGCTGCCAGCGCATCGGCGAGTACTTCCATATGTTCGGCGAGCTGAACTTTTTCGACGTCCAGCTCAGGCGCTTGCGCCGGATCACCTCGTATGACGTGCAGGAAAGCGCCAAGAAGTACCTGCTGAAGGAAAACCAGGTGGTCCTCAATGTCTATGGCAATTAAGGAATCCGCGTTTTATCGCGGCCGCAGACTTCTGGGCGCCGCGCTGGTTTTTCTGGCCTTCGCGCCTTCACTGAGCGGGGAGACGAGGCTCTTTTCCTTTACCACCTCCAAGGGGCTGCCCGTCAAGGTCTTGCAGGACAACGAGATGCCCTTTATCCATGCCGAATTGCAGGTCTACCTGGACGGCAGAGCGCAGAACGCGAACTCCCTGGCCATCACCCAGCTGGTGGTCATGAACATGTTCGAGCGCTCGCTGAATTCGCCGTCGTCCAACCTCTCAGACATGCTGCTGCGGCAGGGGAACGATTACCAGGTCGAGCTGGAGCCCGAGAGCGTGAAAATCAGCATGAACTTCCTGCCCGACCGCCTGGGGCCCTTTTCCAAGCTGCTGAACGAGATCTTCACCTACAAATCCTTCCACCTCAAAAAGTTCAATGAGAGCAAGGAGAGATTCTGGTCGCTGTTCCTCAAGAACCGGGATTGGCGGAAGGAGATCGCCGTCCTGCTGGCCTACCAGCAACTGATCGGAAATTTCTATTTCTCGCAGAGTTTCCTGCTCCAGGAGACCTTGAACAAGATCAACCTCGCCCAGCTGCGCTCCTTCCTGTTGCGGACGTTCCGTCCCGACAATGCCCAGCTGATACTCAAAGGGAGGATCAATCCCTACTTCATCCTGGGCATGATCGAAAAGGACTTGCCGCAGCCGCCGTCGTTGCCGCTGCAGGCCCGCAAGCCGGAAGCCGCGCTCAACACCGGCCGCAGGGTTTTCATCCTGAATGTCGATTCCCCCGACCTGCCCTCGGCGTACTGGTTCGACGTCGCCCCGGCGGCCGATTCTGCCGCCTTTATTCCTTACGCCATCGGCAATTTCGCCCTGTTCGGGTTCCCGGGGGGGCGGATCTACCAGTCCGAGAAGAACCAGGCCCTGATGGGGGGGTATAAGGTCAATACCGATGTGATCTTTTTCAAGGATTTCACCTTGTTCTGCAATTATATGCGCCTGAACTACGGCGATCTGGAGAATTTCCTGCTGCTGGTGGATCAGGAAAGACGCAAGTTCTCTGTTCGCCCCGTCGAGCGCAAGGAATATCTCGACGCCCTGAATTACTACATCGGCCATGCCCAGGTGGAATCGAGCCGTTTCGACTTCGATCTGCGTGGAGAAATCAGCCGTTTCCGTGGCCAGGGTGCGTCCTTGCTGGCGTCGCGCATCGGGCCCGAGCTGTTCCAGGACGTGAGTCTCAGTCGCGTGGTGCAGACCATGGACGAGCAGATGGGAGCCAAATCCAGGACCGGCCCCAAGGAAAAGGGCATCGTGGTTTTGATCGGCAGTGCCGATGCGATCGTCAAAAACCTGAAGCTGTTGAAAACGGAAGCCCTGGAAATGTCGTTGGATTGAGAGAAGGCGGCGACCGGATTTGAACCGATGAATAGCGCTTTTGCAGAGCGCTGCCTTACCGCTTGGCTACGCCGCCAATGGAGCGGGAAACGGGATTTGAACCCGCGACATCCACCTTGGCAAGGTGGCGCTCTACCGCTGAGCTATTCCCGCTCGTGGGGGTAAGAATAATCGAAAAAGGCTTTCTTGTCAAGCCCTTGGCCCGGGCCGTCCAGGGGTTGACGCGGAAAACCGAGCTTCGCGATCAGGGCTTTGCCGCCGCAGCCAGCAGAGGTTCCAGCTCGGGGGGGAGGCAGGGGCGCCCCCTGTCGTTGACGGCGGTCCCGGTTGTGCGCGCCGACAGCACCAGCCTGCCGTCGCGCTGGCGGTAGATGTCCTGAATGAAAACGAAGCGCAGGGGCGAGATCCTCTCCAGGTTCAGACCGATCCAGAAGGCATCGCCGCCGCGCAGGGGTGCCTGGTAGTCGATTTCCACGCGCACCACCACCAGGAAGACTTTCTCGCTTGTCAGCCGGTTGAAGTCGATGCCCTGCGACAGCAGGAACTCGTGGCGGCAGTGCTCGAGGTAATTCTGGTATACGGCGTTGTTGACCACGCCCTGCGCGTCGAGCTCGTAGTCGCGAACCTTCATGTCGAGGGTGAAGCGATAGTCCCGCAAGGGCCACCTCCGAGGCGGGCGGAAAATTTTTTCCGCTCCAGCCAATGGGCGCCAAGATCGATCAGCGTCTTCAGCCCGACCAGCACCAGCAGGCCGCCGATTGGCGAGCCCATGGCGCTGGCCAGCGCGCCGCCGGCCAGGATGGTGATGTGCATGATGACGATCCGCGGGTAAGGCTGCCAGAACAGCGTCGCGAACGAAACCCGGAGGTATTCGCCGCGGCCGATGAAGTTGCGCCGATAGGAATAGCCGTGGCTGGCGGAGAGGACCAGAAGCGCCAGGATGAGCTCGCTGGCGGCATTCTCCAGATCGGGGCTGAAGACGGCCATGACGAATACGCCGTGGCCCAGGGTGAAGAATCCGTAGTGGACGGCGAAAAAGACCATCAGCGCTTTGCGCGAGCCCTGGGTGACCGGCTTGCCGTTGAGCGTCGTGCGCGAGTCGGCGACCGATCCTGCGGCACGGGCCATTTTCAGGACATTTAAAATGCCGACCACCACGTTCTCGGTCCAGTAGAAGACCATGATCGGGGCGACCTTCCAACCCAGGGCCAGCACCCCGTAGACCGGCACCAGATTGGCCACGATCAGCGCCAGCGCCGATGAGCGCAACCTGGAAATCACCCCGGGCGCGGGAGATTTCCAATCCGCGGCGAGCGGCACGCCGCCGGCGTGGGATTCCGCCTCAGGACCCTTTTCCGGAACCATGGATGTGCTCGGCGGCGTAGAGCATGGTCTCGGCGAACTCGCGGGCATCTTCTATGTCGGCGGCGTCGGGATGGCCGTTGGCGCTCTGCGCTTCCCTGGCCCAGGCCTGGTGCTGCGGCGAGTCCATCCAGATGTCGATCATCTGGGGCTTGACCTGGCCGCGGCAGCCGAAGGTGCCGATCACGGTCTGGCCCGGCAGCATGCTGAGGGCGGCATAGAAGGCGCTGATGGCCTTCTCTCCTCCCCGCAATGCTCCGTGGGTGGCAAAAAGGATGATTTTTTTCCCCTGGGGAATCGCATGCAGGAAGTGAACCATCTTCGCCGGAACGCTGTGGTGGTGAACCGGGAAGCCGCAGAAGATCAGGTCATAGGACTCCAGATCGACAGCCTGGTCTATGGCCAGCAGTTTCTTGCGCGTGTGGCGCAGGGAGGCGTGGATCGCCTCGGCGATCTTGCGCGTGTTGCCGGTATCGGAAAGATAGGCGACGAGGATGTTCATGCCTCCTCCTTGGCGAATCGGATTGTAACGGATTGTCGGGGCGAAGTCCATACAACAGGGGATCGTCCTACCGCCCTGTCTTGCCGGCGGGGCGGCGATCCAGAGCCAGGTAGATCCCGCCCAGTATCAGGGCGGCAGCGGCGATTTTCAGCGCGGAGGGGATCTCCCCCAGTACGATGAACGCCAGCAGCGCCGCGCCGATCGGCTCCCCCAGGGTGGCCACGGCCACGTAGGCGGCCTGCAGATG
>Ga0209450_10001581_pt1 | contig 11420 bp, 7 predicted proteins | sample FrelakmetLWP11LW_FD_187149 | JGI IMG/M metagenome (GOLD analysis project Ga0209450, IMG submission 187149) | Freshwater lake sediment microbial communities from the University of Notre Dame, USA, for methane emissions studies - LWP11 LW (SPAdes)... | ecosystem: Environmental > Aquatic >... | reverse complement strand
TGACCAAAAGCCCCGCAGCGAACACCAGGAGCCCCGCGGTGATGGTGATCCTCCGCCCCAGGCGCCGGGCAAGAAAACTGGCAGGCAGGGCGAAAATCAGGAAGGAGACGTAAGATACCGCCAGCAACATGGCCGCCGCGGAGGGTGCCAGCCCCAGCCGAGTGACGGCGAAGGAGGAAAAGAAGGTCTCGATGGCCATGTAGCCCACCATGTAGAAGAAGACGGTCAGAATCAGGAAGACAAGGCTCCGTTTGTTCTCCGTCGGTATCTCCCGCAGGCGCTCCAGGACTTTAAGCCCCCCGGGGGTCTCCGCCGCTTCGGCCAGGTCCGGGGGCTCCCGTACGCTCCGGTAGAGCACCAGGATCGCGGCCACCGTGGCCGCGGCTCCGAACCAGAACGGCAGGGGCTGGTATACCGCGAACAGGGCGCCCCCGACCACGAAGGCCAGAATGCCGCCGATGCCGGACATGATGTTGACCACCGCGTTGGCCTGGGAGCGCAGGGGGGACGGGAAGAGATCCGGCAGGAGGGCAAACATGGGGGTGCGCCAGAGGGCCATGCACACAACCATGACCAGGGCGGCCCCCATCAGGAGAGCGAAGGGTCCGCCCAGCTCGGAGACTCGGCCGGAAAGCTCTGCCGGTATAAGCTGGGCGCCAACGGGGATCAAGGCGAAGGCCAGGGCTGACAAGGGCGCGAAGACCAGGATCCAGGGCATGCGCCGGCCCAGGCGGGACCGGGTCCGGTCGCTGACCGGGCCCATGATCGGCTGGAAGAAGAAGGCCGCGATGTTGTCCAGGGTCATCAGCACCCCGGTCACCGTGGCCGACAACCCGAAGCCGCGGACCGCGGCGGCGGTCCGGAAGCCCGGGCTCCCGGCCTGCAGGAAGATCGGCATATAGGTGTTGTAGAGCATCCACATGAGCTGGGCGCCGAAAAGGCCGAAGCCCAGGAGGGCCGCTTTTCTGTAGTACTCGGGAGTCATGACGGAGGATGTCGGGCCGGCGGACCGGCTGGCTGTAGTGGCCTTCATGTATGGGTTTTCTCCCGGAATCTCCGCGTCACATATGAGCAGATCTCCACCAATCGTAGTGGTTTTCCTTGATTTCCTTCGATGAAAGCATTGTGTAGACCGCAAGCCCCTCCCGCGAATTCCCGATGAACACCCCGTTCTTGACGGTACGATACAGGAACACGCCCGGGTTGCTCCGGTCGAAGATCTTCGATTTGACGTCCTTCGACCGGAGCTGGGACAGACAGCTGCGAAGATGCTCGATGTTCTCGTAGGGAAGATCGCCCATGGCCCCGTGTTCCGGATCCGAGGCCAGCTCTCCCAGCCGAAGCTCGACGAATGCGGCGGCGGGCAGGCCCTGAAAGCCGCCCTCCCGTCCCATAAGCAGACTGAAAAAGCGGGCCGGCCCGAGGGTGCTGACCACCGCAGGCCTGGTGGGAGCCAGTTCGTGGTAGAAATGCAGACCTTCATCGTCAAGGGCCGTAGCTCTCGAAGCCTCGAGGGCGAGGGACCGGCCGTCACGGGTGACGAGATGGAGCTTGCCCATGGCGGACAGGGGGATTCGTTCCAGGGCCCGGTACACGGTGATGTAAACGGACCGCTTGGGACCGCCGTCCGCGTGGGGTTTGCACCTCTCCAAGCCGGCTTCGACGGGGAGTTCCGGATGCCGGAACGATGGGTCTATCTCGATAAAAACCGCCTGTCCCTGGGTCTTGCTCTGAGTTCCGACAGCGTAATAGCTGGCGAAATCCCCGGGCTCCAGCATCGACGCGATGAGAGCTTCCGGTTCGAGGGATAGGTAAAGATGGTGCGCCATAAAACCCTCCTGGTCTATTTCCAACCAGTATACGCGAAGGTGGCGGTTTTTGGGTGTTTTCCTAAATATTTCTATTTTTCTCCGGATGGAGATAGGCGGGGTTGACGGGTTTGGTTATACTCCAAAATGCTGGTGGGATTCGGATTTCCAGCGGAACCACATGTCTGGACGGATTCCGTCCCCGGGCACGTGAATGTCAATCAACAACCTGGAGCGGTATCATGTACAACGAATCATGGCTCTATGTCGGGATGGGGCTCGGAATTGCCTCGTTCGGGCTTGCCCTTCTTACATATGCCTGGGTCAAGCGTCAGGATGCCGGATCGGCTAAGGCCCAGAAGATCGCCGCAGCGATCAAGGAAGGCGCCTGGGCCTACCTGAAGCGGCTGTATGGTGCGCTTACCGGGGTCGCCGTGATCATGGGGGCTATCCTGGCGATCGTGTTTTCATTCAGTCAAGAAGGTTTCGGACTGGCCCGTGGTCTAGAGACGGCCGCGGCTTATATTTTCGGAGCCGTTTGCTCCGCGGTCGCAGGGTATCTGGGCATGTCTGTCGCCGTCCGGGCCAACGTCCGCACTGCCACAGCCGCGGGGAAATCACTCAACAAGGCGTTCGACGTGGCATACCGCTCGGGTTCCGTGCTCGGCCTGGCCATGGTCGGAATCGCGGTATTCGGGATGTGCGCCATCTACCTGCTGACACGGGATCCCGAGGTCGTGCTGGGCTTCTCCTTCGGGGCTTCGTCCCTGGCCCTCCTGGCGAAAGCCGGAGGCGGCATCTACACGAAAACCGCGGACATCGCCGCGGATCTCGTCGGCAAGGTCGAAGCCGGGATCCCCGAGGACGACCCCCGCAATCCGGCCGTGATCGCGGATAATGTCGGGGACAACGTCGGGGATGTGGCGGGAATGGGCGCCGACATCTTCGATTCCTATGTCGCGTCCGCCGTCGCGGCAATGCTGATCGGTTTTACGGGTTTCCTCTCCTTTCCCAAGGAAACCCAGGTCTTCTATACGATCCTGCCTCTTTTCCTCGCCTTCGCGGGGATCGTATCCTCCGTAATCGGGATCCAGTTCGTCCGGGTCGGGAAGAACGGCAAGCCCGGAACGGCCCTCAACTTGGGCACGGTATTCTCCTGCGTGATCTACTCCGTCCTGGCAACCGGCATGTTTCTCGCCTTCGGATGGAACCTCGGAGCCCTCATCGCGACGGTTTCCGGACTGGTTGTCGGGGTCATCATCGGCTTCACCACGGACTACTTCACCGACGACGCGTTCCAGCCTGTGCGCAGGACAGCGGAGATCGCCAAATCCGGCTCGGCCTTGACCATTATCAACGGCCTCTCCTACGGCCTCATATCCATGGCTCCCTCGATCATCGGCATCGTGGTAGCCACCCTGGTTGCGTATTTCTCCGCCCAGGCTTTCGGACTGCCGGGCATCTACGGCGTGGGAATCGCCGCGGTCGGAATGCTTTCTCTCACCGGCGTAGTGGTGGCGAACGACGCTTACGGGCCCATCGTGGACAACGCCAAGGGAATCGCTGAGATGTCCGGCATGGGGGAAGAAGTCGTCGAACGGGCGGACACCCTCGACTCCGCGGGTAACACGGCCAAGGCTATCACGAAGGGTTTCGCGATCAGCGCGGCCGCTCTAACGGTCCTGGCCCTGTTCGCCGCGTTCAAGGAGCAGGTCGAGCAGTACCTGCCCGCGGGCGAGCACCTGGTCCTCGATCTCATGGATCCGCTGGTCTTGTCCGGGGTACTCCTGGGTTCCATGATCCCGCCTTTGTTTTCGGCGCTCCTCATGCTCGCGGTCACGAAGAACGCCTTCAAGATGATCGAGGAGATCCGGCGTCAGTTCCGAACCATTCCCGGAATCCTGAAGGGCACCACGGATCCGGATTATTCCACCTGCATAGGGCTCGCATCGGAAGGCGCTCTCAAGGCTCTCGTGCTTCCGGCCCTTCTGGCCGTCGTCCTGCCCCTCTGCGTCGGCTTCCTGCTCGGCCCGGGAGCCCTGGGCGGATTCCTGGGCGGAGCAATTTTCGTGGGTGTCGTATTCGCCCTGTTCATGTCCAACGCGGGCGGTTTGTGGGACAACGCGAAGAAATACGTCGAGGCCGGGAACTGCGGCGGTCCGGGATCCGAAGCCCACAAGGCCGCAGTCGTAGGAGACACGGTGGGGGATCCGTTCAAGGACACCGCCGGGCCCTCGATCAATACCCTGATCACGGTCATGACCCTGGTTTCGAGCTTGTTCGCTCCTATAATCGCCGTAGTGCACCTGTTCGGCTGACACAACCGACCACGCCGCCAAGGCGGATAAGGCTAAGCCTTTTTCCGCCCGAAGAGCCGCCCGAGGTCCTTCATGAGGGAGCCGGCGCGCCGCGCGGTACCGTGACCGTTGGCGAAAGCCTCGATGGACTCGTCCAGGCCCGACACCAGGGCGACATCCCCCGGGCGGAACCGGTACTCCGGTGAGAAGAGTCCATATTCCTCGTCGCCGTTCTTCACGGAAATCAGGTTGATGCCGTTGTTCTTCCGCAGATTGGCTTCCAGCAAGGAGAAGCCGAAAAATCGCTCCGGGATGACCAGCTCCGCAATGACCAGGTTACCGGATACTGGCAGATAGTTGAGGAGGCCCGAGGATACCAGAAGGGGTGTGATCCTCTTGGCCGCCTCCCGGTTGGGAAAGACGATCTTGGTAGCCCCAACCATCTCCAGAATTTCCGCGTGCCCTTCTGTCACCGCCTTCACAAAAATTCGGGGAATACCGAGCTTGCGGCAGTAGCTTGTCGCCAGTATGGACGCCTCGATCTTCTCCCCCATGTCGATCACCACCCCGTCCAGGCCCTGGGGCAGGGCCTTGCGCAGGTTCTCCTCGTTCAAGATGTCCATGACGATGGCTGTCACCGGGTGGTCCCGGTACGCGTCGATAACCTGGCGGTCCTTGTCCACGATCATGACGTCGGCGCCGAACTCCAATAGCTCGTTCAATACGTCCTTGCCGAACCAGCTCAGACCCAGGATCGCAAATTGTTTCATATCCCTACCCTATGAGGATATCCGCTTCGGGATACACGAAATTGCCCGCCCGGGTCGTGCCGCCCAGGAACAAGAATGCCAGGAGGCCCACCCTCCCGGTGAACATGGTCCCGATGATCACGAGCTTTCCTGCCGGGGAAAGGCCCGCGGTGAAGTCCAGCGAAAGCCCGACAGTCCCGAAGGCGGAGGTCACCTCGAAGGCGATGTGGCCGAAGTCCGCCCCCCTGCCCGCCTCGAAGACGCTCAGGAGCCCGGCGGCGAATATCAGGAGGAATGAGGCTTTAATAAAATACACGACCGCCGTGTTGATCGTGGTCGGAGAAAGCCGACGGCGGAAGGCGTTGATCTCTCCTAGTTCGTTGGCTTTCTTGAGCATGACCACAAGGACGATATACGCCGTGGCCACCTTGATTCCGCCGGCAATGGAGCCCGGGGCGCCGCCTATGAACATGAGGAGAATCGTGATGAACTTGGAAGGTTGTCGAAGGTCGGCCTGGTGAACCGCATTGAAACCCGCCGTGCGGGGGGTGATGGATTGGAACAGCGCGTTCGCGGCACGATCCAGGGGATTCATGCCCCGAAAAGTGCTTTCGGCCTCCAGGAACCAGAAAGCCGCCGCTCCCGCCAGGATGAGGACGGCGGTGAGCGAGAGCATGAGTTTCGTATGGTAGCTGAGACGTCGCCGTGCGCCCAGCATCCGGAGGGCAAGGTCCTGCAGGACGATGAAGCCGATCCCACCGGTTACGATCAAAACCGAGATGGTCCCGAGCAGCGCAGGCTGGCCTTGGAATCTTTCCAGGTTATCCGGGAAGGTGGAGAATCCCGCATTGCAGAACGCCGAGACGGAGTGGAATGCTGCCGTAAAGAGGCTGTCCGGAACGCCTTCCCGGGAAAACAAACCGAACAGCGCAAGTGTACCCAAGCCCTCGATCACAAAGGTCGAAAGCACGATACTCCGGACCATCCGGAACGGATCGCTCTCGACTCCCTCCACGGAAAAACTCCGGATAGTCTTGAGCCGGCGGAAGGGCAGGCGCCTACCCGGGATGATCAGCATCAGCGAGGTGAAGGAGATGATCCCCAGCCCCCCCACCTGGATCAGGAGGACAATGACGGTCTTTCCGAAGGGTGTAAAAACCGAAGTATCCACGGTTGTTAGACCTGTCACACATACCGCGGACGTAGCGGTGAATAGGGCGTCGATGAACGGCAGCCGTTCCGCCTTGTCCGGTGTTCCGGACCATGCTGCCGGCGTGTGAAGGAGCAGGGCACCGGCCAGGATGACGAGGAGGAAGAAGCTCAGAAGATAAACAGCGTCGGACTTGAAGGCTCGTTTCATGTCAGGCTTCCAGCTTCAAGCGGTACCCGACCCCCGGCTCGGTCAGCAGGGTCCGGGGCTCGGAAGGCTCCGCCTCGATCTTCTTGCGAAGCTGGTTGACGTATACCCTGAGGTTGTTGAACTCCCAGGTCATGTCGGGACCCCAGACCTCCCGGAGAATCTGGTTCCGGGTGAGGATCTTCCCGGCGTTGCGCACCAGGATCTCCAGGATCGACCACTCCGTGGGAGTCAGGTGCTCCGGGACCCCGTCCCGAAGGGCCTCCCGGACGTCCAGACGCACCTCGAGGAGACCCACCCGGACGGGCTTGCCTACGACGGCCTGGGGTAGACGGTGCCGCAGGGCCACCCGCATCCGTGCGATGAGCTCCCCCACTCCGAAAGGTTTGATCAGGTAGTCGTCCGCGCCGGCGTCCAGATGCCCCGTGATGTCTTCCTCCGAGTTCCGGACGGACAGGATGATCACCGGCGTATCTCCCCGCTTGCGGACGGCTTGCAGGAGTTCCCGACCGTCTCCGTCCGGAAGGCCGAGGTCCAGCAGGACGATTCCGGGCTTGACGGCGTTGAACTGCCGCAGCCCCTCCTCCCAGGTGTCGGCCTCGAACACCGCGTACCCTTCCTTTTCCAGGTAGAGGCGCAGGAGCCTGCGGATCTGGACCTCGTCGTCCACCACCAGCACCGGGGTCACGGCGTACCCTTCCACGGCAGGCGAAGCTCCACGAGAAGCCCACCCCGATCGCTCCGGGCGGCCCGGGCGGAGCCCCCGTGGGCTTCCACGATCCCTCGGCAGATGGCCAACCCGAGGCCGCAGCCCTGCCGGGCGGAGACTCGGGATCCCCGGAAGAAGGTGTCGAAGAGCAGGGGCAGTTCCCGGTCGGGCACCCCCGGTCCGTCGTCGGAAAACCGGATCACCGAGGAGCCCGGCCCAGATTCCCATTCCACCCGGAGGGTGGATCCGGCGGGGGTGTACGCCGCAAAGTTACGTACGAGATTCCGGAAGACCTGGACCATCAGGACCGGATCCGCTTCGATCTCGGCGTCTCGGGCGCCGTCCGCAAGGAGAAGGACTCTTCCGGCCAGGTCTGCGTCCAGGCCATCCCGGGCGGCCCCGAGCAGTTCGCCCAGGTAGGCCGGTTCCGGGTGCAGGGCGAGCCGTCCCGTCTCCAACCGGCTCATGGCCAGGAGATCCTCCACGATGAGGTTGAGCTTGTTCGCGGCGATCAGGGTTTCCGAAAGCAATTCACCCCGGAGCCGGGGATCCTCCGCGGCGTTCCCTTCCAGAAGGCCGCTTACGGAGCCCATGATGGTGGTCAGAGGAGTGCGAAGCTCATGGGACACATGGTTGAGCAGGATCTTGGAAAGCCGGGCCGACTCGCCGGCCATTTTGTTGCGCTCGTTCTCTTCCGCCAGGAGTTCGCGCTCCAGGGCCAGAGCCAGGTTGCCGGCCAGGGCCGCAAGGAGTTCCCGGGTCTCGCCGCGCAGGCTCCTCTTGCCGCGGCCCGTGACGTACAGCACCCCCAGCACGTCGCCCTGGGAGCCCAGGGGGATGTACAGGCTGTCGTCCCCCTCCGGGACGCACTCGTCGGAATCGAAGCACCGCTGCGCTAAGGCCGGATCGCAGCCCGGGGCCGGACCGACACCCGTTATCGGGGACCTCCCCGGGTCGAGCTTCCCGTCAGGACCGCGCAGGAGGGTGGAGGCCGACAGGCGCATGTGACGCTCAAGGTAATCGGCGGCCAGCCGCGCCAGATCCACGATCCCCCGGATCCGGGAGACGGCGCGGGTGAAGCCGTACAGAAAAGCCATCTTGCGCTCCCTCAGGGACAGCGCCGATTCTTTTTCCTTGAGCCTCGAGGTCAGGAGGCCCCCGACGAAGGCGGCCAGAAAGAAGGCCGCGAACATCAGGACATCCTCCAGGCTGGAAATCGAGAAGGTCAGCCGCGGCGGGATGAACAGGAAGTTCCAGGCCAGGGCGCTGAGGGCCGCGCTCCCGATGACCGTGAGGCGGCCGCAGGCGAAGGGCAGGGTGATGATGGCCAGGAGGTACAGAATGGAGACGGCCCGATATCCCAGGGCGGGCTGGGCAAGATGCCCGACTGCCGTCACGGCGGACAGGGCCGCCAAGGCAAAAGGTATGCCTCGGAAGGAGCCGGTGCCACTCCGGATTCTCAGGGGCCTTCGGGTCGGCCGCACCGGGGATTTTCCGCGCAGGATCATGACATCCAGGTCCCCGGACTCCCTGAGGATCCCTTCCATGACGCTGCGACGGCCGAGGAAAGGCACCTCCCCCTCCTCGGCCTTGCCGATCACCAGGGCGGTGGATTCCTTGATCCGGGCGTGGCGGACGATACATGCCGCCACCTCCCGGTCCACGACCGAGAGGATCTCAGCCCCCAGGCGCTTGGCCAGGGACAGGTTGCGCTCCAGGTTCGCGGAATCCTCCGGGTGGTCCGGATCGTGGACATGCAGGGCGGTCCAGGTGGCTCCCTGGCGCCGGGCGGCCGATTCAGTCCACCGGATCAGGTATTCCGAGTTTCCGCTTCCGGTCACGGCCACCAGGAAATGACCGCCGTGGCCGGTATCCGGGCGGCTCTCAAGACCTTCATCCATGCGGGTAGAGTACCATCCTGGAAATATTTAGTCCCATTAAGGCTGCATTAAGAGGGAAGAGGTAGGCGTTAAGGATCGATTAAGTAGCCGCGTCTGCCCTACTTCACCAGTACGACCTGCAAATCGCAGACGTTCGTGTTGGTGGGGCCGGTGCGTAGAAGGCCCCCGATCCGGTCGAAAAAAGCATAGGAGTCGTTGGCGGCCAGGTAATCCCGGGGCTTCAAACCCGCGGCGCGGGCCGCCTCCAGAAAGCCCAGATCGGCAAAAGCGCCCGCGGCGTCCGTGGGCCCGTCGTTGCCGTCCGTGCCCGCGGAGAGGAAGCATGATTTCCCCGCCAGGCGGGGGTCCGCCTCGGACAGCCCGGCCAGGAAGGCCAGGGCCATCTCCTGGTTGCGTCCGCCCTTGCCGGGACCCCGGAGGGTGACCGTCGTCTCCCCGCCGGCCAGGATGCAGGCGGGCAGGGATCGGGGGCTGCCCTCGGCGGCGCAGTCCAGGGCCATGCCCAGGTAGACCCGGGCTATCTCCCGGGCCTCCCCGGTGATCCGGGATCCCAGGTACAGGGTGCGGTAGCCCAGGTACCGGGCCCGGGCGGCGGCGGTCAAGGCGGCTCGCCGGTTCGAGCCGAGGACGATATTGGCGACCCGCCGGAACGCCGGGTCCCCGGGCTTGGGCGTGTCGGGAAGGCGGCCCGCCGCCCCGTCCCGGAGCAGGGCCGCCGCGGACGCGGGAATCCGGTCCTCGATGCCGAAGCGCCGGATGATGTCCAGGGCGTCGGTCCAGGTCGTTGGGTCCGGGACGGTGGGCCCGCTGGCGATGGAGGCCAGCTCGTCCCCCACCACGTCGGAGAGGATCAGGGACACGACGGTCGCGGGGGCCAGGGCTTCCGCCAGGCGGCCGCCCTTGACGGCGGAAAGGTGCCGCCGCACGGCGTTGATCTGGCGAATGTCCGCCCCGCAGGCCAGGAGCTCCCGGGTGACCGCGGCCTTGTCGGGCAGGGATAGAGTCCTTCCGTCCCGATCGTACGGGGCGCAGAGGATGGCGGACCCGCCGCCCGATACCAGGACCAGGACCAGGGTCCTCTCGTCCGCCCCCCGGGCGGCTTCAATAACGGCCCGGGCTGCCTGGACGGAAGTCTCGTCCGGCACGGGATGGGCGGCTTCCAGGATGCGTACCTTCGCGCAGGGCTCCGCAAAGCCCGCCTTGACGGCAACGAACCCGCCCGAGAGCCGGGAGCCCAGGGACTCCTCCGCTCCCCGGGCCATCCGCGCCCCGGCCTTGCCGTAGCCCAGGACCAGGATCCGGTCGAAGCGCCGGAGGTCCCAGGCGGCGGAGCGCCCTCCGGCGTCCACGGTCAGGCTATCCCCCTCCACCCGGAGGGCCTCCCGGACCATGGGCCGGGGGTCCACGCTGGCCACGCCCGCGTCGAAGATCTCCGATGCGTCCTTCCTCAATCGAGCGTAGCCTGCTTGGGTAGCCATGGCGGTTCCTCCTAGCTGCTGTACAAATCCACTGGTATTGTACCAAAAAGTGCCCGATCTTCGGGTGGTGTTATGTAGAAATATTCCGTCCGAAGGGCCTCAGCCTCCCGGCTTGAACCCCGGCGCAAGGTAGCGGCGGAACTTCTTTGTGAACCCCCGGGAGAAAAGAGCGCCGAGGGCCTTGCTTCTTTCCAAGGCGCGCAGGCCCGCGTCCAGGGGTCCCGCCTGCAGGAGACTGAAACCGAGATAGAGAGCCAGGCCGGCCGCGAAGGCCCCGGCCCCGCCCACCGCAGGCCTGCCGGCCCCGGATGCCGCCCCAAGGAGGGCGCGCGCCGCGGGGCCCGACAGGAACAGGGCCGCGAGATTCAATCCCAACACCAGGACAAGCCGGGCGTAGGAAGTCTGGATGGCCCGCTCGGGGCAGAGGTTTATGCAGCGGTTGCAGGCGGAGCATGCCGTGGACCAGGAGGGCCGGCCCCCGGTCATGCGTATCGCCGCGGCGGGGCAAGTCTTCGCGCAGAGCCCGCAGGATGTACAGGAACGATCCGCGACGAAAAGCCGGGCCAGGAGACGGCGGCCGAAGATCCGGAACCCCCGGGCCATGAGGGGACCGAATGCCCGGGAGACGGGTCCGCGCCGCACCGAGCCGGCCGGGATCCCGGGGGAGGCCGGTCCACCAACGGCAAGGGACGCGGCGAGGCGGGCACCGAACTCCCGGGCCTGGGCGTCGCCATAGCTCAGAAGGGCATCCCTTTTCTCCCCATCCGCGGGGGAGGAGAACTGGGTCCAGTTCTCCGGGTAGCTCGCCTCTGCGGATCCTATCGGCAGGGCTCCCGTTTTTTCCAGGATACGGAGGACCTCGGAAACCGCCGTCCCGCTCCACCCGTCCACGATCCGCGATCCCGGCCGGGTTCCTCCACAGGCGCACAGAACCGCAAAGCGTATCCCGGAAAGCCGGGGGAGGCTCTTCAGAGCCCGAATGACGGTTTCGGGAGCGGAGAATCCGATAGCCGGGAACCCCAGCACCAGGAGGTCGTTCTCCCGGAGACTCTCCAGGGCAAAACCAAGGGACGGCCCGCCGGCGCGGATCTCAAGCCACTCCGCCTCCCACCCCGAAGCCG
>Ga0209450_10001580_pt1 | contig 11423 bp, 11 predicted proteins | sample FrelakmetLWP11LW_FD_187149 | JGI IMG/M metagenome (GOLD analysis project Ga0209450, IMG submission 187149) | Freshwater lake sediment microbial communities from the University of Notre Dame, USA, for methane emissions studies - LWP11 LW (SPAdes)... | ecosystem: Environmental > Aquatic >... | reverse complement strand
CTGGGAATGCCTCCGGACAGGATCAGTCTTTACGATGTCGTCCGCGTTCTGGAGATGGAGTTCCTTCCTGCCAGCTGCCTTTCGGAGAGCAGGGGCTGCTTCTCCGGCGCATCAGACGATTCTGACGCCGCTTTCTGCCCGCTCGAGCAGAGCTGCGTCACAAGACCTCTCTGGCTCAGGCTGCGGGAGATGTACTACCAGTTCATGAAGGAGCACTCGCTGGCCGATCTGGCCCACGGGCGGGTGTGACAGAAGGAGAGCACCGATCATGTGGAAATATTCCAAGGAACTGATGGACCACTTCATGAACCCGAGGAACGCGGGGCACATGGAGAACCCTGACGGCCACTCCGAGGTTGGATCTCCCCAGTGCGGCGACGCGATGACCCTGGACATACAGGTGGACGACAACGACATCATCACCGATGTGAAGTTCCAGACATTCGGATGCGCCGGCGCGATCGCCTCCGCCTCGGCACTCACGGAGATGTCCATCGGCAAGGGTCTGGCGGAAGCGAGGAAGATCAGGAACAGCGAGGTCGCAGCCTATCTGGGCGGCATGCCCCCCGAGAAATACCATTGCTCCGTCATGGGGCACGACGCGATGACCGAGGCCATCGACGATTTCGAGAGCAGGCGGGATTCCGTCGAGAACGCCTTCCGGAAGGTCCTCAGGAAACCTCCTGCTGAGATCGCCCAAGCCCTTGTCGGCAGGACGGTCGAGCCGCTCCATTTTCACCCTGTGCGGATCAAGGTGAAGGTTACCCCGGATGCCGGAGGAGCCCTGGCAGAGCTGATCTCAACCGAAGTGAGCGCTGAGGCCGGCTGGGATGTGAAAGTGATCCTGACCTGATGATCTACCTGGACAACAATGCAACTACATTGATGGCCCCCGAGGTGCTGGATGAGATGATGCCGTTTCTCCGGGGAGACTACGGCAACCCGTCCAGTTTCCATACCTTCGGGAGCTCCGTCATGGAGCAGATCGAGACCGCCAGGCAGAGGATCGCCTCGCTTCTCGGCGCGAAGCCCGGAGAGATCGTGTTCAACTCGGGCGGCACAGAAGGCGACAACAACGCCCTTTTCAGCGGCACCTCCTATGACTCCACCCGCCCGGGACTGGTGACCACCGCCGTGGAGCACCCGGCAGTCCTCGAGACCGCAAGGCATTTCGAGAGACAGGGGAAGCCGTTGGAGGTCATCGGAGTCGACCACGGAGGCAACCTCGATCTCGACGCCCTGAGAAGGAAAACCGGACGCACCACCGGGCTGGTTTCCGTCATGGCTGCGAACAATGAGACAGGGGTCCTGATGCCCCTGCCGGAAGCCGCGGCCATCGCGCACGGGGCCGGCGCCCTCTTCCACACGGACGCGGTCCAGGCCGTCGGGAAGGTGCCTGTAGACCTCTCCGTGCTGGAGGCCGACATGCTGAGCCTGTCCGGCCACAAGCTGCATGGCCCCAAGGGGGTCGGTGCTCTCTTCGTGAGGAAGGGGGTCCCCTTCGAGCCGCTCATCCTCGGGGGGCACCAGGAGAAGGGGGCCAGGGCAGGCACCTACAACGTCGCGGGTATCGTGGGGCTCGGTAAGGCCGCCGAACTGGCCATGCTTCATCTCCGTAACGGTGCGGACAGGGAGTCGGCGCTTCTCGCGAGGCTCGAGGCGGGGATCCTGGCCACCTGTCCCGGAGCCGAGATCGCCGGAGCAGCCTCGCCCCGGCTGCCCAACACCTCCACCGTTCTCTTCACGACCGTCGAGAGCGAGGCCGTGCTCACGCTGCTGGACCTGCAGGGGATCTATGTGTCCTCCGGCTCGGCCTGCAGCACCGGCAGCAAGGATCCCAGCTACGTGCTCTCGGCGATGGCGATAGGGGCGATGCAGGCGAATACCGCAATCAGGTTCAGCCTGAGCCGTTACACGACGGAAGCGGAAATCGACCGGCTTCTCGAAGTGCTGCCGCCCCTGGTAGCGAGGCTCCGGGCCATATCCCCCTATTCGAGGTAGATCAGAAACCGGCTCCTGTCCAGGCTCCTCCCAGGGAGATGCTGTAAGACGCGGCGCCTTCAAGCCCGGCCCGGAGGGTTCCGAAGAAGGTCACCTCGGACAGCGGACTGAAGGCGATGGAGGCGGCAGCGTCAAGCGTACCCCAGGTCGTCCCTTCAAGGGCGCCTGCCAGCTCGAGATCCTCCGACAGGAAGCTCGTCCCGCCTCCGGAGAACCGGAGCCCGTCCTCCACGTCGTCGGTGAACATCTTCCGTCCTCCGTTCAGGCAGTAGAAGGCGGACATCTGGAGCCTGAAGAGCCGGAACGTGGTGCCGGTGGATGCGCCTAGGGCCAGCTCGGTCCCCGGGTCTCTACCCTCCTCCCCGGTGGGGAGGGTCAGCATTCCATGCAGGATGAGGCTCGATCCACCGTTGGCGGTCTCATAGAGCCAGGAGCAGCTTCCCGTGATGTCCCCCATGACGCTGCCGTCAACGATTCCGTCATCGACGTAGAACGGGACCTCTCCGCCGATCTCGATGTCCTCCGCCACTCCCCATGAGGCAGTGAGAGGGACGGCAAGGCTGTTTCCCGCGTCTCCGCGCAGGCTGAGGTATTCGAGCCTCGCCTGGAGCCTGAGCGCGCCTTCCGGAAGGACTTCACCCCCCGGCAGGAAGAGAAAACCGGAGATTCCTCCCCGGCTGCAGGTTCCGGGGTACGGCCCGTCGCTGAAAGCGGACGCGGCCAGTGTCAGAACGGTCATCGCAAGAAACCTTCTCATGCTCACCTCCCGGGAACAAGGTTGACGGCTGAAGATATGCAGAGAATCTTCAGGGGGCCAAAGACAGGGGCAGAGAAGGAGACACGACCATGCGATTGACCGAGTTCGCGCTGCTCATGGTCATCATCGGAGGCCTGGTGGGGCTCATCTCCGTCATGGCCACCCCCGACCGCGGCGGCGCGCCTCAGGAAGCCGTCCCGGATGCGCCGGACCCGCTGGATGCTCTCGAGAGCGAGTTCGCGGAGGTCTGCTTCGGAGATGGATTCAGACCGGGGTATACCGCGGAGGGGGATACGCTTGTCCGCTCCATGGACATCATGAGCAGCGTCCCGCTGCAGGTGGCCAACCTGCACATCTCCCGGGCTCTCATCCGGCACGGGTTCACCCACGAGGTCACGCTCCTCATCCCCGGACAGGGGCTTTCCTTCATCGGCGCCACCCCCGACGGAAGACCCGCGAGGTTCGATCTCATGAACGCTCTGAGGTAATCCGGCCCCCGGATCCGTGTCGTTGACAGAAGGCTCCCGGGGCGGTATTCATCACCTCCTGTATCTTCACCTATATTTGGGACGTTACGCTGTCCTGAAGGAAGTAGACCGGACCCGGGAGGCGTGCGGCTTCTCATGTCCGACGGATACCAGGAAGCACGGTTCTTCCCCGCAGTCTTCCACGGAGGTAGTTGCACATGGATAAAGCCGCCAAGTGGCGCATCTGGAGTTCGGTCGCCCTCCTCGTGATCTCGGCCGTGATGGTATGGCCTACTCTGAGATGGTACTCTCTCCCGGTCTCCGAGCGGGACAGGGCGGAGGCAAGCGTCCAGCCCGAGACTGACAACCCGCGCCTGCTTGCCCTGATCGATGAGATTCGCGCCGAGGGCGGGGATGCTCTTCTGGAAGAGTACCGCTCCATTTACTCGCTCAAACTGGGCACGATCAAGCTGGGGCTGGATCTGCAGGGCGGCATGTACCTCGCGTACACCGTTGAGCCGACCCCCGGTCTCGATACCGACGAGGCCATCGACCAGGCCCTCGAGATCGTCAGAAACAGAATCGACGAGTTCGGAGTCTCAGAGCCCTCGATCACCAGGCAGGGGGATGACCGCATCGTCATCCAGCTCCCGGGCGTCAGGGATCCCGCGAGGGCGCGGGCGATCGTCGAGCGTCAGGCCCTGCTCGAGTTCAAGATCGTGGCCTACCCCAGGGCGGACTTCCCGGCGCCTTCAGGCGTGCAGGTAGTGAGGGATATCGACGATCTCCTTGCCGGCACCGTGGAGGAGGCACCCCTTCCCCTGGACAGCCTGGTGGAATCGGTACCAGACACTTCTGTGATTGCCCCGCCGGTTCCGGATTCACTCGTGGACACCTCCACGGTGATCGCAGCCGTGCCGGAGGGGTTCGAAATGCCCGAACAGGGCAATCCCGCCGAGATCGAACCGACGACGGTTCCCGAGCCCCTTGCGCTCGAGCGTCCGGGTACCCTCTCCAGCCTCATCGAGGTTGCCTCCGAGGAGATGGCTCGTGCATCCATCGGAGCCTCCCCAGGCGACTGGATCCTCTGGGAGGGGGAAGACACGGATGCCTTCAACGACTGCCTGGCGAAGCCCGGGGTGGATTCCATTCTCGCCGCCGCCAATCTGGCTTTTGTCTTCGGCAGGCTCGAGACGACCGATTACGGCAGCTTCCGCCCGCTCTACCTCGTTCCCATCGACATGACCCATGGATGGGACCGTCAGAGCACGGAACTGCGCGAGCGCTACATGGTGACCGGCGCCAACCTCACGGATGTCCGAATCCAGATGGGGAGCAGCCGGAGCATAGAGCAGGAGCCGTACCTGATCCTCGAGTTCGACTCCGACGGAGCCGCGAACTGGGAGAGGATCACCGGCGACAACGTTGACCAGAGGGTCGCGATCGTCCTCGACGGGACCGTCTACTCCGCCGCCACCATCCAGGAGAGGATATCCGGCTCCGGCACGAGGCTCTCCGGCGGCTTCGCCGTTGAGGAGGCCAGGGACCTCAGGCTCGTCCTCAAGGCCGGTTCCCTCCCCGCCAGGCTCATCATCGCCGAGGAGCAGACGGTGGGTCCGAGCCTCGGGCAGCAGGCGATAGACAGGGGCATGATCTCCGCCATCGTGGCACTGCTTCTCGTCGGAGGCTTCATGGTGATCTACTACCGCACTGCCGGCGTGATCGCCGTTGTGGCACTCCTCGTCGACATTCTCATGCTCATGGCCGTACTCTGTTTCCCCGGTCCGCTCGCCCACCTCGGGATCACCGGCCTCAACGCCACGCTGACGCTCCCCGGCATCGCCGGCATCATCCTTACCATCGGCATGGCCGTGGATGCCAACGTCCTCATCTTCGAGCGCATCCGTGAGGAGAAGAGGAGCGGCAAGAGCATCCGGGCCGCCATCAAGGCCGGGTACACTAGGGCCTTCGTAACCATCTTCGACTCCAACCTCACTACTCTCATCACCGCGCTGGTCCTGTACAGGTTCGGGACAGGTCCGATCAAGGGATTCGCCGTCACACTCTCCATAGGTATCCTGGTCAGCATGTTCTGCGCACTTGTCTTCTCCCGGGCAGTCATGTGGCTCCTGCTCCAGAAGCGCGGGGTTGAGGACATGAACACGGGCAGGCTGGCCATGTTCCTGAACAGCCACATCGGGTTCGTGAGGAACAGGAAGAAGACCTACGCACTCTCAGGCTCCCTGATCCTCATCGGCGCGGCAGCCTTCATCATCAACGGAGGGTTACAGCTCTCGATCGACTTCACCGGCGGGCTCGAGACCAACGTCGTCAGCGAATCCGAGATGGCCACGGAAGACCTGACGACCGCCCTTGTCGCAAGCGGGCTTGCGGATGTGCAGGTGCAGGAGCTCGTGGACTATCAGGGAGACGCTGCAGGCGCCTTCGTCGTACTGACATCCGAGGTCGACAAGCAGGTGGTCTACCAGGCGCTGGAGGAGAACGGCTGCATCCCCATGGAGGAGCTTGCCGAGGGTGACGACGGTCTCTCCTTCATCAAGCAGATCGGTCCCAGGGTCGGCGCCGAGTTGAGGGAGCAGGCAGTCAACGCCCTTCTCATCTCGATGTTCTTCATCGTGCTCTACGTCTGGTACCGGTTCCAGTTCAGGTGGGGAGTGGCCGCCATCATCGCCCTGTCCCATGATGTCCTGATCACCGTGGGCATGATCGCCCTCGTCAGGATGGACCTCTCGCTCACCATCATTGCGGCTCTGCTGACGATCGTCGGGTACTCCATCAACGACACCATCGTCGTGTTCGACCGTATCCGCGAGAACCGGAACCTCCGCAAGGGCAAGACCCTGGGTGAGACCATCGATATCAGCATCAACGAGACCCTCAGCAGGACCATCATCACCTCGCTGACCACGTTCATGGCCGCCTTCGTTCTCTGGATCATCTCCGGCGGCGTCCTCTCCGACTTCGCGCTCACCCTGATGTTCGGCTTCTTCATCGGGACCTACTCCTCGATCTTCGTAGCCGCCCCGATCCTCGTGGACTGGCACTCACGGGCAAAGAAGGGCAAGGGCGCCGCGAAATAGCGACTGCCTGATACTGCGCTCATAGGGGCGGGGAGCGATCCCCGCCCCTTTACTTTTCGGAAGACATGGAGGGCGCCCGAAAGACTTCCGGGATAGCTCAGCCTTTCAGGGAGAGCTTTGCCTCGGCGCCGCCGAGCGAGGGGCTGACTCCGAAGGAGAGTCTTCCCGAATGGAGGACCGCGATCCTGGAGGCGATGGCGAGACCGAGTCCCGTCCCTCCCTTCGACCCTCCCTTCACGAACGGTTCGCCCAGCCGTCCGAGGAGAGCGCTGTCGTACCCCGGACCATCGTCGGAAACGGTCACGGAAGCGCCTCCTTCGGACTCCGCCGATACGGCGATCTCGACCCTCGAGCGGGCATGGGCCGCAGCGTTCCTGACGAGGTTGGCGATGGCTCTGCCGAGGAGGGCGCGGTCTCCGAGGACCGCAGCATCTCCTGAAACTTCCATGGATATCCCGTCCCGGGTCCAGGACTCGGCGTCCGCCGCTTCCCGGCACAGGTCCGACAGGCGCACCTCTTCGGTGCGGAGCTCCCCGGTCCTGCCCAGGCGGTTGAAGGTGAGCAGCTCCGAGACCAGAAGATCAAGGGAGGCAAGGTCGCGCTCCATGCGCTCGACCTTGGAGAGGTTACCCTCCCCGATGTCCTCGCGGATCAGCTCCAGCGCGAGCTGCATCCTGGCCAGAGGGGTTCGGAGCTCGTGCGCCACGATCCCCAGGAGCTCCCTGTGCGATGCCAGGAGCGTCTCCATCTCTCCGGCCATCAGGTTGAAGGTGGCTCCGAGGCTGTCTATCAGGTCTCCCGGTTCGCTGGGGCTGAGTCGGACGCGCAGATTCCCGGCTCCCAGCTCCGAGGCCGCCCACCTCAGTTTGACGAGGCGTTTTCGAAGCGGCCACAGGGCAAGGTAGAGGACGAGTCCCTCCGTGAGCAGGAGCAGCAGCAGCACGAGCCAGAAGCTCTGCCGGATGAACCCTCCCGGGCCTCCGCGGGGAGCGAGGGAGATCGCCACGTCGAAGGGGTAGTTCTCAGGGAGTCCGGGAACGCCCATGTATCCCTCCACCGGAGGAGCCCACCGCCCCGCCATCCGGGGCTCGACCCGGACATCGAGATCCAGTTCGCCCGCCCTGGCCAGGATATCCTCCGGCCTGAGGTCCGGCGAGGAGGTGAGGAACTCCCGGAAGGTTTCCGTGCTCTCCCGCATATGTCCGATCTGCTCGGGAAGGATGCGGAACAGACCTACCACAGCGATGATCAGGGTGAGGATCACACAGGCGGCGAGGGGCAGGTACACCTTCCAGAACAGTCTGTTCATTCCTCCTCCTCGATGAGCGACAGCACGTAGCCGACTCCGCGAACGGTCCTGATGAGCCGCGGGTCGCTGCCCGCGTCCGCCAGCTTCCTCCGGAGCCGGGAAACGATCACATCGACCGACCTGTCAAAGGACTGGAAGTCTATCCCCCTGAGCTCCTCCACCATCCGGGTCCGGTCCTGGACCCTTCCGGCCCGCCTTGCGAGGAACACCAGCAGGTCGAACTCCGTGGTCGTCAGGTCCAGCTCGGTCCCCTTGAACGACACTCTCCTGGAAGGGACGTCGATCGAGAGGTCTCCCCTCCTGATCACTTCCGCCTCGGTGTCCGAGCCCCCTCTCCGCAGGAGGGCCCTGACCCTGGCCAGAAGCACCCTGGGGGCAACCGGCTTGCCGACGTAGTCGTCGGCCCCGACTTCGAGGCCCGCCACCACGTCGATGTCCTCCTTCATCGCGGTGAGCATCAGCACGGGTCCCCTCCAGGAGATCCTCAGCTCCCTGCAGATGTCCAGCCCGTTCGCATCCGGGAGCATCAGGTCCAGGATGACCAGATCAGGTTTGCTGGAAAGCACGGTCTGCGCCGCCGTGGAACCCTTCTGAAGGGTTTCGACTAGAAACCCGTGCCTCTGGAGATACTCGGAGAGCAGCGCAGCGAGGGAGGCATCATCCTCGACGATGAGTATCCGGCTTTTCTGGATCTCTTCCCTCACAGGCGCGCCTCCCTGCGTTGACTTGGAGTGTAACTGTTCTATTCTATGCCCCTGGCGGGCTGACTGCCAGAGTTCACGCAACAAAGGAGATCCCCGATATGCCTCTTGCACTCATGCTGATCACAGTCGCGATCGGATGGTCCGTGGAAGACATCCCTGCCTATGTCCTCGAGTATCCCGGGATCGCGTTCGGCGAGCTTCCTCCTGATCTGGATACCCCCGTAGAGGGGACGCTGGACGAGATTTCCGGCGTGGTCCAGAGCGCACCAAACGCGACCGGCACCGAGTACCGGATACTCTACTGGCAGGAAGACCTCGCCCCCAGCACCCGCAAGGCGGACTGGCTGGTGGAGCGGCTTCAGACTGTGATGTCACCCGACATGGCTGCCGATCTCCTCATCGGTACGACGGAATGGATCGAGGGGAGCATGGCCTCTCCGTACAGGGAAACCTCCTCCGTCGGGCTCATTCCCACCGTGAACTTCAACATCGTGACAGACAACGGGTCGATAACCGGGATGGGGAAGGCAGCTGCGATCTTCCGGAACGGCTACTCGGTGCTGCTCTACGCCGTGACTCCGGGCGGATCCTGGATTGACGTCAGAACCGCACTGGACGACATGCTTTCAGAGGCGTACCTGACCTCGGATTGAGCTAGCGCCGACTGGCCCCGAACCCGTACAGGAGTCTCCCTGCGGCGAGCGACACCGTCGAGTGGATGAGGAGAAATCCCGCACCTTGCATGCCTGCAGTCGTCGTCAGGCTCTCCGTCATGATTCTCCCGATCGGAGGGACGATCCAGAGCAGCCACTCCGGCAGCAGTGGGTCCACGGGCAGCCCGGCCAGGAAACCCAGCAGCATCACAGAAGAGAAAAGCACGGATCCGGCGGGGCCGGAAGTGAGTATGCCCAGAAGCGCACCGAGGCATACGGCCCATGCCACGGGGGCGCAGGAGCCGGCCAGGATTCTGATCCAGGGGAAGTCAGTCACTTCAGGAAGCGCCGCGGCCACGGCCCCGGTAGCGAGGAAGTACATTCCCATGGATACCGCAAGCACGGCCAGAACGGGTCCCCAGTAACCTGAAGGCCTGCTCGCCGGGAGGGCAAGAGAGTTCCTGAACCAGCGCGAGCCCCAGATGTTCGAGAAGAACAGGCAGGCCTTGATCCCGGAAGCAAGGGTCAGCAGCAGCGTGGCATTCCACAGGGCCAGGACGGTCCTCTGTTCCATGGAGAAGCTCCCTGTGAACCCGTGCGCGGAGAGGTATCCCTCCGCATAGACCATGAAAGCCAGCATCGGCGGGATCAGAAGATAGGGGCCGACCCACCGGGCCCTCATCAGGATGTCCATGCTCACCCGGAAGTGATAGGTATTGGCTCTCAAGGCAGAACCACCACCCTGTCAGCAGCCCTGCAGATGGAGCTGTCCTCCTGGGTCATCACCAGCACCGCGCCCTTCTCCCTGACCGTCATGATGATGTCGAGAGCCCGTCCGGCCTGCTCTGCGGGGAGCCCGACCAGCGGCTCATCAAGTACGGCAACGGTGGGGGAGCAGAGCGCGACCGGCGCCAGGGAGAGGAATCGGAGCTGGGCGAGATTCATCCTGCCCGGTTCCCGGCCCGCTGCCTCCAGCAGGCCGCAGGCGTGGCACCAGGCCTCAAGCCTCAGGCTGTTCTCTCCAGTGCTCCCCCCCCAGAGAGGCAGCCGTGCCGCAAGCTGCGACCATACGGTCCTGCCCGGGTCGAAGTTGTGGTCCTGGAACACGAAGACGGACCTGAGGCGGCCGGCGGCCTCCCCGGCCCGCTGACCCAGTATCCGGATCGTACCGCGCGCCGGGTTCCGTATGCCGGCCAGGGCGCCCGTCAGGTTGCTCTTCCCGCTTCCCGGCGGACCGGCCACCGCGACCATCTCTCCCCTGTTGACTTCAAGGGAGAGAAGTGGTATTCGCGGCGGGTCGGAGTACCCTGCTATGGAGATGAACGCTGGCATGGCTTCCTTTCGGGATCTGCGCAAAGGGGATAGATAGCCCATGAAGCTCTTTTTGACCACCCTCCTGACCACTCTGCTCCTCACCGGCTGCGACCGGACTGCCGCCGAGTTCACCGAGAGCGGGCTGGACGATGTCCATATCCTGCTCCGCTTCAACTCTCCGGCCGAGGTGACCGGGCTCCTTATCGAAGGCGGCACCATCGCCGATGCCGTCGGGGCGATCGATCCCACCGTCATGCGGAGCGTTTCGATCGTGTGCAGCCCGGCGGATTCCATTCTCGCGCTGCCCCTGCTCCAGGGGATGATCATCCCGGTATCTCTCTCCACTGCCGGGTACGGCGGCAGGATCTCCGTCGGCTTCACGCAGGATGGTCTGACCTGGCTGCCGGGGTACTCATGGAGCATCGTGGGAGACTCGGCGGCAGTATCGGCATCCGTTACGATCCGCAATCTGACCGGCAGGTCATGGATCCTGAGCAGCCTGACGCTCGTGGACGATTCAGGCACCCCTGTCTGCGGCCGGCAGGACTCCCTGACTCTCCCGGAGGGCGAGCTGCACATGCGCTGGTGGGATGCCGCCGGGGCAGCGCTGCCCCTCTCCCTCGTCTACGGCTGGCCCATCCCCGGTCAGTGGAACCCCCTCCAGCCGATGGTCGTGAACCCTATCGGCGCTCTGGTCGGCACGATTGCAGCGGAGCCTGACCTGCCCCTCCGAACCGGAGACACCCTGTGGATCCCCGCTCCCGAAGGGATCGTCCTCACGGAGACCCTGGAGCAGCTCTCCACCGGGTACGCGGCGCGGCTGGAGATAGAGAACGCCACAAACGCCCCCATGACCCTGCGACTTTCACATCCGGACATCCTGCCGAGGGGAGCGAGATTCGTCGAGATGGAGGGGTTTTCCGATCCGCTGATGCTGGAGCCTCTCGGCAGCGCCACCGTCGAGTGGGGGATCACCTACAGGTGATCTTCTTGACCATCCACGCTTCCGGCGGTAGGATTAGCCCCCGACAAACGGTGCGCCCGTAGCTCAACTGGATAGAGCGTCTGGCTACGGACCAGAAGGTTCCGGGTTCAACTCCTGGCGGGCGTACCAACC
>Ga0209450_10001579_pt1 | contig 11428 bp, 8 predicted proteins | sample FrelakmetLWP11LW_FD_187149 | JGI IMG/M metagenome (GOLD analysis project Ga0209450, IMG submission 187149) | Freshwater lake sediment microbial communities from the University of Notre Dame, USA, for methane emissions studies - LWP11 LW (SPAdes)... | ecosystem: Environmental > Aquatic >... | reverse complement strand
CACCAGCCGTCGCGCACGCCGGCCTCGATGGCCACGCGCGGCACGCCAGGGAGCAGCACTGCATCACGATACGGTTGCGGCTGTGCGTCGAAGGCCTGCGTGCAGGGCATCGACACCACGCGCACCGTGCGGCCGGCCTCGGCGAGGCGCTTCGCAGCGTCGACGGCGATGCCGACCTCGGAGCCGGTTGCGATGAGGATGCAATCAGGCGCGCTGCCGCCGTCGATCAGCACGTAACCGCCGCGGGCGACGTCCGCTAGCTGCGCCGGCGTGCGCGCCATCGGCGGCAGGGCCTGCCGGCTCAGGATCAGGCTGGTAGGCCCGTCGCGGCGCTCGACGGCACTCGTCCAGGCGATGCCCGTCTCGACCGTGTCGCACGGACGCCAGACGTACATGTTCGGCAGGATGCGCAGGCTCGCCACGTGCTCGACCGGCTGGTGCGTCGGGCCGTCCTCGCCGAGACCGATCGAGTCGTGCGTGTAGACGAGCACGACGCGCTGCTTCATCAGCGCGGCCATGCGGACGGCGTTGCGGGCGTAGTCGGAGAACACCAGGAACGTGCCGCCGTACGGAATGAACCCGCCGTGCAGCGCCACGCCGTTCATGATCGCGGTCATGCCGAACTCGCGCACGCCGTAGTGCAGGTAGTTGCCGCCGAGCCCGTCGGCGGTGACCGCCTTGGACGCCTTGTGGTTCGTGTTGTTCGACCCGGTGAGGTCGGCTGAGCCGCCCAGCATCTCGGGGACCGCCGCGCCGAGCACGTCCAAGGCCTTCTGCGAGGCGGAGCGCGTCGCCAGCGCCGCCGGCTTGTCCTGCGCGGCCTGCACGAACTCCTCGATCGCCTTGCGCCAGCCGGCCGGCAGCTCGCCCTTGAGGCGGCGCTCGAGCTCGGTCGCGAGTTCCGGGTAGGCCTTGCGGTAGGACGCCATGCGGTCTGCCCAGGCCTGCTCGGCCCTGGCGCCGGACTTGCGCGCGTCCCACGCCGCCAGGATGTCCTGCGGCACGACGAACGGCTCGTGCGGCCAGTCGATGTGCTTGCGGGTCGCGGCCACCTCGGCCTCGCCGAGCGCCGCGCCGTGCGTCGCCTCGGTGCCCTGCTTGTTGGGCGAGCCCCAGCCGATGATGGTCTTGCAGCAGATGAGCGTCGGACGGTCGGGATCGGCCTTGGCGGCCTGGATGGCCCGCTCGACGGCCGCCGGGTCGTGGCCGTCCACGTCGCTCACCACCTGCCAGCCGTAGGCTTCGAAGCGCTTCGGCGTGTCGTCGGTGAACCAGCCGTGCACCTCGCCGTCGATCGAGATGCCATTGTCGTCGTAGAAGCAGATCAGCTTGCCCAGCTTGAGCGTGCCGGCCAGGGCGCACGCCTCGTGCGAAACGCCTTCCATCAGGCAACCATCGCCGAGGAATACCCAGGTGCGGTGGTCGATGATCTCGTGACCGGGCCGGTTGAAGGTGGCGGCGAGGACCTTCTCCGCGAGCGCCATGCCCACGGCATTGGCGAGGCCCTGCCCGAGCGGACCGGTGGTGGTCTCGATGCCGAGGTGCGAGTCGACTTCCGGGTGGCCTGCCGTGTGGGCGCCGAACTGGCGGAAGTTCTTCAGCTGCTCGATGTCGAGCGGATAGCCCGTCAGGTGCAGCAGCGAATAGAGCAGCATCGAGCCGTGCCCGTTCGACAGCACGAAGCGATCCCGGTCTGGCCAGAGCGGGTTGCCTGGGTTGTGCCTCAGGTGATCGGCCCAGAGCACCTGGGCGATGTCGGCCATGCCCATCGGCATGCCGGGGTGGCCGGAGTTGGCCTTCTGCACCGCATCCATGCTGAGCGCGCGGATGGCGTTGGCGAGTTGCCGTCGGCTGGGCATCGGGGATCCCTCAGGTAAGTCAGGTATTTTCTCCCGCACCGGAGCGGGATTGCAAAGTCGCATATGCACGGACGCGCGTCGCGCATTGGGGCTGCCGGCGGCCCGCAGCGGCGAGGATCCCTGTAGAATCCGGCCGGCGAAACGGAGATACTCCGCGACCCCGTCAGCTGTGCGGAAAGCCATTTAATGTCAAACAGTTACCTGTTCACCTCCGAATCCGTGTCCGAGGGCCACCCGGACAAGGTGGCCGACCAGATTTCCGACGCCGTGCTCGACGCGATGCTGGCGCAGGACAAGAAGGCGCGGGTCGCCTGCGAGACGCTGGTCAAGACCGGCGTGGCCATCGTCGCGGGCGAGGTGACCACCGAAGCCTGGGTGGACCTTGAGGAGATCGTCCGCGGCGTGATCGTGGACATCGGCTACACCTCGTCGCAGGTCGGGTTCGACGGCCGCACCTGCGGCGTGCTGAACATCATCGGCAAGCAGTCGCCCGACATCGCGCAGGGCGTGGACCGCAGGAACCCCGAGGAACAGGGCGCCGGCGACCAGGGCCTGATGTTCGGCTACGCGAGCAACGAAACCGACTCGCTGATGCCCGCGCCGATCTGCTACGCCCATCGCCTGGTCGAGCGCCAGGCAGAGGTGCGCAAGAGCCACCTGCTGCCGTGGCTGCGGCCGGACGCGAAGTCGCAGGTCACCTGCCGCTACGAGAACGGCAAGGTCGTGGCCCTGGACGCGGTGGTGCTGTCCACGCAGCACGACCCGGACGTGAAGCAATCCGACCTGCAGGAAGCGGTGATGGAACTCGTCATCAAGCACGTCCTGCCGAAGGAGTGGATGAAGAAGGACACGAAGTTCCACATCAACCCGACCGGCAAGTTCGAGATCGGCGGCCCGGTGGGCGATTGTGGCCTCACCGGCCGCAAGATCATCGTCGACAGCTACGGCGGCACGGCCCGCCACGGCGGTGGCGCCTTCTCGGGCAAGGACCCCTCGAAGGTGGATCGCTCCGCGGCGTACGCGGCGCGCTACGTGGCAAAGAACATCGTCGCCGCCGGCCTCGCCGAGCGCTGCGAGATCCAGGTCTCCTACGCCATCGGCGTGGCCGAACCCACCTCGATCACGGTCGAGACCTTCGGCACCGGCAAGGTGAGCCAGGACCGCCTCGAGAAGCTGGTGCGCGCGCATTTCGACCTGCGCCCGTACGGCATCATCAAGATGCTCGACCTCGTGCACCCGATGTACCGCGCCACGGCCTCGTACGGCCACTTCGGCCGCGAGCCCGTCCACATGACCTACAAGTGGAAGGAATTCATCGCCGGCAAGAAGGTGGACAAGAGCGAGGCGTTCACCGCGTTCACGTGGGAGAAGACGGACCGGGCCGAGGCGCTGCGGAAAGACGCCAGTCTGTGACGATGAAGGGTCTCTACGCCGTTGCCGCTTCGATCTTCCTTGGCCTGTGTTGCGGCCCCGCCGCTGCTGAGGACGCCGTGACCGCCCTGGTCACCGGAGCCAACCGCGGTATCGGCCTCGAATACGCCCGTCAGTTCGCGGCCAGGGGATACCAGGTGATCGGTACGGCACGGGATCCCGCCGAGGCCCGGGAGCTGGCCGCCGTGGCCGACCGTGTCGAGCCGTTGGACGTAACCGACGCGGCCAGCGTCGCAGCGCTCGCGAAGCGGCTCGATGGCGTGGCCATCGACATTCTCGTCAACAACGCCGGCGCATTCGACCGCCGCGACGTGAACGTCGCGAAAGTCGATTTCGACGTATTGGAGCAAACCTTCGCCGTCAATGCATTCGGGCCGTTGCGCGTGGTGCAGGCGCTGCTGCCCAATCTGCGCGCCGGCGAGCGCAAGCTCATCGTCAACATGTCCTCGCAGCTCGGCAGCATCACGAACTCGGACGGCCAGTGGTACGCCTATCGCGCCAGCAAGGCGGCACTGAACCAGTTCAACAAGACCCTGAGCGCGGAGCTGGCACCGGAGGGCTTCGTCTGCGTGGTGCTGCATCCGGGCTGGGTGCGCACCGACATGGGCGGGCCGGGCGCGAGCTTTGCACCCGAGGAGAGCGTGCGTGGACTGGTCGGCGTCATCGAAGGACTGGGACCGAAGGATAACGGTCGGTTCTATGATTTCCAGGGACGGCCCATCCCCTGGTGACCGCCGCCCACCCTTCCTGCCTTGCCGCGCCCGTCCCGGCGCGGCACAATCCCACCCCTGCCTGAGGAGCGCTGCAACGGGCCGTCTGCCCGCCAGGCTCAGGCTGTTGGTAATCCCAACCGCGCTCGCTGACCTCCGTGGAGGTCGAGGCGAGCGAATCCAAGACCGATTCCCCGCCCGAACCGTCACGGTCAACGAGAGGACCGCATGATGAACGCTGTTGTTTCGCCTGCCGCGAACCAGGATTTCGTGGTTGCCGACCTGGCCCAGGCCGGGTTCGGCCGCAAGGAAATGGCCATCGCCGAGACCGAGATGCCCGGCCTGATGGCGATCCGCGAGGAATTCCGCGCCACGCAGCCGCTCAAGGGCGCGCGCATCGCGGGCTCGCTGCATATGACCATCCAGACCGCGATGCTGATCGAGACGCTGAAGGCGCTCGGCGCGGATGTCCGCTGGGCCTCGTGCAACATCTACTCGACGCAGGACCACGCCGCGGCCGCGGTTGCCGCCAGCGGCACGCCGGTGTTCGCGTACAAGGGTGAGACGCTCGACGACTACTGGGAATACACCCACCGCATCTTCGAGTGGCCGAACGGGCAGTTCGCCAACATGATCCTCGACGATGGCGGCGACGCGACGCTGCTGCTCATGCTGGGCGCCCGTGCCGAGAAGGACGCGTCCGTGATCGCGAAGCCCACCAACGAGGAAGAGACCGCGTTGTATGCCTCGATCCGCAAGCGGCTCGAGGCGCAGCCGGGCTGGTACTCGAAGCGCCTCGCCGAGATCCGCGGCGTCACCGAGGAAACGACCACCGGCGTGAAGCGGCTCTACGACTTCGCGAATAAGGGCCAGCTGCCCTTCCCTGCCATCAACGTCAACGACTCGGTCACCAAGTCGAAGTTCGACAACCTGTACGGCTGCCGCGAGTCGCTGGTCGACGCGATCAAGCGCGCCACCGACGTGATGATCGCCGGCAAGGTCGCGGTGGTGTGCGGCTACGGCGACGTCGGCAAGGGCTCCGCGGAATCGCTGCGGGCGCTGTCGGCACAGGTGTGGATCACCGAGATCGACCCCATCTGCGCGCTGCAGGCGGCCATGGAGGGCTACAAGGTCGTCACCATGGAAGAAGCGTGTGACAAGGCCGACATCTTCGTCACCGCCACCGGCAACCTGAATGTGATCACACACGATCACATGAAGCGGATGAAGCACCAGGCGATCGTGTGCAACATCGGTCACTTCGACAGCGAGATCGAGATCGCCGCGCTCAAGCGGTACCCGTGGGAGAACATCAAGCCGCAGGTCGACCACGTGATCTTCCCCGACGGCAAGCGCCTGATCGTGCTGGCCGAGGGTCGCCTGGTGAACCTGGGCTGCGCGACCGGCCACCCGTCGTTCGTGATGTCGAGTTCGTTCACCAACCAGGTGCTGGCGCAGATCGAGCTCTACTGCTACGGCGAGAAGTACGGCAAGCAGGTGTACGTGCTGCCGAAGCACCTCGACGAGAAGGTGGCGCGGCTGCACCTCGAGCGCATCGGCGTGAAGCTCACCACGCTGACGCAGGAGCAGGCCGACTACATCGGCGTGCCGGTCGCGGGACCGTTCAAGGCGGACCACTACAAGTACTAGCGGAGAGTGATCCGCGGTTAGCGAAGACCAGACGGCCGCCCCTTGGGCGGCCGTTTTCCATCTATCCGCTTTCCGCTTTCCGCTTTCCACTATCCGTTTCTCTTCCTCGCCAGCGTCAGCCCGTCGCCGATCGGCACGAGGCTCAGGTCGATGCGCTCGTCGCGGTGCAGGTGCTCGTTGAAGTGCCGCAGCGCCACGGTGTCGGGCTCGGCATTCTCGGGGTCGGCGACGCGGCCGGACCAGAGCGTGTTGTCGGTCACGATCAGGCCGCCCGGGCGCACGAGTTCCAGCGCGTGCTCGAAGTAGCCGACGTAGTTCTCCTTGTCAGCATCAATGAACACGAAGTCGTAGCTACCCGTCTCGCCCGCCGCCCGCAACTGCGCCAGTGTCTCAAGAGCCGGTGCCAGCCGCAGATCGATCTTGTGCGCCACGCCCGCTGCCACCCAGTAGCCGCGGGCGACCGCCGTCCACCGCTCGCTCACGTCGCAGGCGACGATCCGGCCGGCGTCCGGCAGTGCCAGCGCCACGGCGAGCGACGAGTACCCCGTGAAGACGCCGATCTCCAGGCAGCGCCTCGCGCCCATGAGGCGTGCCAGCAACCCCATGAACTGCCCCTGCTCGGGCGAAATCTGCATGCGGGCGTCCGGCTGGGACGCGGTTTCCTCCCGCAGCTGCCGCAGCAGGTCCGGTTCGCGCAGCGACACCGACAGCAGGTATTCGTAAAGCGATTCCGTGAGCGAGATCGTACGATTGGACATGACCGCTGGCCTCGCGCGGAAAATTGGTGACATTCTCCTGTTTTCCGCATGGTCCCCTGCCGGACTCGGGCAAATCAAGGAAAATGCGCCGCAGAGACAAACGCCGCTGGCCTGCCGATGATTCGACTGCTGCAATTCACCGATACCCACCTGTTGCCGGATCCGGCAGCGCAACTGCGCGGGGTGCGCACGCTGGCGAGCCTGGAGGCCTGTCTCGCCCATGCCCGGCGCCGCCACCTGCCGGCCGACCTGATCGCGATCACGGGTGACCTCGTGCAGGAAGATCCGGTGGCCTACGGCACGCTCGAGCTGCTCTTCGACCGCCTCGGCGCTCCCGTGCTGCTGATCCCCGGCAACCACGACGTGCCGGACGAACTCGTGCGGCGGCTGTCGCACGAGCCCTTCCAGGTGGGCGGCACGCGGGTCACCGGCCCCTGGGCGATCGTCATGCTGAACTCGTGGTTCGCCGAGGCCGCGGATGGCGAGGGTCGGCTCGGTCCAGGCGAACTGCAGCGGCTCGACGCGGAACTGGCGGCGCACCGTGACCGTCACGTACTGGTCTGCCTGCACCACCAGCCGATCCCCATGGAGGCGGCCGGACTCGACGCGCTCGGCCTGCAGGACGCCGGCCCGTTCAATGCAATCATTGCCCGGCACCCGCGGGTGCGGGCCGTCGTCTGGGGTCACGCTCACCAGGCGTTCGACGTGTTCCGCGGCACGGTGCGCTACCTGTGCGCGCCCTCGACCTGCATGCAATTCAAGCCACGCGACCCTGGTTTCGTGGTCGACGATCGTCCGCCCGGCTACCGGGTGCTCGACCTGCACGACGACGGCGGCATCGCCACCGAGGTCGTGTGGCTCGAAGGCTACCGGCAGTGAACGGCCGCCTCGCCACGCTGCTGCTCGGGCTGGCGGCCCTGGTCGCGGTGCCGGGCGCCCACGCGGCCGAACGCAACGTCTTGTGGAGCGTGCGCGGCGCCCACAACACGGTCTACCTGTTCGGATCGATCCACGTGCTGCGGCCGGGGGACGCCGGCCTGCCGCGCGCCGCGACCGAGGCGTATGCCGAGGCCGAGCAGCTCGTGATGGAAATCGACATGGACGACCCGGCCATGGCCGACCCGGTCGCCATGGCGACGCAGATGCAGCGCTCGGCCATGCTGCCGGCCGGCCAGTCCCTGCGCTCGGTGCTGGGTGCCGACTATGCCTCGATCGCCGAGCGTTCCCGGGCGGCCGGACTCGACCTCGCCCTCCTCGACCAGTTCGCCCCCTGGTTCGTGGCGACCATGCTGCTGCAGCTCGAAATCGCGCAACGCGGCTTCGACCCCGCGCACGGCGTCGAGCAGCAGCTGGCAGACCGTGCGGTGCACGACGGCAAGCCGATCCTCGGGCTCGAGACGCCCGGGCAGCAGTTCGCCGTGCTGGGTGGGCTGTCGCTCGCCGAACAGAAGCGCTTCCTGCTGCTCACCCTGGAGGAAACCGAGGAAACCGACGCGGAACTGGAGGAGCTGCTGGCGGCGTGGCGCAGCGGGGACACGGCCTCACTTGCCCGCGTGCTGTCGGAGGCGTACGAGGAGTTCCCGGAGCTCTACCGGCCGCTGACCGAGGACCGCAACCGCGCCTGGCTCGAGGACCTCGAAGGATTGCTCGACGACCGCGACGACTATCTGGTCGTCGTGGGCGCGCTGCACCTCGTGGGCCGCAACAGCGTGGTGGACCTGCTGCGGCAGCGCGGCCACGCCGTCACCCAGCACTGAGGCTCGCACCACGAGCAGTGCAGATTGCCTATGATGAAGTCTCCAGACTAGGGCCGCGAGTGATGGAGACACGTTGAAGAAGCGACCGCTGCGCTACCGCTACAAGCCCGATCACCGCGTGTCCCTGGCCGTGTACCTGCGGCTCCAGCTGCGCGGTTTCGCCCACTTGGTCGCCGACGTGGCGGTCGCCCCGATGTCCCACAGCGAGACGTTCGCCTTCGTGGCCGGCTGCGGTCACAGCGGCACGACGTTGCTGGCGAGCAAGCTCGGCCTGCATCCGCAGGTCCTGCTGATCTCCCGCGAGTCGAACGTCTTCCTGCCGAGCCAGGGCCTGCGACTCGCGCGGGTCATCCTGCAGGAGTGGCTGGCATTCGCCCGGCAGGAGCACCGCACGCTGATCGTCGAGAAATCCCCCAAGCACATTCAGGCGGTACGCCGACTCCGCCGGCTGCTGCCGGGGGCACGCATCGTCGCGGTCGCCCGCAACCCGCTGGACACCTGCGCGTCGCTGTACCGGCGTTTCGGCGACCTCGACTACGCGATCGAACGCTGGCTCATGGACAGCGAGGCCACACTCGAGGCGCTGCAGGAGCCGTCGACCATGCTGGTGCGCTACGAAGAACTGACGCGCGATCCGGCCGCGACGCTCACGAGCGTCTGCACGTTCCTCGGCCTCCCGTGGGACGCCGGGATCCTGACGCGTGGCGGCAGCGCCTACGGGACCCACCAGGAGCTGCGGCCCAACATGGCCGTGCGCAACGAACAGGTCAGCCAGCCGATCCATGACAATTCGGGCAAGTGGCGCGCGGTGCTTGACGCACGGCAGGCGGCGCAGGTGCGCGAACAGACCGCAGCCCTGGCCACTCGGCTGGGGTATGCACTGGAGCCAGGCTAGCCCGGCGGGTCCGCTGCCGGGCCCGGGTGCTTGGTAGACTACCGGCTTTGCCGCCAGCGGTCGGAGCCACCCGTGAGCCTGTTCACCGAAGCCTGCAAGTACATTCCCGGCGGGGTCAACTCGCCCGTGCGTGCTTTCCGCGGCGTGGGCGGCGAGCCGATCTTCTTCGCGCGCGCCAAGGGCTCGCGGGTCTGGGCGGCCGACGGCCGCGAGTTCATCGACTACGTGGGCTCCTGGGGCCCGATGATCCTCGGCCATGCCGACCCGTCAGTGATCCACGCGGTGCAGCAGGCCGCAGAGCACGGCCTGTCTTTCGGCGCCCCGACCGAAATGGAGACGGTCGTCGCGCGCAAGATCATCGAGCTGGTGCCATCGATCGAGCTGGTGCGCATGGTGAGCTCGGGTACCGAGGCGACCATGAGCGCGATCCGCCTCGCGCGCGGCTTCACGAAGCGCAACAAGATCATCAAGTTCGAGGGCTGCTACCACGGTCATTCCGACTCGCTGCTGGTCAAGGCCGGCTCCGGCATGCTTACGCTCGGCGTGCCCACCTCGCCGGGCGTGCCGGCAGAACTCGCCGCGTATACGGTGACTCTGCAATACAACGATGCAGCCCAGGTGCGTGCTGCCTTTGCCGAAATCGGCAGCGACATCGCGTGCGTGATCGTCGAGCCGGTCGCCGGCAACATGAACTGCATTCCGCCGGTGCCCGGGTTCCTCGAGACGCTGCGCGAGGAGTGCACCAGGCACGGCGCCGTGCTGATCTTCGACGAGGTGATGACTGGGTTTCGCGTCGCGCTCGGCGGCGCGCAGCAGCGCTACGGCATCAAGCCGGACCTCACCACGCTCGGCAAGATCGTGGGCGGCGGCATGCCCGTCGGCGCGTTCGGTGGCCGGCGCGACATCATGGGGCACATCGCGCCGCTCGGCCCCGTCTACCAGGCGGGCACCCTGTCGGGCAATCCGGTGGCTATGGCGGCCGGGCTGGCGACGCTCGAGGGCCTCGCCCGCCCGGACTTCCATGCCCGGCTCGCGGCGGCCACCGACCGGCTGGTGCTAGGCATCCGCGACGCCGCGCGGCAGGCAGGGGTGCCGCTGGCGACCAACCACGTCTGCGGCATGTTCGGCCTGTTCTTCACGGATGCGGCGCACGTGAACTCGTACGCCGAGGCCACGGCGTGCGACGTCGAACGCTTCAAGCGCTTTTTCCACGGCATGATCGCCGAGGGTGTGTACCTGGCCCCGTCGGCATTCGAGGCCGGCTTCGTGTCGGCGGCGCACACCGACGCCGACATCGACGCGACCGTGGCGGCCGCGGCCAGGGTGTTCAAGCGACTCTGATGCCACCCAGCCAGGGGCTGGAACCAGACCCGGCGGCACCATGACAGCACAGGGCCTTTCGTCGCGCTTTCCAGCCTATTCGGAGCACGGCCCGCGGGTTCCCGTGCATTGCGTGACGCCGCAAACGCCGGGCGCGATCCATCGTTTCTACGACTCGTCGCCGTTCAGCCCATCCGGACGTTACCTCGCCGTGACGCGGCTGCCGTTCGAGGACCGCCTGCCGCGCCCGGCCGAGCCCGCCGGGATCGTGGTCGTCGACCTCGCGACCGGCGAGGCCCGCCAGGTGGCCGAGACGCGCGGCTGGGATACACAGCTCGGCGCCCAGCTACAGTGGGGCAACGACGACCGCACGCTTCTGTTCAACGACGTGGACACCCGGAGCTGGCGCGCGTACGGCATCCGTCTCGATCCGTTGGGCGGCGAGCAGCGGCGGCTGGACGGCACGATCTACGCCGTGTCACCCGACGGCCGCTGTTCCGCGGGACCCTGCCTGCTGCGCACCTCGCGCACGCAGCGCGGCTATGGCGTGGTGGTGCCGCCGGAGCACGTGCCGGAGAATCGCGGCGCGCCGGCGGACGACGGCATCTACGTCACGGACCTCGCGAGCGGCGCGTCGCGCATGCTGGTGTCGATCGCGGAGATCTTCGCGACGGCGTTCCCCGCCGCGATCCGCGACCAGTACCGCGGTGGCGACTTCTACTGCTTCCACGTCAAGTGGAACCCGCAGGGCACGCGCCTGCTGCTGGTGCTGCGCTGGCTGCCGCGCACCTGGTTGCCGTGGAAGCGCAAGAAGCAGTACCGGCGCCTGCATGCGGTCACGCTCGACGCCGACGGTGGCAATGCCCGCCTCGCCGTCACGGACGCGATGTGGCGCAGGGGCGGCAACCACCCCAACTGGTGCCCAGACGGCGAGCACGTGCTCATGAACCTCAACAGCCAGGGCACGGGCATCCGTTTCGTGCGGATCCCGTACGACGGCTCGGGCTGCGCGACGCTGGCTCCGGCGATCCGCGGCTCAGGGCACCCG
>Ga0209450_10001578_pt1 | contig 11430 bp, 10 predicted proteins | sample FrelakmetLWP11LW_FD_187149 | JGI IMG/M metagenome (GOLD analysis project Ga0209450, IMG submission 187149) | Freshwater lake sediment microbial communities from the University of Notre Dame, USA, for methane emissions studies - LWP11 LW (SPAdes)... | ecosystem: Environmental > Aquatic >... | reverse complement strand
TGAAAGCCGAAGCGCAGCTGGATGGCCAGGAACAGCGCGAACAGGGAAATCAGGAGATCGCTGAACAGGAGGATGGAAAAGCGCTGCCATTTCCTATGCTCTTTTGTCAGGAGCGTCCCGACGCTCCTTGTGATGTGATTGCCTATGTTCAATGCCCTTAATCCTTCATGAAATCGCCATGCGCTCAGGCTGCAACTATATAAAAAACCGCCGCTGAAGTCAATAGCGATGCATGGGAAACGTTGACCGCGCGGTGGAGCGAAAGCTCACATCACCTTTCGTCTGATGAACACGCTGGCCGCAATGAACAAGCCGAACCAACCGGCCAGCACGGCGGCCACCGCGGCTGGGCCATGGCTTCTGCTGGCCAGGACGCTGCCCCCCACCAGCAATTGCAAGAGTCCGTATGCCAAGGAAACCCGCCAGTGGGCAATTTTCCGTTCATTGGCCAGAAGCTGATAGATATGCCGGCGGTGCGGCTGGGTCAAGCTTTCGCCGCAGCGCAGCCGGACGGTCATCGTCGTCAGCTCATCGGCATAGAAGGGGAACAAAAAGGAGCCCAGGCAAATGAAATCCAGCAGGCTGCGGGAGGCCAGGAAGACCAGCCCGGCGAACGCCGAACCCAGCAGAATGCTGCCGACATCGCCCATGAATACCCGCGCCCGGGGCAGGTTGAACGGGAGAAAGCCCAGGCAGGCCAGGGCGATGCAGGCCGACAGCAGGCCGATCGCGGGTTGGCTGCCCCCGACAACGGCCGCCAGAAATCCGAAGCCGATAGCGCCGCTGATGGCGGCAATGCCGTTGATGCCATCCATGAAATTGTAGAAATTGGCCGTGCCGACGATGAAAACGATCGAGAGTAATAGGATGGGGATGCCAGGCACTCCTTCCCCGCGGCCCAAGCCTGTGGCCACGACCATGATCCCCGCCAAGACGAACTGCGCCGACAAACGCAGCTTGGGTGGGATCTCAACCTGGTCGTTGCGGAAAGACAGCCCGGCCAGGAGCCCCAGCGGCAGCCAAAAGGGGGCGGGCAGCCCCAGCCACGCCGCGCTCAGCAGGAACGCGGCGGCGATTCCAATGCCTCCCCCCTTGGGCGTTGGCCGCGAGTGCGAGCTGCGCGCCGACGGCCGATCGACCAGTCCCAGGCGCCAGCCCCAACGGCTGGCCCAGAAGGCGCCCAGAGCCCCCAGGGCAAAGGCAAGCGGGCCAAGAAACATTGCCTGTCCCATCGGGCATCCCCCGGGTTATTTTTTGGTTTTATACACGATTTCAATGATCGTGTGGCAGATGTATTTCAATTCCTCGTCAGACAGCGAGGGATAGATGGGGAGCGAGAGGCAGCCCTTCCATATCCGTTCCGCGTTGGGGAAATCCCGCGAAGTGAGGTTGTAGACGTTGTTGTAGTAGGTCATGCGGTGCAGCGGCTTGTAATGGACCGAGGTGCCGATCCCCTCCTCGGCCAGCAGCTCGATGAAGCGCTGGCGGGAAACGGAGGCGTTGGCCCTGAGGATGATCGGGAACAGATGCCAGGCATGTTCTTCCGGCTTCACGTGCAATCTCGGCAATTCGATGCTTTCCAGCCCCGCCAGGGCCTTGAAATAAAAGCGGGCGCAGCGCTCGCGCTCCTGACGCAGGGCCTCGGCCCGCTCCAGCTGCGCCAGCCCGATCGCGGCGTTGATGTCGGGCATGTTGTACTTGAAACCGGGGGCGATCACGTCGTATTCCCAATTGGGCATGCGGTCCCGGAAGCGGCTCCAGATGTCGCGGTCGATGCCGTGCAGGCGCATCACCCGGGCCCGTCTGGCGATCTCGTCATCGTTGGTCACCAGCATGCCCCCTTCGCCGGTGGTGATGGTCTTGTTGGCATAGAAGCTGAAGCAGGCGATCGTGCCGAAGCTGCCGACGATTTTTCCGTTCAAGCGCGCGGGGAAAGCGTGGGCGGCGTCCTCGACCACCTTGATGTCGTGCTTGCGGCAGACGTCAAGGATCCCCTGCCCCTCGGGCATCGTCAGTTTCGCGGCCTGGCCGCCGAAGTGAACAACGATCAGCGTCCGCACATCGGGATATTTCCCGATCGCCTCCTGCAGGATATACGGGGTCAGGAGGCTGGAGCCGAATTCCACGTCGAGAAAAACCGGGTCGGCCCCCAGGTAGCGCACCACCTCTGCCGTGGCCGTGAAGGTCATGGTGGGGACGAACACGCGGTCGCCGGCCTTGACGCCGATGGCGTCCATGGCCAGGTGCAGGGCCGCGGTGCAGGAATTGACTGCGATGGCATGCTTGGCTTCGACCATGGCGGCGAACCGTGTCTCGAATTCCTTGGCCTTGCTGGCGGTGGTCAGCCAGCCGCTCTCGATCACTTCCTGGACGTATTTCATCTCGTTGCCGTCGCAGACGACCTTGGCGAAGGGAATATTTTTCATCTGTTTGTCCATCTGCATAGTATATACCATTTAGCGGATGCCCCGAAGCACTTCGAGGAGCGTTTGCCAGAGAATTCTCAGATCGCCCGAAAACGTATGGCCCCGCACATAGGCCTCGTACATGTCCAGCTTCCTGGGCAGCACGTCGAGGCGATAGCTCTTTTCCGGGTCGGCGGCGGCGGCCAGGATCTCCTCTTCATTGCGGAAGACGATCGCGGCCGGATCGGTGATACCCGGCCGCACCGTATGCACCAGACGCCAGCGCTGCGGATAAACCCGGGTCCAGGCGCGCACTTCGGGCCGCGGCCCGACCAGCGACATGTCGCCGGACAGCACGTTCCACAGTTGGGGCAATTCATCCAGCTTGCTGCGGCGCAGGAAGCGGCCGACCGCGGTCACGCGCTGGCAGTCTCCCGCATCGAACCCATCTATTCCCCCTCCATGGCGAACGGTCATGGTGCGGAATTTGATCATCTTGAACGTCCGCCCGCCGCGGCCGACCCGCTCATGGAAGAACAGGACCGGCTGGCCGTCCAGGGCGAGAATGGCGAGCGCCGTGGCCAGCAGCACCGGGCTCAGGAAGATCAAGCCCGCGCAGGCGGCCAAAATGTCGAAGAGCCGCTTCATGCGATGTCCTTGCGGTATTCGTTCATCCGCCGCCCGTCGCCCTGGGTGAACGTTCGCTGCAAGCGGAATCCCGCCTGGAGGTAGAAGCCGTTGACCGCGTCGTTGCCTTCGGCGTCGGTGGTCAGGGTGATGGCGGCCAGGCCCATCTTCCCGGCCTCGGCGGTGAACGCGGCCAGCAGGCCGCGCCCGATCCCCTGCCCCGACCCGATAGGCGCGACGGCGATTGACGTCAGCTCGGCCGTCCCGTCGTTTTCTCCGGCAGCGGGGCCGGCCCTGCTCCTCAGATCGCGGAAATCGACCCACAGCCTGCGCAGGATGCCCGGCGAGCGCAGCCAGGCGGGGATGACGGACAGGGCGAAGGAGAACTTTCTTTTTTTCATTTCGCGGTAAAAGGCGGCGGGCGAGGCGACGCCCGCCGCGAAGCCGGCGATTTGCCCTTCGTGGACGGCGACCAGTAAAATGCTGCCGGGGTGCGCCAGAACCAGGCGGTAATATTTCGCCAAAAAACCCGGCCCCAATCGGGTCAGGAAGAATCCGGCGAACGCCTGCCGGTGGATGCGCACCACGGAGCGCAGATCGCCCGCGCCGGCCCGGCGCAACTCGATCATGCGCCGCCCCGCAGCAGGAGGGCGGCCCAATGTTCGGCCAGGGCGCGCCGATCGAAATGCTCCAGGACGAACTCCCGCCCGCGCTGTCCCATGTGCTCCCGCTCCGCCGCGGGCCGTTGCTTCAAGGACACGATGGCCCCGGCCATGGCGGCGCCGTCCTCCGCCGGCACCACGATCCCGCAGGCGCTCCTTTCGATGATGGCCGCCGACTCGCCGCAGCCGGCAAACACGATGGGGCGGGCGCTGGCCAGGTAGTCGAAGAACTTGTTCTGCAGGTTCATGCGATAATAATCGCCCTTGATGTTGGGCAGCAGGAAGGCATCGGCCGCCTGAAGGTAGAACGGCGCCAGGCGCCGCGGCACCGGCGCCAGGAACGTGATCTGGCTGATCGCCAGGTTGGCGGCGGCCGCCTGCAGCCGGCCCTTTTCTTCGCCGTCGCCCACCAGGACGAACAGCACGGACGGGTCCTGCCGGCAGAGCGCGGCGGCCTGGATGATCGTGTCCAGCGCGTTGTACTTCCCATGGGCGCCCAGGTACAGGCAGACGAAGCGCTCCTGCCAGGCGTGCGTTTTCCGGATGTCCTGCGCCCGGGCCAGACTGGTTTCGTCCATGACGAACAAGCCGGGATCGACGCCATTGCTGACGAGCACGACCTTTTCCTTCTGCCGCCGGTCCAGCTTGGACTGGATGTTCTCCCGGATTCCTTCGCTCAGGGCGACGATCATCCGGGCCTTGCGGTAGCAGAACATCTCCATCTTCCTCAGCAGCAGGATCAGGCAGCGGTTGCGCAGAAAGCCCATGTGCACGTGGACGTCGGGCCAGACGTCGGTCACTTCAAAAACGAAGCCGGCGCGCAGCCGGCGGCTGAGGCGGTGGCCCAGCAGCCCGACGGTCAAGGGGGTCGACACGGCATAAACCAGGTCGGCGCGCCCGATCTGTTTCCCCAATTCGAGGGAAAAGAACAGATAGGAGACAAAATACAAGATCCTCCGGCTGACGCTGCCATGAAAAGCGCCCGGGGAATACACGTAGTAAATGCGCAGCCCCTGGTGGTCGACGCGCACGGGCGCCCTGCTTGCGGACGCGTGCTTGGGCTTGCCGGTCTTGTAGTCGATATTGCTGGTCAGCACCACGACCTCGTGGCCAAGCTCCACGAGCTTCCGGCAATGAAAGTGATGGCGGTCGGAGCCGAAATCGTTCTCGCGCTCGAACACCTGGGTCAAATAGACGATTTTCATGGCACCGTGGCGGTCTTTTAATGCCGGCGCCGCAGGGCAATGATCCCGCTCATGACGGCGCTGACTTCGCCAGCCGCTCGACATGAGCGGCGACCGTTTCCACTTCCGCTGGCGACAGGTGCGGCCCCAGGGGCAGGCTGAGCACCTCGGCGGCCAGGCGCTCGGCATTGGGCAGGTTCAGGTCACGCAGCGACGCGTAGGCGCCCTGCCGGTGCGGCGGCTGCGGATAATGGATCAGCGTTTCGATCCCGGCTTCCTGCAATCCGCGCTGCAGCCGGTCGCGATGCGGCGTGCGGATCACGAAGAGATGATAGACCGACTCAAAGCCCACGGTTTCCGCCGGCAGCATCACGGCGGCAGCGGCCAGGTTCAGGCGGTAGCATTTGACCAAGGCCTGGCGGCGGGCGTTCCAGTCGTCGAGGTGGCGCAGCTTGACGCGCAGCAGGGCCGCCTGCAGGGGGTCGAGGCGGCTGTTCAGGCCGATCACGTCATGGACGTACTTGGCGGTGGAACCATAATTCCTCAACCGCCGCAGCTGTGCGGCCAGTTCCCCGTCGTGGGTGGTCACCGCCCCGCCGTCGCCGCAGGCGCCCAGATTCTTCGCCGGATAGAAGCTGAACGCCGCCGCGTCGCCGAGGCTTCCGGCGCGGCGGCCGTGGTAGCGCGCCCCGTGCGCCTGGGCGGCGTCCTCGATCACCTTCAGGCCGTGCCGGGCCGCGACGCGCATGATGGGATCCATGTCGGCGGGGCGGCCGTACAGGTGGACGGGCAGGATCGCCCGCGTCCGGGGGGTGATCGCCGCTTCGATCCCCGTCAGCGGGATCGTGTAGGCGGCGCCGGCATCGGCGTCGACCGGCACGGGCCGGGCGCCGGCGAAGGTGACCGCCAGCCAGGTGGCGATGAAGGTGTGGGCCGGGACGATCACCTCGTCGCCGGGGCCGATGCCGTAGGCACGCAGGGCCAGGTGCAGGGCATCCAGGCCGCTGGCGCAGCTGATGCAATGACCGGCACCGCAGTAGGCGGCGAATTCGGCCTCAAAGGCCTCCACCTCTTCGCCCAGGATATACCGCCCCGAGCGCAGCACGCGACCGACGGCTTCGTCGATCTCTTGCCGCAGCTCCAGGTAGGCCTGCCCGGCATCGAGGAAAGGGATGTGCTTCATTTGCCCTTTCGGGCCTCGGCTAAAAACTGCCCGTAGTCACGGAAATAGTCGGCGGCGTCGTAAAACTCAGAAGCCAGCACCATCAGCACGGCCCCGGAAGAGACATTGGTGATGTCGCGCCAGATCATGGGCGCGACGTACAAGCCGTAATACGAACGATTCAGGTGAAAGGTCTTTTTTTCAGAGCCATCGTCGAGGATGACGTCAAAACTGCCCGACATGGCCACGATGAACTGCTGCAGCCGGCGGTGGCCGTGCGCCCCGCGCTCGGCGCCCCCCGGGACGTCATACAGGTAATAGACCCGCTGGATGGCGAAGGGAATGTGCCGCTTCCCCTCGATGAACGTCAGGTTGCCGCGCGGGTCGCTGATTTTGGGCAGCTCGATGATCCGGCAGTCTTTCAATGCCATGTCAGTGCTCCTCGTTGCGCAGGATGCGCGCCGGGTTGCCGGCGACGACCGCATGGGCCGGGACGTCCTTGGTGACCACGGCGCCGGCGCCGACCATGGCTTTTTTGCCAATGGTAATTCCGGGCAACACCGTGGCGTTGGCGCCGATGCTCGCTCCCGCCTCGATATGTGTTTCGGCGAATTGTTCCGGGTACTGCCTGCTGCGCGGGAAGAGGTCGTTGGTGAATGTCGCGTTGGGACCGATGAAGACGTCATCGCCAACGCGCAGGCCGTCCCACAGCTGCACGCCGCTCTTGATGGTCACGCGGTCGCCGACATGGACATCGTTCTCGATGAAGACGTGGTCGCAGATGTTGCAGTCGCAGCCGATCTCGGCGCCGGCCAGGACATGGGCAAAGGCCCAGACCCGCGTGCGCTCTCCGATGCGGGCGCCGGGCTCGATGATCGCCCGCTCATGACGGAAAAACGAGTCCCGGCCGGCGGCGGCAGGCGCGCTGCCGCCAACGAGAACGGCGGCGATGCGGGGTCCCGCCGTCCCGTCCCCATAAGGGGCGATCGCTTCCCCCTTCGTTCCCAAAGCGGCCATGATCGCCGCCGCGACCAGGGCCGCGTCCCGCGGCGGCGCCAGCCGGTTCCAGCCCGACTCGACCAGCTCCAGCCACTCGGTCTCGGCGCGCAGGGTCACGCAGGGCACCCCGTAGAAGAACGCCTCCTTCTGCACTCCGCCGCTGTCGGTCGTGATCAGGGCGGCATGGCGCTCCAGCAGCAGCATGTCGAGGTAGCCCACGGGATCGACCAGGCGCACGCCCGCTCCCGGCCGGGCCTGGCGCCCGAGCGCAGCGAGCGATTGGCGCGCGCGCGGGTGCACGGGCCAGATGACGGGGAGGGCCTGGGAAACGATCTCCAGCGCCGACAGGATGGTTTCCAAACGCGCCCGGTCATCGGTGTTCTCCGCGCGGTGGACCGTGTTCAGGACATAGGCGCCGGGCTTCAGCCCCAGGGAATCCAGGACGCGCGAGCGCTCCTGGGCGCGGGCGCCGAAAAGGCGCGCGGCATCGAGCATGACGTCGCCCACCTGCAGGCAGCGCGCAGGAGCGATCCCCTCCCGGGCCAGGTTGCTCATGGCCAGCGCCGTCGGGGCGAACAGCAGGTCGCTCACGTGGTCGGTCAGCACGCGATTGATCTCCTCGGGCATGGCGCGGTTGAAGGAGCGCAGGCCGGCCTCCACGTGGGCCACCGGGATATGCAGCTTGACGGCGGCCAGGGCCCCGGAAAGGGTGGAGTCGGTATCGCCGTACACCAGCACGCGGTCGGGCTTTTCCTCGAGCAGCACGCGCTCGATGGCGATCAGCTGCTCGCCGGTCATGGCCCCGTGCGATTTGCCGCCGATGCCGAGGTTGTAGGCGGGCGCGGGCATGCCCAGCTCGGCGAAGAAAACCTCCGACATGTTCGCGTCGAAGTGCTGCCCGGTATGGACCAGGACTTCGATGATGCTCCCCTGCTCGGCCAGGGCCCGGCTCACGGCAGCGGCCTTGATGAACTGGGGGCGGGCGCCGACGACGGTGACCAGCTTCATGTTAGCTCCGCGTACAATTGTACTAGTTTTTCGGCTTCGTGCAACCAGTGGCAGCGCGCGGCGACCGCCTCCCGGCCCGCCCGGCCCATGGCGCGGCATCCGGCCTCGTCGGAGAGCAGCGCGCCGATGCCCCGGGCGATGTCGGCGGGCGAGGCCGGGTCGACGCAGATGCCGCAGCGGTTCTCCTCGACGATGCGCCGCCACAAGGGAAAGTTCGAGGCCAGGATGGGCAGGCCGGCAGCCATGTACTCGAATATCTTGTTGGGCTGGGCATCCATGTGATTGGGCGCGGGCAGGAAGGTCACCACGCCGATCTCCGCTGCGGTCATGATGGCCAGCGCCTCGTCGCGCCCTACGACTCCGCGGTAATCCACAAGCTGCCAGCCGGCCAGCGCCCGCAGTTCCCGCTCGTAGGCCCCGCTTTCGAACGGGCCGCACATGACGAGGGTGGCATCGCCCACCCTAGCGAGGGACTCGACAAGCTCGCTGATCCCACGCACGCGGGTGATGGCGCCGATATAGCAGAGGGTGCGGGAGAATGGCCGTCCCGGCGGGGCGGGAGTGAACTCGGCGAGGATGGGGTAGTTGCTGACGTCGATGGCCCGCGGGTGGATGCGCCGGAAGCGCGCGGCGATGTAGGGCGTGGCGCCGACGACCGCGTCGAGCCGGGCGGCGACGAAATTCTCCAGCTTTTCGAAGGAAAAGGACAGGACCCGGCGCAGCATGGCCGGCACCCAGTGCTTGGCCAGGATATCGCGCGGCACGTCCTCGTGGGCATCGTAGACGACCCGGCGTCCGCCCCGCTTCAGCAGCCAGCCCAGGGGCAGCAGCTCGGGATCGTGAAAATGGACGATGGCGGCCGGGAGGCGGCGCAGGCAGCGGTAGGCCCGCCAGGGAGAGAAGAGGATCCGCCTGACGCGGCCGGCCGGGGGAGGCCCCAGGTCGCGGATGCGCACCCCGGCAGACGATTCATCACCCCGGCCGTCCTGGACCACCAGGGTGACATCGTAGCCCCGCGCGGCCAGGGAGCGGCACTGCTTGTGGAAGACGCGCACGTCGCTGCGGCCATGAACGGTAGTCAGTTGAACGACCTTCCGCACGGCTTGCCCCGTCCCGCCATTCTCAGATGCCGACGCCATACGCCTTTTCCCATTTCGCGATGTTGAACAGCTTCCACTTCTGCTGCTTGTCCAGCTTGCCCGGATCCAAGGGCGGGGTTTTGATGATTTCAGACAGGATCCCGGATTGGCCGAGCAGCTGCGGCAGCTGCCCGTTCACCGCGTCGATCCAGGCCGAATCCGGCGCCTCGAACCCCACCTTGTCCCGGCGCCAGGCGATCTCATCCGGCAGGACGTGGTCCCGGACAACGGCCTTCCTCAGGACATACTTCGTCCAGCCAGCGCGGATCTTGTAGCGGTCGTTCAGGGAAAGGGCGGTCTCCGCCGTCCGGTAATCGATGAAGGGCAGCCGGATTTCGATGGAATGGCGCATGGAGTTCTTGTCGGCGTAGCGCAGCAGGGCCGGCAGCGGCGCGACGAACAGCTCGTTCCGCTGCATGGCCGCGATGTCTCCGAAGCTTTGCGCCATGGCTGCCAGCAGGGTGCGGTTGGCCAGGTGCACGTATTCCTTCTTGACGAACGAATTCCGGGCCTGCTGCCGGTGCCAGATGACCCCGGCATGGGGAAAATAGAAGGAATGGAAAAGCAATTCCCTCAGGGAGCACCGGGAGCGCTGGGAGGCGGCCAGGAGCGCCTTCGCCTTGTCCAGCAGTCCCAGCCGCCGCATGGCCGCGGCATAATGGCGCTCATAGCCCAGCAGGGTCTCGTCGCCTCCCTGGCCGTCGAGCATGACCTTGCAATGCAATTCGCCGGCCAGCTTCATCACAAAATACTGCATGAAAACCGAGGGTCCCTGGAACGGTTCCTCCATCACGCCGATGATCTCATCGATGCGCTCGACGAAATCGCTTGTGGCCGGCTTGATGACATGCAGCTCCAGGCCGCAGTGCTCCGCGACCCGGGCGGCAAACCGGCTCTCGTCGCTTCGTTGCTCGCTGGATTGGGCGTGGACGGCGACGAACGCTCCCGCGCCGCGGTACGACCGCGCCGACAGCGCCGCCACCGACGAGCTGTCCAGGCCGCCGCTGAGGCAGGTGCCGACCTTGACATCGGAGCGCAGGCGCAGCTGGATGCCGGCGTTCAGCGCCTCGCGGAAGGCCGTCACGGTCGCCGCCTCGTCCAGGTCCGCCAGGGCACTGTCCGTCGTCAGTTCATAATATTTCTGAAGCTGGAATCGCTGCGTCTTCAGGTCGTAGATCAGGTTGTGGGAGGGCGGGAGCTTGCGGATGCCGGCAAAGAAAGTCTCGGGAGTATGATCCTCGTACCCCAGGATCAGGTAATCCATCAGTACGCTTCTATTCACCCTGGGGTCCGGCAGGAAACGGAGCAGAGGCTTGATCTCCGACGCGAAAATGAAACGGCCGGAGACCTCGGCGTAATAGAAGGGCTTCACGCCGAAGCGGTCGCGGCTGCAGAAGATCAGGCTCCTTTCGCTGTCGAAGATCGCGAAGGCCCACATGCCGTTGAAGCGCTTCACGCAGTCGAAGCCCCAGCGTTCATAGGCGGCCAGGATGACCTCAACGTCGCTGCGGGTTTGGAAGACGACCCCGGCGCGCATGAGCTCCTCCCGCAATTCGATGTAATTGTACACTTCGCCGTTGTAAACGATCGTGTATTTCCCCTTGAAGGTCATGGGCTGGCTGGCGCCGGGCGAGAGGTCAATGATCGCCAGCCGCCGGTGGCCGAAGGCAAACTGGTTGCCGAAAAAATAGCCCTCGCCGTCCGGGCCGCGATGGGCGATCAGGTCATTCATGGCCTGAATGTCGGCGCGATCCACCGCCCGACCGCTTTGATCGATTATTCCGCTTATGCCGCACATTGGCAAACAAAAATAAAGCTCATATCCCGAGACATGAAGCCCCCCTCAATCCCCCCTTGGGTAAGAGGGGACAAGACGACCAAACGAGAACGTAATGTTATCACATGCGAGTCTCTGCTCGTTTCTTTACCCCCTTTACTTAAGGGGGGTGGCCCCGAAGGCTCCGGGGGGGATATAGAGTTCGTGCTCATAGCCGTTCAACCGACACGATGTTCCCTTCCAGGTATTGGGGAGGCGGCCCACCAACCGGCGGCGAGCGGCGCGAAAAGCGCCACTCGGCAAAATAATCGACAAGGTAGAGCAGGACCTGCTGGAGCACCAGGACAGCGATGAATGTCCCTATGCCCCAGCGGCAGAGCAGCGCCAGTCCCACTGTCATGACGGTGGTTGCGACCCGCGCCGCATGCCACAGGGGGACATACCACCAGGCCATGACCACCAGGCAG
>Ga0209450_10001577_pt1 | contig 11430 bp, 7 predicted proteins | sample FrelakmetLWP11LW_FD_187149 | JGI IMG/M metagenome (GOLD analysis project Ga0209450, IMG submission 187149) | Freshwater lake sediment microbial communities from the University of Notre Dame, USA, for methane emissions studies - LWP11 LW (SPAdes)... | ecosystem: Environmental > Aquatic >... | reverse complement strand
AGCTTTCATGCCTGAGGCGCAGACCTTGTTGATGGTAAACGCATTGGTCTCTTTCGGAATACCCGCCTTGATCATGGCCTGTCTGGCCACGTTCTGACCCTGCCCTGCGCCGACCACATTGCCCATGATGACTTCATCAATCCTTATGGGCCTCAGAGAATCCGCATAGTCATAGGCCTTTTTCTCCAGATCCACCATCCCTTTGCCTTTGAAGGGATCCGGAGCAAAACGTGTTAGTTCTTCTGTAGCCACAGGCCTGAGCCCTGCTCTTTTCAAGGTCTCTTTCAATACCAGAGCACCCAGTTCCACAACGGGTGTCGCTTTCAGAGTACCGCCGAATGTCCCTACAGGCGTCCTGACGCCTGCCACAATCACCACATCTCCCATAATCCTCTCTCCTTTGCTTTAGTATTTCAGATCGTATTATGAAACTGGAGTGTTGGAGTAATGGAGTGATGGAGTACTGGTAAAACCCCTCTCGCTTCATTATTCCGGTGTGCCAATACTCCAGTACTCCATTACTCCATTACTCCCGACGTTCATTGTTCGTTATACACCACCAGCGTAACTGCCTCCCCTCCGCCGAGGCAGAGGCTTGTTTCACCGACTCTGGCCCCCCGATCCTTCATGGCGTAAATCAGAGTCGTCAGAACCCTTGCCCCGCTTGCTCCGATCGGATGACCCAGGGCCACGGAACCGCCGTTGACGTTCACCTTTTCCGGATCAATATTCAGCACCTTGTTGATCGCCACGGAGGAGGAACTGAAAGCCTCATTGATCTCGTGAAGATCCACGTCCTCGATCTTGAGAGCGGCTTTGGCGAGCACCTTGGGGATGGAGTAAATCGGCGCTGCGAGCACATACTTCATGTCAATCCCTGAAGCGCCCTGCGCGCCGACGCGGACCATGGGTTTACATCCCAGCTCCTTGGCTTTCTCTCTCGACATCAGAACCAGCGCTGCAGCGCCGTCACTGATCTTGGAAGCATTGCCTGCGGTGACCCCGCCGCCTTTCTTGAAAGCGGGAGCCAGTTTTCTCAGAGCCTCACGGCTGGTCTTGGGCGGTCTCAGAGGAATTTCATCCGTGTCAAAGACCTTGGGGTCACCCTTCCTGGCAGGAAGGGTGAGCGGAACAATCTCCTTCATGAACTTCCCCTGTTCGATCGCCTTCCAGGTCTTCTCATAAGACTTGAGAGAAAACTCGTCCATGTCTTCCCGACTCACACCCCATTTCTCAGCCACGAGCTCGGCGCTCATGCCCATGTGAAAATCATTGACATGATCCCACAGTCCGTCCTGGACCATCCCATCCACGACCCGGCCGTTGTTCATCCGGTAGCCGGTGCGCGCTTTGTCCAGAAGGTAGGGGCAAAGGTTCATATTCTCCTGGCCTCCGGCAACGACTACCTCCGCATCCCCGCACTGGATCGCCTGGGCTGCGAGCATGACGGCCTTGAGCCCTGAACCGCACACTTTGTTCACCGTGATCGCACCCACCTCCCAGGGAAGACCTGCCCGGACCATGGACTGCCTTGCCGGGTTCTGACCCAACCCGTGAGGGAGCACACACCCCATGATCACCTCGTTCACCTCTTCTTTCTTGATCCCTGCCCGCCGAATCGCCTCTTTGATGACGTGGGCGCCGAGATCCGTGGCGGAAATACTGGCGAGGGATCCTCCAAAGTCCCCGATGGCGGTTCTGCATGCACTCACGATGACAACGTCTCGCATTCAATTCTCCTTTCCTCGAAGGAATACAGTTCGCAGTCAAATGTATGGAATATACAAAGACAGGCGATTTTAAGTCAAGACCTAAAAATGCGCGTGAAAGTGGGCTAACTGTGGCTCGCGCAAGGATTTCCGGATCGCGCTGAGCCTGCGCCCCATTTCCTTTTTCCTTGACAGAGCAAGCACAATCTCGCTAATTATAGGCTACACCTCCTCGGAATTCCTCCAACCGCATACACTATTCTGGACTGGAAAGGAAAAGCCCATGAATCCGCTTGCAGTGGAATTGAACGACGTGATCCAGAAGTCCAACATGCATGTCTACGAAATGCTGTCGGAAGTCGGAAAGAACCTGTTCTTTCCCAAAGGCATTCTCACCCAGAGTGCTGAAGCCAAAGAAAAAGCGCACAAATTCAATGCCACCATCGGAATGGCCACGGAAAAGGGCCGGACCATGCATCTGCCCTCGGTCATGACCATGCTGAGGGGCCTAGAACCCGAAGAAACGCTCACCTATGCGCCCTCTTTCGGAATTCCCACTCTTCGAAAGGCGTGGAAGGAAGCCCTCTTTGAAAAGAACCCTTCCCTCGCCTCGGCAAAGATCAGCCTTCCCGTGGTCAGCCATGCCATCACCCACGGTCTCAGCGTGGTGGGAGACATGTGGGTGGACCCCGGTGACGTCATCATCCTTCCGGACAAAATGTGGGGCAACTACACCCTGATTTTCACGGTTCGAAGAGGCGCTCGGATCGTTCAGCATGCTCTGTTCAATGACCACGGCCGGTTCAACCTGAAGAGCTTTGAAGAGTGCCTCCGCGCCGAAGCCAAGAAGAGCAAAAAAATTATCGTTCTCTTCAATTTCCCGAACAACCCGACAGGGTACACGCCCCTTCCTGACGAAGCGAAGACCATGGCGGAAATCCTTATGGACCTGGCCCATCAGGGCACCAACGTTCTTGCGGTGGCCGACGACGCCTACTTTGGTCTTTTCTTCGAAGACAATGTGCTCAAGGAGTCCATTTTCGCACAACTTCTGAACAAACATCCCAGGCTCATGGCCATCAAGCTGGACGGAGCGACCAAGGAGAATTATGTTTGGGGCCTGAGGGTCGGATTCATCACTTACGGGGCATGTCTGCCCGGCGATCATGAGGCGGTTTACAATGCCCTGGAAAGAAAGACAGCGGGCGCAGTGAGAGGTTCCATTTCGAACGCCTCCCACCTGAGCCAGACCATTACGCTCCGTTCCCTGAAATCGGCCTCTTACAAAGCGGAGAAAGAGGACAAATTCCTGATCATGAAAGAGCGGGCCATGGAGGTGAAACGCGTCCTGGCTCATCCCAAATACCATGACGCTTGGGACGCCTATCCCTTTAACTCCGGGTATTTCATGTGTCTGAAACTCAAAACCGTTGAAGCCGAACCGCTGAGGGTTCACCTCTTGAACCAATACGGGGTGGGACTTATCTCTCTTGGAAAGCAGGATCTTCGTGTGGCTTTCTCCTCCGTGGAAAAAAAGGATGTGCAGGAACTCTTCAATATTGTCTTGCAGGGGGTAAACGACCTCAAAACCTGACCCATGTGGAAGAACGCTAACCAGCTGTTTGAGTCTGCCCAAAATCAACCCTGGGCCAAAGCCTGCGAGGGAGAGGCCTTTTGGGATCACCTCCTTTCGTGGGTCAAGAACACGGTCCTCCCTGACTTTCTCACAGAAGTCACCACGCAGGTCGACGAGATCATAGAGATCAACCCGGATCTCTCTGAGCCGGAGATCTTTTCCATGGTCACCCGGTACATGGTCGAGTTTCTTGGCGCCCGTTCCGCTTCGGTGAGGATTTATGACCCCGCAGCGGAAAAGATGCTTTCTTACGGCTCCTATCCCCTTGAAGAAGAGACGAGAGCCGCCTTTATTCTTTTTGAAGGGACCATCGCCGGGAAAGTGGTGAAGACCAACCGCCCTTATCTTGTGCCGAACATCCTCAAGGAAGATCTCTACAAGGACAAAGAGAGGGCGCAGAAAAAGGGAATTTACTCGATCATGGCGGTGCCCCTGTCCATCCCTCGCTTTTTCCCTCACGAAAGAGACACCATCGGCGTGATCCAAATTTACTACGAGGAGAGAGACCGCATTTTCACCCCCCTGGAGGTGAAAATGGCGGAAGTCATGGCCCGTCGGCTCAGCTTTGTCGTGGCCAGGAAGAAGATTCTCTCCATGTTCAGAATCAATGAGAAGAAGGAGGCCATTGTCCAAAAGATTTTTCTCAAGCTCGGCGCCCGGGCAGGGGTCAAGATGAAGGAAGTCTTCAACCGGGTGGTCCCGGAGCTTGCCGACATCATCAGCCTCCAGAGCTGCGCTCTGTTTGCCGTGACTGAAGATGACGAAAATGTGGTCCTTGAGGCCGGATATCCCGACCACATCGGTTACCACGGAATCGGGAAAACCTTCTCCATACGGAGCGAACCGGCTTTTGAATTGATCCTGAAGCGCAGAACCTATGAGGTGGAAACCCCCTTTGAGGTGGTCACCCCATCCTACGTACTCATCATGGACCCGCAAAGAAGCGGTTACATCTCCTTGAACCTGAAGCAATTTTCCGCCGCCCACAACATCAACTCCATTCTCTACGTGCCCATCAATGCCGGAGACGAGATCACCCATTTCATGACCATCGATGCGTTGGACCAGAGGCAGACGTATTCGGAAGGGGAAATCGACATCTTCGTGTTCTTGGGCCGGGAACTTATGAAGGCCCAGCGCATGGAGCGTCTTGACGATACCCTTCACGATTTCAAGAATCCGGCGATTGCCACCGCAGGATTTGCGCGGCGCCTGAAGAAGCTCATTGAGGAGGAGATGTCCTTGAAAAATGGCGCCACCATGAAGAAGTATGCGGACATTCTTCTTGAAGAAACGAGCCGGCTCCAGGAGATGGCGCTCAGCATCTATCAGTCCGGAAAAGAACAGGTGATCAACGTGACTGCGGTGCTTCTCGATCGTTTCGAAATCAACAAAGAAGTGATCAAGGAGATTCTCAAGCAGAACGTGACGCTCCACGAAGGGCCCTTTGAGGACAAGCTCCTCGTGCAGTGCTACCCCGTGCACCTTGAGCGCATCCTCGACAATCTACTCAACAACGCCACAAACGCCATTCCCTTAAAAGGGGGAATCCTGGGCATTCGAACCTATGCCCAGGGCGAGATGGCTTGCGTTGAAGTGAGCAATACCGGAATGATCTCCGAGGAAGAAAGACGTCATCTTCTTGAAGGAGAGGGTCGCGGGAGAGGCCTCTACATCATTTACCGGATCGTGCGACTGCTTCGAGGACAAATCGACGTGAAAACAGGGCTGAACTCAACCACCGTCACGGTCAAGTTCCCCCTCCACCGCGACTGAAAAAGAAAGCGGTTGCGGCTAGCCCCTCTTTTTTCAGCGAAACACCCGGCGGTCAAGGCTTCTGTATTGAATCGCCTCAGCCACATGGGCGGAGGTGATTTCCTCGTTCTCGGCCAGGTCCGCAATGGTTCTTGCGATCTTGAGGATTCTGGAATGAGCCCTTGCGCTCAAGCCGAACTTCTCCATGGCCCGCTCCAGGAGTTCCGCTGATTGGTAATCCAGAGCACAGAATTTTCGGATCTGGCGGCTGTTCATGTGCGCGTTGGTGTAGATTTTCATTTTCTGAAAACGTTCCGCCTGAACTTTCCTGGCCGCCTTCACCCTCGAGAGAATCTCTGCGGACGATTCGCCTCCCTCTGCGGCTGCAAGATCCTTGAAATGGACCGGAGGCACTTCCATGTGAATGTCAATCCGGTCCATCAGAGGACCCGAGATCTTAGTCCGATAGCGCTGAACCTGGAGAGTGGTGCAGTTGCACTCTCTCTTCGGATCCCCAAGGAACCCGCAGGGACACGGATTCATGGCAGCCACCAGCATGAAGTTCGCAGGATAGGTCACTGAGGAACTGGCCCTTGAAATCGTGACCTTGCCGTCCTCCATGGGCTGCCTCAGCACTTCCAGCACGTTCTTCTTAAACTCCGGCAGCTCATCCAGGAAGAGAACCCCGTTGTGAGCCAGACTGACCTCACCCGGCTTAGGGGTTTGGCCGCCGCCGATGAGCGCGGCATCGGAAATCGTGTGGTGGGGAGAACGAAAAGGGCGGCCCTGGATAAGGCCGTGACCTCTGGGCATAAGCCCCATCACACTGTACACCTTGGAGGTCTCCAGGGCCTCTTGAAAGCTCAGCTCGGGGAGGATGGTGTAGAGGCGCCTTGCCAGCATGGTCTTGCCCGCCCCGGGAGGCCCGATCATAATGAGATTGTGACCCCCGGCAGCAGCGATCTCCATGGCCCGCTTCACGTTCTCCTGGCCGCGAACATCTTTGAAATCGGCTTCCAACTCTTCCGGTTGGGAAAAAGCATGGCTGTCAACCTGGCATGGGGAAATGGGAGCAAACCCGCAAAGGGATTCGACGAGATGATTGAGGGAATCCACCGGGTAAACTTCAACCCCTTCAACCACGGCTGCTTCAGCCGCGTTCTCCGTGGGAAGGAAAACCCCTCTCAGGCTGTTCTCCTTTGCGGCCATAGCCATAGGGAGAGCGCCTTTGATAGGACGGATCAGTCCGTCCAGAGAAAGCTCACCCAGGATCAGGTGCTCTCCGTAAGATTCCTTGGGCACAATGCCCGTCGCTGCCAGAATTCCCACGGCCATCGGAAGATCAAAGCCCGACCCCTCTTTCTTCACATCCGCCGGCGCCAGGTTCACCGTGATCCGATCAGAGGGAAAGTGGTAGCCCGCATTCTTGACCGCAGCCTTAACCCTCTCCTTGCTTTCTCGAACAGCGCCTTCAGGGAGGCCGACTGTTGAAAAGGAGGGGAGGCCTTGAGAAATGTCCACTTCCACCTCAACGACATAGGCATCAACGCCCATGACGGCACTGCTCAGTACCTTTGCAAGCATAGGATCTCCCCTCTTGGATTCCAGCGAACATCCGGCCCGATGCGACCTTTTTCAAAGGATCACGAGGGCTTGAATTTCGTTTAGAACAACTTACAATAATCTCGGGAGTTTTTCTAAAAAGATTCTCCTTTCCGGTTATTGGCTTAAGATACTCTTATTTGAACTCGATCGGAAATAGTAAAAAAAGGAAAATACAAAGATTACAAAAATTGTTTACTTTTCGCATTCGGAATGGTAAAAGATAAAGTTTATTTGAGCCCGCCAAGCTCTTGCACTGCATGGGTCTTGAATGGACGGGACGCTGGACATCATTCGTTTGAAACCAAAGATTCCCCTTCCGGCCTTAGGGAATCGGGACAGGAGATCCGTATGGCTCGAATTACCGTTGAAGATTGTCTACAACAGGTGAACAACCGTTTCGCTCTAATTCACGCCGCTGCCAAGAGAGTCCGCCAGTTGCGAAAAGGAGCGGAGCCGACCCTGGTGTCCAAGAACAAGGACATTGTGGTCGCCCTGAGAGAGATCGCAGCCGCGAACGTGGTGATCTCAAGAACGCCGGGAAAGCTCTCTGAAGAAAGCGATCTTCTTCTGGGCCAAGAAACGGATACCCTTTCCGACTCCGAAGTGGAGCAAGAGACTTCCGAAGGTTAGTCAGGATGGAGAAAAGAGATTACTACGATGTCCTCGGCGTTTCGCGTGATGCCGGCGAAGAGGACATTAAGAAAGCTTACAGAAAGCTGGCGATGAAGCACCATCCGGATCGCAACCCCGACGACCAGGAGGCGGAGGAGCGCTTCAAAGAAGCTGCGGAGGCTTACGAAGTCCTGAGAGATCAGGAAAAGAGAGGGATTTACGACCGTTACGGACACGAGGGACTTGCGGGGACCGGTTTCAGAGGATTCACCGGTTTTGATGACATCTTCAGCAGTTTCGGTGATCTCTTTGAGGAGTTTTTCGGCTTCGGGTCAAAAACAACAGGACGCAGAACAAGAGCGAGAAAAGGCAACAGCCTTCGCTATGATCTGGAGATGACGCTTGAAGAGGCTTTTGCAGGCAGGGAGGAAGAGATCTCTTTCAAAAAATGGGCTTCCTGTGAGAGCTGCCACGGCTCGGGCATGAAGGCGGGCACCGAGCGCAAGGCTTGCACTGCCTGCGGAGGAAGAGGACAAATCTTCAGATCCCAGGGTTTCTTTCAGATCAGTACCACGTGTCCTTCTTGCCGGGGAGAAGGCCGCATTGCAATCGATCCCTGTCGGGAGTGCAACGGCAAGGGTCAGATTCGGATGGACAGAAAGATTACCCTCAAGATTCCCCCCGGTGTTGACACAGGATCTCAACTCAGGCTCCAGGGAGAAGGAGAAGCCGGAGAAAACGGCGGACCTCCCGGCGATCTTTTTGTCGTGATTCATGTCAGAGATCACGACTTCTTCAAAAGAGAAGGGGAACATCTCCTTTGTGAAATCCCTGTTTCCTTTGTGCAGGCAGCACTGGGCAACACCCTCACCATCCCCGCACTTGGAAGCGAGGGCGGTGAGGAACTCCACATTCCTTCCGGCACCCAGCCGGGAGATATTCTCACCTTGCCAGGCCTTGGTATGCCGAGTTTGCAGAGAAACAAGAGAGGAGATCTCTACATCAAAGTGTCCGTGAAAATACCGAAGAAGCTCACATCACGCCAGAAGGAGCTTCTCGATGAATTTGCCAGGAGCGAAGGGATCAAGGAATCAAGAGATAACAAGAAATTCTGGCAAAAAATCACAAGGTCGCAGTGAGGTAGATGGGTAAGCTATGATGTCGAAACAAAAATTGGAGTATTTCAGAAATCTGATGGACAGGTCGATGGCGGAGCTTCTCGATGAAGCCAACAAGACGGTGAGTGACATGACGACCCACAATGGGAACTTGCCCGACCCTACGGACAGGGCCACCCTGGAATCGGACCGTAATTTCACTCTCCGCATAAGGGACAGAGAGAGAAAGCTGATCGGGAAAATCAAAGAAGCCCTGGGAAGAATCGACTCCGGCACTTACGGCATTTGCGAGTCCTGCGGCGAAGAGATCTCCGAGGCGCGGCTTAAGGCAAGACCGGTCACCACCCTGTGCATCGATTGCAAGACAAAGCAGGAACAGGACGAGAAGGTCAGGGGCCAGTAACCCACCTCTTCGGTGCGTCTCCCCTGCCCTCCAAGGATCGTGCACGCCTTTTGTGTCCCTTCTCCGCGAAAAACCACCTCGACCCAGCCCCTACAAGAAGCAAAGAGCCTAGAGCGAAGAGCAATAAAAGCTTTTGATTATTATGCTGACCGCTGAGTGCTGAGCGCTCTTTCCCCTTACGTCGTCCCCGACGTTTGTGCTAAGATGCGTCCATGACAACCCATGGACCTGAGAAAGATTTGGAGTCTGCCGTTCCTGAGAAGGTCAGTGAAGAGATCATCACGACTCACATGAACGCCGATTTCGATGCTCTCGCTTCCATGATTGCAGCCCAGAAACTCTATCCTGAGGCCACGCTGGTGTTTCCCGGCTCCCAGGAAAAAAATCTGAGGAATTTCTTTCTCCATTCCACGTCCTACCTGTTCAACTTCACAAAACTCAAGCATGTGGACTTTGATCGGATCAAACGTCTGATCCTTGTGGACACCCGGCAAAAAAGCCGCATTGGGAAGTTCGCCGAACTCGCTGACCGTGAGCATGTTGAAATCCACATCTACGACCACCATCACGACTCAGAGGAGGACATCCAAGGAGACCTGGAAGTGATCAAAGACGTGGGCGCGACCACGACGATCCTTACGGAATTGATCCGGGAAAGAAATATTTCCTTGTCTCCCGATGAAGCCACCATCCTGTGTCTGGGGATCCACGAGGATACAGGGTCTTTCACGTTCACCTCCACAAGACCTGCGGATTACCGTGCTGCGGCGTGGCTCTCGGAGAAGGGAGCCAACCCTAATTTGATTTCAGACATGTTGACTCGCGAGTTGACCGCCGAGCAGATATGGCTTCTCAGCGATCTCACCAAGTCGGCCGCCACGCACATGATTCACGGGGTCGAGGTGGTCCTGTGCAAGGTCAGCCGCGAGGAGTATGTGGGCGACTTTGCCGTGCTGGTGCACAAGTTCATGGAGATGGAAAACCTCGGCGTGATTCTTGCCCTTGCCCAGATGGAGGACAAAGTCTATCTCGTGGCACGGAGTCGTGTCGAGGAGGTGAATGCCGCTGAAATCGCCATCGCTTTCGGAGGCGGAGGCCATCCCCAGGCGGCCTCTGCAACCATCAAGAACAAGACCCTCATCCAGGTTGAAAAGACCCTCCTGGCCCTCCTCAGGAGCAGGGTCATTCCTCAAAAACAGGCACGGGATGTGATGTCCTCTCCGGTGATTCACGTCCTGCCCCAGACGACGATCAAGGAAGCGGCTAGAATCATGACCCAGTTCAACATCAACGTCCTTCTGGTTTTGGACGAGAGTGGAGCCTTGATCGGGTACATTACCAGGCAGGTTGTGGAAAAGGCCGTGTACTTCGCTCTGGGAGCGATCCCGATCAAGGAATACACCAACATCGAGTTCGCCACGGTCGGCCCTCAGGCTTCGCTCAAAGAGATCCAGGAAAAGATCATTGAGGAAAAACTGCGAATTCTTCCTGTCGTGGAGGACGGAAAGGTGCTCGGAGTGATCACCCGGACCGATCTCATGAACATTCTTGTGGGCGGACCGGTCATCCCCAGTTTTCTTTATGAGTCCCGGGACACCTCCCGCTACCTCAGGGAAAAGAACATGGCGGCTGTGCTCAAGGAACGCCTGCCCAGGCGGGTCATCGAACTTCTGAAAGAATTCGGCCGCGTGGCCGATCTGATGGGGTTCAACGCGTATCTCGTGGGCGGTCTGGTCAGAGACATTCTCCTCAAACGCGATAACCTGGACGTGGATGTCGTGATTGAGGGCGACGGAATCAAATTCGCCCAGGAATTCGCGGCGCAGCACGACGTGAAGGTGAGAAGCCACAAAAAATTCGGCACGGTGGTTCTGGTCTTCCCCGACGGATTCAAGGTCGACGTTGCCACGGCCCGCATCGAGTATTACGACTTCCCTGCCGCTCCTCCCACTGTGGAGATGAGCTCCCTGAAAATGGACCTCTACAGGCGGGATTTCACCATCAACACTCTGGCGATCAAAGTCAATCGAAGGGACTATGGAACGCTCATTGACTATTTTGGCGCCTTAAAGGATATTCGGGAAAAAGCGCTTCGGGTCCTCCACAATCTCAGCTTCGTGGAAGACCCGACGCGTGTGTTGAGGGCGATTCGGTTCGAGCAGAGATTCGGGTTCAAGATCGGAAAGCTGACCCTCGGCCTTATGAAGAACGCCGTGGCCATCAACTGCTTCAAAGGCCTCTCAGGCAGGCGCCTCTTCGTGGAATTGAAGTTGCTTCTCATGGAGCCGGAGCCGATCCGCGCGATTGAGAGGATGGATGAGTTCGATCTGCTTCAGATCGTTTCCCCGGAAATCCGTCTGACCCCGGACCTCGGAGTGCTCTTTGAAGAAATTCGGGGTGTTCTCGCCTGGTTTAACCATCTTTATCTGGAAGAACCCTATGATCCCTGGAAGGTCTACTGGCATGGGCTGACCTCTGCGTTGGAGCTCAAGGCGCTCCAAGCCCTGGGGGAGAGGCTGCAAATGGGAGACGCAGACGGCCGCAGAATGATCGCACAGAGAACGGACACGAACTCCATCCTTGACAAACTCT
>Ga0209450_10001576_pt1 | contig 11432 bp, 10 predicted proteins | sample FrelakmetLWP11LW_FD_187149 | JGI IMG/M metagenome (GOLD analysis project Ga0209450, IMG submission 187149) | Freshwater lake sediment microbial communities from the University of Notre Dame, USA, for methane emissions studies - LWP11 LW (SPAdes)... | ecosystem: Environmental > Aquatic >... | reverse complement strand
GGCGGACATCGCCGCGCTGCGGGCACGCGGCCAGGAGGTGGTGCTGGTGTCGTCCGGCGCCATCGCGCTCGGCCGGCGCGAACTGGGGCTCGCGCGCGGCAAGCCGAGGCTCGAGGAGAAGCAGGCGGCAGCCGCCGTCGGGCAGATCCGCCTGGCGCACGCCTGGAAGGAAGTGCTCGAGCAGCACGGCATCACGGTGGCCCAGGTGCTGCTCACCGTCGGTGACACCGAGGAGCGGCGCCGCTACCTCAACGCGCGCAACACGCTCACCACGCTGCTGCGCCTCGGAGCCATTCCCGTCATCAACGAGAACGACACGGTTGCCACCGCGGAGATCCGCTACGGCGACAACGACCGCCTCGGCGCGCGAGTCGCGCAGATGGTGAGCGCCGACTGCCTGGTGCTGCTGTCGGACGTGGACGGCCTGTACACGGCCGACCCCACGCGCGACGACACCGCGCAGTTCATTCCCGAGGTGTCGCGCATCACGCCCGAAATCGAGGCCATGGCGGGAGGGTCGGCGTCCGACGTGGGCTCGGGCGGCATGGCCACCAAGATCGTGGCCGCCAAGATCGCCGTCAGCGCCGGCTGCCACCTGTGCATCGCGGCCGGCCGTGAGGCGCACCCGCTGCGGCGTATCGAATCGGGGGCGCGCTGCACGTGGTTCGTTGCCGGGGCGTCGCCGGTCACCGTGCGCAAGCAGTGGATCGCGGGCATGCTCAAGCCCGCCGGCGAGATCCGGGTGGACGAGGGCGCGGTCCGCGCGTTGCGCGACGGCAAGAGCCTGCTGCCGGCCGGCATCACGCAGGTGCAGGGGCAGTTCGACCGCGGCGATGCGGTGGTGGTGCGCGATCCGGAGGGACTCGAGATTGCGCGCGGCCTCGCGGCATACTCCAGCACGGATGCCGAGCGCATCCGCGGCCGGCGCAGCGGCGAGCTCGAGCGATTGCTCGGGTTCCGCGGCCGCGACGAGATGATCCATCGCGACGACCTGGTGCTGGTGTGACGCTGCAGGACATCGCCGCGCTGATGGCGCCGATCGGGCGCGCGGCCGTGGAGGCCGCACACGTGCTCGCGCTCGCTTCCACGGCGCAGAAGAACGATGCCCTGGCTGCGGCGGCCGCGGCTCTGCGTGCGCGCACCGACGAAATTCTCAACGCCAATGCGCGCGACGTGAAGGCAGGCGAGGCGGCCGGGCTGAGTGGCGCGATGCTCGATCGCCTCCGCCTCGACCAGCCGCGCATCGAGGCGATGGCGCAGGGCGTCGAGCAGATTGCGGCGCTGCCGGATCCGGTCGGCACTGTGATCGCCGAGTGGGTGCGCCCGAACGGCCTGCGCATCCAGCGCGTGCGCGTGCCGCTCGGGGTGATCGGCATCATTTACGAGAGCCGCCCCAACGTGACGTGCGACGCCGGTGCGCTGTGCCTCAAGTCGGGCAACGCCGCGATCCTGCGCGGCGGCAGCGAGAGCCATCACTCGAGCACGGCCATCCACCGGTGCCTGGTGGACGGTCTGCGCGCCGCCGGCCTGCCCGAAGCGTGCGTCCAGCTGGTGCCCACCACGGATCGCGCGGCCGTGGGCTACATGCTCGCCGGCATGACCGACAGCATCGACGTGATCGTGCCGCGCGGTGGCAAGAGCCTGGTGGCACGCGTTCAGCAGGAGGCGCGGGTGCCGGTGATCGGCCACCTCGAGGGCAACTGCCACGTGTACGTCGACGGTGCCGCCGACCTGAACATGGCGCGCGCGATCGTGAAGAACGCCAAGTTGCGCCGCACCGGCATCTGCGGCGCCGCTGAAACGCTGCTGGTGGACGAGCGCTGCGTGTCAACCCACCTCGCGCCGACCGTGCGCGACTTGCTGGACGCCGGTTGCGAGGTGCGCGGCGATGCGGCCGTGCAGGCTGTCGATCCGCGCGTGAAGGTGGCGACCGACGAGGACTGGTACACCGAGTACCTCGACGCGATCATCGCGGCGAAGGTGGTGCGGGGGGTGGAGGACGCGATCGCGCACATTGCGCGCTACGGCTCGGCGCACACCGAGTCGATCGTCACCGACGACCCGGTGGCGGCGGAGAAATTCCTGTCCCGGGTGGACAGTGCCATCGTGCTGCACAACGCGTCGACGCAGTTCGCCGACGGCGGCGAGTTCGGCATGGGCGCCGAGATCGGCATCTCGACCGACCGCTTCCACGCCCGCGGTCCCGTGGGTGTCGAGCAGCTCACGAGCTACAAGTACGTGGTGCGGGGCGCAGGGCAGGTTCGGCCCTGACGCGCTGCGGGCTCCTCAGGAGCGCAGCGCGGCGAGCCCGCCCCGCAGCGAATACACCTCGGCCAGCCCCTGTGCGCGCAGCTGCTCGGTCACCGACCGGCTGCGCACGCCATGCGCGCAGACAATCAGATAGCGGCCTTCGGTCGGGAACTGCAGGTAGCCGTTCACCAGCGCGCTCAGCGGCAGGTGCGTCGGGATCTGCAGCCCCGGCGGATCGTGCATGCGTTCCCAGGTCTCGCGGATGTCCACCAATTCGAGTCCGGACTCGAAAGCGTCGGCCAGCGTCGGGAACTCGAGCTCGATCGGCGCCTCGGCGACCGGCGCCTCAACCGCGGCGCCCGGGTTGTCGTGATCGCAATCCGGATTGCGGCGTGCGATCAGGCGGCGTGTCTCGAGCGACAGCAGGTCGACCGTGACCAGGGCCGGCGCTTCGCCGGCATCGAGGCCGAGCAGGCGCTTCAGTGCCTGCATCGCCTGCAGCGCACCGAGCGTGGCGGGTACGGGCCCGAGCACGCCGGCCTCGGCGCAATTGCCGACAAGCCCGTCGCGCGGCGCCTCCGGCCACAGGCAGCGCAGGCAAGGCCAGTGCGGCAGCGGGCGGTAGACCTGCACCTGTCCTTCGTACTGGTGCACGCTCGCGAATACCGCGGGCTTGAGGGCACGCACCACGGCGTCGTTGACCAGGAACTTGGCGCGGAAGTTGTCCGTGCACTCGATCACCAGGTCGTAGTGCGCGACGAGGTCGTCGATGTTGTCGGCGGAAGCGCGAGTCTCGTGCGCCTCGATGCGCGCGTCGTGGTTCAGCGTCCGCAGCCGTTCCGCCGCGACGGCCGCCTTGGGCCGGCCGACGTCGGGCCAGCCGTACAGCGGCTGGCGGTGCAGGTTGCTTGCCTCGATCACGTCGCCATCCACGATGCCGATGCGGCCGATGCCCGCCGCCGCCAGGTATTGCAGCACCGGCACGCCGAGACCGCCCGCGCCCACCACCAGCACGGAGGCGGCCGCGAGCTTCGCCTGCCCGGCGGCACCGACCTCGGGCAGGGCCACCTGGCGGGAATAGTCATGCCGCACTTCGGGCGCTCCGTCGTCGGCCTGTCCGGCAGTGGCCGACGGCCCGTGCGCGTGGCCGTGGTCGTGCTCGTGCGCCGCGGCGGCGCAACGCTCGCAGTTCACCCAGCCCGAGTCGCCGTCGGTGTAGTGCTCCTTCTTCCAGATCGGCACGCGGTGCTTCACTTCGTCGATGATGTAGCGGCAGGCCGCGAATGCCTCGCCGCGGTGCGCCGAACTCACGCCCACCCACACCGCGAGGTCGCCGACGGCGAGCGATCCGACCCGATGCACGCAGGCGGCGCGAGTCACGCCGAAGCGCGCGACCGCCTCCGCGACGATGCGTTCGCCTTCCTTGACGGCGAGCGTCTCGAAGGCCTCGTATTCGAGGCGCCGCACCGTGCGGCCTTCGTTGTGGTCGCGCACCCAGCCCTCGAAGCTCGCGTAGCCGCCCGCCGAGGGGTCGGCGAGTGCCTCGCGGTGGAGCTCGGGCTCGAGCGGTCCGCTGCTGAACGAGAACGCCGGCATCAGCCGCCCGCGACGGGGGGGATGAACACCACCCGGTCGCCCGCGGCGAGCGCCTGCGACCAGTCCGCGAACTCGTCGTTCACGGCAACGCGCAGCATGGCCCGCGGCAGGCCGAAGTCGTGCCGGGCGGCCAGCTCGTCGTACAGCTCGGCGGCGGTCGCGGCCGAGGTCTCGACCGCTTCGCGACTGGTGCCCGCGCGCTCGCGCAGCACGGCGAAGTACTGGATCTCGATCCTGTTCATGGCTGCACGACGTCGCGCTTGCCGCCACGCTTCTCGAGGAGGCGCAGCTCGGCGATCACGATCTCGTGGGAGAGGGCCTTGCACATGTCGTACACGGTCAGCGCGGCGACCGAGGCGCCGGTGAGTGCCTCCATCTCGACGCCGGTCTTGTGGTGCACGCTCACGGTGCAGCGGATCACGGCCTCGTCACGATCGTTCATGTCGATTTCGACCCGGCAGTTCTCGATCCCGAGCGGGTGGCAGAAGGGGATCAGCTCGTGGGTGCGCTTGGCGGCCATTACGCCGGCGACGATGGCCGTGTGGAACACCGGGCCCTTGCTGGTCTCGAAGCCCGATTCGCGCAAGGCCTCGGCGACGGCGGGCGGGAAACGCACGCGAGCCTCGGCGACGGCCGTGCGGTGGGTCACGACCTTGCCACCCACGTCCACCATCGCGGGTTGCCGGCGATCGTCCACGTGGGTGAATTCGCTGCTCATCCGCCGATGTAGTGCATCTCGATCTTGTGCAGGGGCTGCTCGCGCTGCCGCAGCGCTTCGCGCTGCTCGCTGTAGCGGTCCTCACGGCGCGTCCACGCGGTGCGCAGCAGGTCGGCGAGCTCGTCGTCCGAAGCGCCGCCACGGAGCGCGCCGCGCAGGTCGGTGCCGGCGGCTGCGAACAGGCAGGTGTAGAACATGCCCTCGGAGGAGAGGCGGGCGCGCGTGCAATCGCCGCAGAACGGCGCGCTCACCGACGAAATGAAACCCAGTTCCCCCGCACCATCGTCGTAGCGATAGCGCTTCGCAACCTCGCCGTGATAGCTGCCGGGCAGCGGCGTCACCGGCCAGCGCGCGACGACCTGCTGCAGCAGTTCCGCGGAGGGCACCACCTCGTCGGCGCGCCAGGCGTTGCGGTTGCCGACGTCCATGTACTCGATCAGCCGCACGACCACCGACGTGTCGCGAAACTCCTCGAGCAACGGCAGTACCGTATGGTCGTTGCTGCCCCGCCGCACCACCGCGTTGATCTTCACCGGACTGAGGCCCGCCTCGATCGCCACCTCGATGCCGCGCAGCACGTCCTCGAGGCCGCCGAAGCCGCCGCTCATGCGCGCAAACACCTCGGGGTCGAGCGAATCGAGGCTGACAGTGACCCGGCACAGGCCGTTGGCCTTGAGCTCGGCCGCGTGTTGCGCCAGCAGCACGCCGTTGGTGGTGAGGGCGATGTCCTCGACCCCCTCGATCAACGACAGCTCGCCCACCAGTTCCGCGAGTCGCGGGCGCAGCAGCGGCTCGCCGCCGGTGAGTCGCACCTTGCGGACTCCGAGTTCCACGGCGGCGCGGGCCACGCGCACGATCTCGTTGAAGCCCAGTCGCTCGCTGGTGCGCAGGAACCGGTAGCGGTCGTGGAACGTCTCCTTCGGCATGCAGTACGGGCAGCGGAAGTTGCACCGGTCCATCACCGAGATGCGCAGGTCGTGCATCGCGCGGCCGAGCTGGTCGCGCGTACGCACCGGGGCAGGGTGCGTGACGATGTTGCCTGCAGTCGAGCGTGGGTCCGACAAGGTGCTCACCAGCGATGCAACGCAGCCACTTGGCCCGCCGCGTACTCGGCGGGGCCCGGCGGCAGCTCGACGAATCCGTCGGTGCCGAGCAGCGACACGAAGTCGCCGGAGCCGCGGGTCGGCTTCGGCAGCGCCACGGTGCCGAGCGCCGGGCTCGATTCGAGCTTCACAGGCAGGAAATACCACAGTGCGGGCTTGACGCGGAAGGGCGCGCCGAGCGCGACCGGCTCCGGCGCCCTGGGCGCCAGCCCGGCGGCGGCCTGCAGTCCCGGGACCACGTAGCGCACCAGGCAGACCAGCGCGGACACCGGGTTGCCCGGCAGGCCGAACACCGCCTGGCCCCCGGGCCCGATGCCGAACCACAGCGGCTTGCCGGGGCGCTGCGCGACGCGGTGCAACACCTCGGTGACGCCGAGGTCCCGGAGCGTGCGCGGCACGTGGTCGAACCGGCCCATGGAGACGCCGCCCGACAGCACCAGCACGTCGTGGGTGGCGAGGTGGGTGCCGAGGCGCTCGAGCAGCACCTGCGGGTCGTCGGGCAGATGGTCCTCGGCGACCCGGTGATGGCCGCGCAGGGCGAGTGCCCCCCGCAGGGCGGCCGAATTCGAGCGACGCACCTGCCACGATTCGATGGGTTCGCCGGGTTCGACCAGTTCGTCGCCGGTGCTCACGATCAGGATGCGCGGCTCGACGCGTACGTCGGCCCGTGGCAGGCCCGCGGAGGCGATGACCGCGAGCTCCGGCGGGCCGAGGCGAGTGCCCCGGGCGAGCAGCAGGTCGCCCTCGCGGCAGTCGAGGCCGCGGGTGTGGACGTTGCCGAACGGCGCGGCGACGAAGTCCGGATCCACGTCCGTCCAGCCGTCGGCCGTGGTGATGCGCTCAACCGGAATCACGCAGTCGCCGCCCGGTGGGAGCACGGCGCCGGTCATCACCTCGAGGCACGTTCCAGGGGCAAGTGGCTGGGGACGCTGGCCGGCGGCCTGCGTGCCGGCGATGCGGAACCGACGCTGACCGGCGCGCCAGTCCTCGCTCGCGATGGCGATGCCGTCCATCGTGACCCGGTCGAACGGCGGCTGGTCGCGCTCGGCCCGCACGGATTGCGCGAGCACGGCCCCCGCCAGAGCGGCGAGCGGGCGCGACTCGACCGGCAGCGGGCGAACGTGCCGCCGGATCAGGGCCTCGGCCTCGGCCGGTGTGGGGAGGGCCTGCACCGCGTGCCCGTGCCGCGCGCTTACTTCTTCTGCGCGTCCGTGTAGGCCTTGCGTTCCTGGTTCCAGCGGTCGGCGACTGCCTGCAACTCATCGAGCGCGGCGTTGTGCTTCTTGGCCTGCATGGTCTCGATGGCCTTCATCTGGCCCTCGTATTGCGGATCTGCGGGATCGAGTGAAGCGATCGCGGTGGCTTTTTCCTGTTCGAGACAAGGCAGGTAGACCTCCTGCACGATCCTCGAGTATTCCTTCACCTCGCCCTGTGCCGCCAGCATCTGCTCCTTGGTGGCCTTTGCCCCGTTGGGCAGCGACTGCGGCGCCTGTGGATAGTTGCAGGCCGCGTTCGCGCCGGCGCCGAAGGCCAGCATCAGGGGCAGGGCGAGCAGGAGGGTCGAGATCTTCATGTCTGGGTCCTCGGAAACGGGTCTACCCGGCGGCCGGCCGGGGAAAAAGTGGGGGCGCCGACTATAGCAGAGGGTCCCCCGGGAGCAGCTATGCTTGGCCCCGTCGCCCGGGGCCGGTCCCCGGGAGCCAGAGCATCCGCCGGAGGTGACCCGCCATGACAGCCGCCGACCCGCCCGTGACCTACGGCGCGAGCACGCATGGCCTGCGCGGCGATTACGCCGACATGCGCTCCGACTACACCGTCACTCAGGACTACGGGACATACCGCGACACCGACCAGGACCGCTGGCGCCGGCTGTACGCGCGCCAGATGCGCCTCGTGCCGGGCCGGGCCTGTGCAGAGTTCCTGCGCGTCGTGGACACCCTGGGCTACGAGGCCGGCATCCCGCGCTTCGACCAGGTGAACGACCGGCTCGACCGTGCCACGGGCTGGCGGGTGGTCGCGGTGCCGGGCCTCCTGCCGGAACACGTCTTTTTCACGCATCTCGCCCACCGGCGCTTTCCCGTCACGGTCTGGCTGCGCGAAGAGCACGAGTTCGATTACATCGTCGAGCCGGACGTGTTCCACGACTTCTTCGGGCACGTGCCGTTGCTGTTCGACCCGGTGTTCGCCGACTACATGCAGGCCTACGGCCAGGGCGGCCAGAAGGCGGAAGGCCTGCACGCCCTGGAATACCTGGCGCGGCTGTACTGGTACACCGTGGAGTTCGGGCTCGTGCGCGCCGGCGACGGGCTGCGCATCTACGGCGCCGGCATCCTGTCGTCGCCGAGCGAGATCAGTTACTCGCTCGCGAGCCCGCTGTCGAGGCGCGTCGGCTTCGACCTCAAGCGCGTGATGCGCACTCGCTATAAGATAGACAGCTTCCAGCAGACGTATTTCGTGATCGACGATTTCGGGCAGCTGTTCCGCGAGACCGCGCCCGACTTCACGCCGCTGTATGCGCAGATTGCCGGACTGGAGCCGTATCCGGCCGACACCGTCCTGCCGCAGGACCAGGTATTCGAACCCGCCGAGGACTGACGATGAGCCGCCCTTCACCCGTCGCTGCCAATGCCGCCGCCCCCTTCACGCTCGGGCACTTCGTCGCCGGTCGTCACGTCGCCGGCCATTCCGGCCGGGAGGGCCCGGTGTACGACCCCGCAACGGGAACGCTGCGGGGCCACGTCGCGTTTGCGACGGCGGATGAAACGCGCGCCGCCATCGCTGCGGCCGAGGCTGCGCTGCCCGGCTGGGCCGGCGTCACGCCGTTGCAGCGCGCCCGCGTGATGTTCCGATTCAAGGCGCTGCTCGAGGAGCACGCCGACGAGATCGCGCTCACCCTGACTTCCGAGCACGGCAAGGTGCTCTCCGACGCGCGCGGCGAGGTCACCCGCGGCATGGAAGTCGTCGAGTTCGCCTGCGGCATTCCGCAGCTGCTCAAGAGCGAATTCACCGAGAACGTCGGCACCGGCGTCGACAGCTGGTCGATCCGCCAGCCGGTGGGCGTGTGCGCCGGGATCACGCCATTCAATTTCCCGGCGATGGTGCCCATGTGGATGTTCCCGGTCGCGATCGCCTGCGGCAACACCTTTGTGCTCAAGCCCTCGGAGAAGGACCCGAGCGTGCCGATGCGCATCGCAGAACTGCTGCGGGAGGCCGGGTTGCCGGACGGGGTGTTCAACGTCGTGAACGGCGATCGCGAGGCGGTGGACACGCTGCTCACCGATCCGCGCGTCGCGGCCGTGAGCTTCGTGGGCTCGACGCCGGTGGCCGAGTACATCTATCGCACCGCCTCGGCGCACGGCAAGCGGGTGCAGGCCCTCGGCGGAGCGAAGAACCACATGGTCGTGATGCCGGATGCGGATACCCGCAATGCCGCGAGCGCCCTCGTCGGCGCTGCCTACGGTTCGGCAGGCGAACGCTGCATGGCCATCTCCGTGGCCGTGGCCGTCGGCGACGCCGGTGATCGCCTCATCGAAGCCGTGCAGCAGCAGCTCGGCGAGCTGAAGGTCGCCCCGGGCACGGCAGATCGAGCCGACATGGGCCCGCTGGTCACCCGCGAGCACCTCGAGCGGGTGCGCGGGTACGTCGATCTAGGGGTGCAGGAAGGCGCGCGACTGGTCGTGGACGGCCGCGAGCTGCGCGTCAAGGGACACGAGCAGGGCTACTTCCTCGGCCCGTGCCTGTTCGACCACGTGACGCCCGAGATGCGCATCCATCGCGAGGAGATCTTCGGGCCCGTGCTGTGCGTGGTGCGGGTGCCGGACCTCGAGGCCGCGCTGCAGGTCGTCAACGCCCACGAGTTCGGCAACGGTACCGCGATTTTCACCGCGAGCGGCGAGGCCGCGCGCTCGTTCACCCAGCGCGTGCTGTGCGGCATGGTCGGCGTGAACGTGCCGATCCCGGTGCCCATGGCGTTCCATTCCTTCGGCGGCTGGAAGCGCTCGCTGTTCGGGCCGCTGCACGTGCACGGCCCCGACGGCGTCCGCTTCTACACCAGGCTGAAGACCGTCACGTCCCGCTGGCCCACGTCGGCGCGCGAGGGCGCGCAGTTCGTCATGCCGACGATGAAGTAGCAGAGGCCGTTTGTCCGGCGGCAGACTGCTGTAAGATCCGTGCCTCCCGCGCGCGGCCGTAGCTCAGTTGGATAGAGCATCAGGCTTCGAACCTGAGGGTCGGGGGTTCGAATCCCTCCGGCCGCGCCAAGAGGGGTCCCAAGCGCATGAGTGACAAGAACCCGTCCGCGCCCGCCGCCACGCAGCGCCGGCCGCAGTCCGCCGCGCGGATCTCGCGCAACCCGCCAAGCAGACGTTCCGCCGTCAACCAGCACCAGGCACGGCACCTCGTGCAGTTGATCCGCTGGCTGGAGCGCGAGGCGCTGGCCCACTTCCGCGTGACGGTCGCCGCGCGCCTGCCGCGCGAGCGCTTCGCGGAGTTCTTCCGGCTCGAGGCGTACCGGGTCTTCATCGAAGGCGCCTACGCGTGCGGCTTCGTCTGCCGTGACCTCAAGCCCGACAGTCCGCTCGAGGCCGAGCGCAATCGCCCGGCCGAGGCCATTGCCGGCTGGTCGTTTCCGCAACTGCGCCAGTACGTGCACTACCTGGTGCGGCACGAGCGCTGGGCCGACGGCTTTTCGAGTCCCATCCTCGATGCACTCGCGGCCGGCCACCTGCAGCAGGTCGCGGACCGGCTCGAGACGGACGATTCCTTCTACGCACAGGGGTGATGGGCATGGGCAAACCGATGGTACTGATCACGGGGATTTCCGGCTTCATCGCCAAGCACTGTGCGGTGGAGATGCTGGCAGCCGGCTATGCGGTGCGCGGCACGGTGAGATCGCTGCAGCGGTCCGCCGCAGTGCGTGACACGCTTGCGCGACACGCCGACGTCGCCCGCCTGTCGTTCGCGCAGGCCGACCTAGAATCGGACGCCGGCTGGGATGCGGCGGTTGCCGGCTGCGCGCACGTGCTGCACCTCGCGTCGCCGTTCCCGGCGAAGCAGCCCCGCGACGAGCAGGCGCTCATCCGGCCTGCCGTGGAGGGCACGCTGCGCGTGCTGCGGGCCGCGGCGGGCGCGCACGTCGAGCGGTTCGTACAGACGTCGTCGATGGTCGCAGTGATGTACGGTCATTCGCGCGAGCGCAGCGCCCCGTTCACCGAGGCCGACTGGACCAATGTCGAGGACCCCGGCGTCACGCCGTACACAAAGTCGAAGACGCTGGCCGAGCGCGCGGCGCGGGAGTTCGCAGCGGGCCCCGGTGCCAGGCTGCACTACTCGTCGGTCAATCCCGGCCTGGTGCTCGGCCCGGCGCTCGACCGCGACATCGGCACGTCGGCCGAAATCATCCAGCTGTTCCTGAAAGGCAAGTACCCGGGCGCGCCACGCATGTCGATTCCGTGCGTGGATGTGCGCGACGTGGCACGCATGCACCGCCTGGCCATCGAAACCCCGGCGCCGAGCGGTGGACGCTACCTCGGCTCCGCCGACAGCCTGTGGCTGATCGAGATCGCACGCGCGCTGCGCGAGCGACTGGGCGACGCCGCCCGCCGGGCACCGACCCGCGAGCTGCCCGACTGGGTGGTGAAGGTGGTCAGCCTGTTCGATCCAGCTGCGCGCCTGGCCGTGCCCGAACTGGGCAAGCACGTCCGCGTGGACAACAGCCTGACGCGCCGGACGCTCGGCATCGAGTTCATCCCGGCGCCGGAGGCGGC
>Ga0209450_10001575_pt1 | contig 11433 bp, 8 predicted proteins | sample FrelakmetLWP11LW_FD_187149 | JGI IMG/M metagenome (GOLD analysis project Ga0209450, IMG submission 187149) | Freshwater lake sediment microbial communities from the University of Notre Dame, USA, for methane emissions studies - LWP11 LW (SPAdes)... | ecosystem: Environmental > Aquatic >... | reverse complement strand
AGACGCCGCGAAATAGCTAAAAACACAATCGAAGAGTTTTACAAAACCCAGGGTGAAACGAATGTTGAGGTGAAGATGTACCATGATTTCCACGAGCTTTTTGCCCGACCCGATATCGACGCAGTCATCGTCAGTGTTCCTGACCATCAGCATGCGCTCGTGGCAGTGCAGGCTGTTCTGGCCGGCAAGGATGTTTATGTGCAGAAGCCTCTCACTTATGCAATTGCTGAAGCAAAGGCACTTCGTACAGCTGTGAGGGTAAAGAGCAGGATACTGCAGACAGGAAGCCAGCAACGCTCGGAAAAGCCATGGGAGACTTTCCGCATCGCCAGCGAAGCAGTCCGCAACGGCCGCATCGGAAAAGTGAAGAGCGTGAAGATAGGTATCGGTATTGACAGAATTAAAGGACAGAAACCGGCTCCTGAGCAGGTTCCTGCCAACCTCGATTATGACCGATGGCTCGGGCCTGTTGCAAAACAGCCATACATCGAAGCAAGAGTTCATCCCCAGAATAGCATATCAGGCAGACCGGGATGGATCACCACCGAAGATTTCGGACTCGGAATGATAACCAACTGGGGAGCTCACCATATAGATATCATGCAGTGGGCTATTGGACAAGAACTTGGTGGACCAATTACCGTTGAAGCAAAAGCAGAATTCATGAAAGATGATGTATGGACCGTTCACACCAAATATCATGTTGAGATGATGTATCCCGGTGATATACAGGTTATTCTCGATGATACCTTCACTAACGGATGTCTTTTCGAAGGCACAGCGGGGACTGTATTTTGCGCGAGAGGCGCCGCCAGGGTTACGGCAAGCGATCCTGAGATAACCACAACCGGAAAGGGCCCGCTCTGGGCTTCGGATCCGAAGATATTGATGCCCCGTGTGGGTCCGGAAGGAAAAACCTGGATGCCAAGTCCTGATCATTACCGCAACTGGCTTGAAAGCATAAAGAGCAGGAAGGATCCCATCGCTCCTGTTGAACATTCAGCTAGAAGCCTGGAAGCGTGTGCAGCTGCATGGATAGGTATGAAGCTCGGACGTAAGCTCACCTGGGATGCCAAAAAAGAGAAGTTCCTGAAGGACAAGGAGGCAAACAATATGATGTACCGCACGGTTCAGGATCCGCAATATGACCTGGCAGCGATAATGAAAAAAGCAGGATTAAAATATTAAGAGGGGGTGAGTGGGAGAAACGGAGAGAGGGAAATTGCATGATTGCACAATTGCACAATTGCACGATTATTTCGTAACTTTACATTATTATCACGGATAATCATTTTGATTATGCGAAGATTTATCTGTTTATGTTTTTTCATTACTGTCTGTCCTGTATTGCTGCTTTCACAGAAAACTGTAAAGGTGAAAGGGACAGCGCAGGTTGAGTTTCCTGACAACCTTACAAGACAGGAGGTAAAGAGGCAGGCCGAGGAACAGGCGACAATAGATGCTCTGGAGAAGGCATTCGGTAGAGTTGTGATCCAGGGTAATTCCACTTACATTTCTAACGTCCAGACAGGCAAGCAGATAGAAACCAAATCTGCTTTCAACACAATCGCAAACACATCAGTGAAAGGAGAGGTGGTAGAAGTGATAAAGGTTGTATTCACTGATCTGCAAGGGAACAGAAGTATTGAGGGGAAAGATGAGACATTTGTGGAAATAAGATGTGACATCGAGATAGAGGCAAGGGAGGTATCCACACCGCCGGTGAATTTTACGGCTTTCACCCTTAATTGTACTGAAGAAAGATGCAAGACTACCGATTTCAGGATGGATGACCCCCTGTACATGTCCTTTTCTTCCCCGTCGAGCGGGTATATCTCCATCTTCATCGATGAGGAGGGAAATACCCAGTGCCTTTATCCATATAATACAATGCCTGTTGAATATGAGGGAGGTGTGCCGGTCAAAGCAGATAAAAGGTACATACTCTTCACCAAGCAGCCGGAATTTCACTTTACAGGATACATTCTATTTACGCCCAACCCAAGAAGTATAAACAGGATCTTTATAATCTTTTCGAAAACACCTCTAAATAAGCCATCACTTTCAGACGTGAAAGTAGACGATGCAGGATATAAACTGCCAAAATCGCTCAAATCAGAAGATTTCCAGAGATGGCTCAACAAATACCGCAGCTATGAAAAAGCAAATGTAGAGGTTGATTATATCGATATTACGATAACAAAATAGGAGTAGTATTTCCGACTAAACCACCTCCTCCCGCTGAAGAGGGATACTTCACGCCCCGGCGGGACTTATAAGTCTAGTAGTCCCCATTCCATCCGGAATGTTATTATTTCAGGCCTCTAATGTCGGAGGCTTTTGAGTCTAATAACCCCGGTTACGTCCGGGGTAGGTCGACACAAAATTTATCAACCCCGGAGGTGGTTGAAGTTGTGAATTTGAAGTTCTTCAACACCTCCGGTGTAGTAAATTGTACCTGCGCAGATACCATGGATAAAACCATGGATATTAGACTTGGATGCCTCCGGCATCGTCAATATTTTTCAACCTTATACACTACCTAGTTGATTGATTATAAAAATCTGACCTGAAATTTTCCGGAAATAGAATATCTTTTATCACTTTTTATAGTTCTTCATGAATTAAGATGAAAGAGATTTGTATTAAGAGTAGTTTTAAAGGAGGGGTGTCATCCGCCAGTTGGCGGATGACGGGGTGTTTATTTCTACTTGTTAATTATTTTTTCTGAAGAAGATAAAATCTCCACCCTGGTCACCTGCATTCTTTATGGTACCGAACTGGGGAATGAGATCTGCTTCTTTTACTACACTGGGTTTTATATTGAAAAAGAGCTTTTCAGTCGGAAGGTAATTCTCCTTGTTCGCAGTGAGCAGGTCGAGAAATGTTTTCACAAAGACACTTTCATCAGGAACCTCCATCAGGTCGCCGCTGGTCATAGCCTTCTTGCTCGTTTTAAGGTACATCTCCGAGATACTCTTCACCTCCTCAGGTGGTAAGGCACGTGTTCTGAAAATGCTGCCTCCGAAGCATGCATCGGCTATCACAAGAGTATGCCGGGCCTTGCTTTCACTCACAAAAGTTGTTATCCTGCTGTTCATCAGCCAGTTATCATATGTTCGTGCAGCTGCGTCTGATGGAAGCCAGTATCCTATCGATCTCTTTTCATCCCAGTTGCCATGTCCTGCATAAAAGATCAGCAGATTGTCCTTTTGGGTTATAATGATTTCAAGCGAATCAAGAGTCTTTGTTATTTTGCCATTTGTCGGATTCTCGAGAAGCAGTACATCTTTTTTATCAAATGTGTATAAGCCGGTCAGAACACCGGCAACTTTCCTCGCATCGAAGATAGGGTAATAGAGGTCGGGCATTACCGGGTCGGAATATTTACTCACACCGATGACTACAGCAAAATTCTTTCCCTGCTCCCTGAGGGTGTTTGTTTCTGCAAAAAGCAGTGAATCTGCAACATCTGCTGCATCAGTCTCCGGACTTTTAAGGTTGAAGGTCACATAATCCCTGGTCCATCCTGCACAGTTCTTTGCCTCTATCAGAATATTGTTTTCCCCTTCATCGAGAGTTAATTTTGCAATGAACCTTCCGTCTTCTGAAAAGGGTGCCTCTTGTCCGCCAACAGCAACTACTTCGATCTCACAATCCGATTTAACTGTACCTCTTATTACAATTGCTGATTCCCTTGTTTCATTGTTTTTTGCCAGGGGTTGGGTTATAGTCAGAACCGGTTTCTTTGCGTTAACAGTTGGTTCCGGCTTAGTCTGAGGCGGAGGAAGTTTTATAGTGAAGATCTCCATTTTCTTTGCATCCGGAAGCGGAACTTCACCAGGCAGAAATCCGTTTTCAAGTATACTGGCAGAACCAGCTGTTGTATTTGGCCGGCCATCCAGAAATATGGTTAAGCCCCCTTTGTTTATCGTGCTCAGCCGGGTGCAAAGATCCTTCATCCCGAACATGTAAAAAGTTTCCCTATCGGAGACATCCACAGGGATGATCCATGTATCGCTGTTATTTTCGTCGGTGAATAGCTTACCGCGGTAATAAAAAATTATTTTTGCATCATTGGGAAGATCCCTTTGCAGCTTCGTTATTGCGAGCTTGATGTGTGTATTGAGTGCATCCGGATAGAACTGAATATTCTGCGGTAAAACGCCAAGCTTTTTAATCAGCATCTGCTGGAACTTCTCGGCCTTAAGTATCGCCAGCTCCTCGTTTTCAACATACACAGGTGAATATGACTGGTAATCCTCATTAGCCACTATGATTGCCCGGGTGTTTTTTCCATATCCCTTTGCCGAAAGCATGTCGGCAACATTTTCCTGCGCAGAAATCTGAATACATGAAAGCAGCGATAATATCACCAGGGCTTTTTTCATGATCCGATTCTTAGCTGGCTGTGATAAGTTTATCAAGTGTCTCGGCGTTAAGCTTCATCTTGGTCTGTAGCTCCTTACGGATAATCTTAACGGCTTTTTCCATTGATTGTTTGGTGTCGTAGAATAATCTCACCTGGACTTCAACTTTATCCTTGCCTATATTACGGAAAAGCTTGAAAGTGGGATCCACATATCCAAGCTCCACTGCGATCTGGTTTTTGGCTGACAGAACAACTTCAGTAACGGTTGCTGCTTCCTGTGTCGAGAGCTGCGCGTTTCCGACGTTGGCCGAAATCAGCGAATTAATTTTACTCTGAAGCATGCCGGCAAGCTGAAGTTTGCTTAGCTCCATTGCCTGCATCTCAGCCGCTGATTTTGTTTCAGCAACAGCATTGCCGTCGGCGTAGATATATCTTGGATTGCCGTTCTCATCGATCATCAGCTGCTTCATCCATGCATTCTGTACAATCTTGTCGAGTGCAACCGATCCGGGAGCGACGCTCCAACCGTCCTTTTGCATCTTCTTTGCTTCCTTCGTTGCTTCTTTTGACGCTTTTTCAGCAAGGGTTGAATTTAGTCCCGGTGTTGCTTGCTGTGATGAGGCATAAGCAACAGTAAAACAGGATATGAAAATCAGGAGGAGCTTCTTCATATTTGGAGGTTGTTTAGTATTTATATTGAATTTAAATTAGAGTGGTAGTTTTATCTGATTTTCCAGGACCTCCATTTATCATTAATAAGGTCGCTTGAAAGAAATACCGGAACCTGTGGTTTGTTGTTTTCAGTCAATGCATCGAGCTGAACGTTTTTGAGTATGTATTCAAACAAATCGCCATACGTGACATTGCCTGATGTCTCCTTAAGTTTCTTCAGCAGGTAATATGTAAAAAGTCCGTGCTGTTGCCTGTTTAGTGCCTGTGCGGTCTGTTCTCCCGTGCTTGCGGTGAAGACTACCATGTTGCCGATTACCATGTTTTCCTCGGTGCTTGGAGCCATCCTTACCGATCTTGCGTTCACTGGTCCCATATCACGGCCGCCGCCGCTGAAGCAGGCATCAAGCAATACGGTTATTCGCCCTGCCCCTGAGCTGCCCAGCTGTGCATAGATATCGGCAAGCTTTATGGCTGAGGTGAGATTTGATGCGCTCACATCGACAGGTATAAGGTATGGTATTTTTGTAGCCTGATCCGGAAATCCATGTCCTGCATAATAAAAGAATATCTCAGCCGACGGACCTATTACCTTTGCTATATCAATGGCCCTCTGAACCTGCGATTTCATTACCACATAGGTGGCATCGACCGACAGTAGTATAAACTTTTCCTGAATGCCAAGAACCTTCTTTGCATATTCAGCAAATATCCTTGCATCATTGCCTGCATAATCGACGTTCGACTCTGCATTATATGCCTTCGAGTAATCTTCATTGCCTATAATAAGAGCTACCTTATTCTGGTTCTTTGAAGTAACAACAGGGATATCTTTGTCGACATCGGAAGTAAATGAAGCAGCTGTCGGTGCAGTTGCAACCATTCTTGTTTCAGGAACTGCTCTTTGTTCACCCTGAACCACAACCTGTTTATTGGCTGTAAGCTGTAGATCTACCGGTATTGTTGCAGGGCTTTTCCCGTTATCAGTATACTTGCCATATTTTTCAGTCAAAACAAAAGGAATGACGATCTTGCTCAGAGTATAGTTATTGTTGGTGATAAGTGTATATTTAACCTCCCTGGTTTCGCCGGGAGAAAGGTTTCCGATCTGCAATGATGTATTGCCATTTGTCAGGAATACATTAGCCACAAGCGAAAGCGAAAGATTTACGTTTTCGGCATTTCCCTGCCCTGTGTTCTGCACAATCACCCGGACGTCAAACTTCTCGTTCTTCCTGACCGGTATGCCGCCATAGTCTATTTCCGTAATTGTTACCAGCGGCGCAACCATTGCTTTGGTTTGGATAACCATATTGCCGACATCAATGCCGAATCCATTGGTTTCGGTAATGGAGATATTAAAAGACGCAGTCGAGTTGGTTGTATTTAAGTTGCTGGTAACCGGCATCTCTACTGTTTTGACCTCTCCGGGCTGAAGATTTCCTATTGTCTGGGATGGGAATGATAATCCGTTAACCCTGTTCGTCTCGGTTATTTTAGCTTCAAGGTTAACAGCCTGACCTTCCCCTGTATTCTTGATCGTGAAGAATATTTTTGAATTTTCGCTGGCGTTAATAAAATTATTGCCATCAGTATCAACAAAGTATAGATTTTCGGCCTGAAGCTGAGGCGGTTTGATAGTAACTTCCTGTTTGATATCCACAAAATTCTCATTCGATCTTCCCTTGATCATAGCTGCAATGCCGGATGTTCCCGAAAGATCTTTGGTTATAGAAACAGGCTTTGATTCAGACCTGCCTTTTAATACAGTCTGGGGGAAAACCTGAAGAGTAAACAGTGACAAAAAAATAACCGTAAAGAATTTTCCCATGACCGGTCAAATGGATACAAACTATAAAGATACGAAATATTTTATTATCTTATTGTTAATTATCGTGTTGTGTTTTTAATTGTCGGAAACCAGCCGAAAGCCTAAAATACGGTCAGCCTTATTTGGATCCCATTTGACCCGGGCTGCCGATCTTGTTTTAACTCCATTATCCCACCAGCTTCCGCCCCGGCGTATCCTGTCGGCACCGGTCTGGGGTCCTTTGGGATTTGTCTGGTTACCGGATTCATAAAGCCCATAGTAGTCGCCAATCCATTCCGATGCATTCCCGTGCATATCATACAAGCCCCACGGATTTGGCGCATAACTACCCACCGGTTGTGTTTTTCCGAGGATTTTTCCCTTCGGATTATTATTATAAGGTTCCGTTCCATCATAGTTTGCCTGATCAGAAGTTATATTGTCACCTGTATAGAAAGGTGTAGTTGTACCTGCCCTGCATGCATATTCCCACTCTGCTTCAGTGGGAAGACGGCAGCCTTTCGATTCGGCAAAGGCTCTGGCCTCTTCATATGTTATATCCACAACCGGACGTTTACCTCTGCCCCAGCCCATATCGTCAGGCTTCCTTTTCCTGGTGCCTGCTATATATGCATCATATTCCTCGAATGTTACCTCATATTTACCTATTTTGAATGAGCTAAGGGTAACCTGGTGCTGAGTCTCGTTCGATCCTCTCTGTGGTTCATCGGCAGGACTTCCCATGGTAAATGTTCCTCCGGGGATATTTACCCAGTAATCGTCTGATGTCGGCTTTACTTTAGTTGTAGTTGAGGGTGCCGCGCTTTTGGATGTTCTTGGTGTCGCCCGCACCTCAAAGCTTACATTGCCTGTCAGGCTCTCCCGGTCTGATAGTACATTCCAGGTTAAACTTTTTGCACTGCCTCCGGTTATTCCTGAACCAACTGAACCGGTAACGCTTTTAAGCGGAGAGGTGAAATTATCGATGCTGCAAAAAACCTGGACATCAAATGTTTGTCCCGGCTGGGCGCCGGTAATGTCATAAGCTATGATGATCTGTTTTCCGGAGGTTGTGAATCTTACATTTTTTACTTCCTGTGCTGTGGTACTAAAAAGAATAAAATTGGAGAGAAGTAGCAGAATGAAATATCTGCCGGTCTTCGATAATGATCCTTTCTGCATAATTATGGAATTGAAAATACGAATATACAAAAAAATCATAAATTCCGTTGATAAAGGCTAATGAGTGGTGATCGGAAGATTGTTAATAATATTTATTGTGTGTTAATATATTGTAAAACGGAATAAATATGCATCCAATTATAAAGTATACTTTGCGTAAAATTTGGCATTCTACTAAATATGTACGCATATCAGACACTAAAATAAAAAAATAATTATTGTACGCATATCAGATGTAAATCATAATAACCAATCTATTAACTAAACTTTCTAAAACATGAAAAAAGCAACAAAAATTATCGCAGGTGTAATCGTAATGTTTGGTTTTACATTATCAGCATTTTCACAGGGAAGTGCAACAGCTAACGGAAATGCAGCTGCGAGAATTATTGCTCCCATTACGCTTACAGCCGGTACAACCCTTCATTTTGGTACAGCTTATAATTCAGGTGGTACAGTTATCGTATCTACAGCCGGTGTCCGTTCAGGTACCTGCGCCGTCTCAGCTTCAGCACCACTTCATTCAGCCGGAACCTTTACGGTAACAGGCGAACCCAGCCTTACCTACACCGCCACACTGCCGGCCGGTACAATAAACATTACAAGCGGTGCAAATACCATGACAGTCGGTGTATTCAACTCCAATGCTTTGGGAACGATTCCCGTTGGCGGCACTGAGACTTTCAGCGTTGGAGCTACCCTTACAGTAGGAGTTGGTCAGGTTTCAGGTTTATATACAGGAACATACCCGGTTACTGTCCAGTATAATTAATAATAATTAGATAAAACTGATTCCCGGGGAATAATGACAAGGCCTGTTAAAAAAATCTTCAGCCTATTACTTTCATTATTTGCAGTGCTTGAATTGAATGCCCAGACTGGTCAGGAAGTAACCGTGACCGGTCATATTACCGCGGAGGTGATACCGGTTTTTTCTGCAAGTGAAACTTCCCAGCTCAATTTTGGGAAGTTTTCACCCGGTCACCAGGGAGGGGAGCTTATACTAACGCCGCAGAGCACAATATCTACTCTCGGAAGTGTTTATTCAGGCAACGGTCTGCACAATGCAGCTTGTTTCTTCATAACAGGAACCGAGGATGCCGCATTTTCAATTTCCCTTCCATCCGAACCTGTTCTGCTCACTAATGAGAAAAATTCAAAGACAATGATAGTCAAGGACTGGCTGTCAGTACCTGCACAGGGTACGGGAACTGGTATGCTCCAGAACGGATTCAGGGAAGTATATGTCGGCGCCACTCTCAAAGTCGGCACGCTTCTTGATAATCCGGTAGGCAGATATTCAGGTTCTTATAATATCACTTTTGATTTTAACTGAGCAGGATTAATTTTTAAGCGAAGTCAATGAAAAAATCAAGACTATTTTTCGGGCTGATAACTGCGGAACTCTTTTTACTTTTAACACCAACCGAATTTGTCGCGGCACAGGGAAACCTGCTTATAACACCCCGAAGGGCGGTCTTCGAAGGCCAGACCAGATCAATCGATCTTAACCTGGCAAATATCGGCAAGGATACTGCAAGATATACGATCTCTCTGGTTCAGGTAAGGATGAAGGATAACGGTGGATTTGAAACGATAACGGAACCAGATCCCGGACAAAGGTTTGCCGACCGCTACATCCGCTTCTTCCCGAGAACAGTGACTCTGGGGCCGAATGAATCACAATCTGTAAAGGTTCAGCTTACAAGAACCGGTGAGCTTACTCCCGGGGAGTACAGGTCTCATTTTTATTTCCGTGCGACACCTGATGCCATTCCTTTAGCAGAAGAGCAGACGCTTAAGGATACAACCACTTTATCAGTTATGCTCACTCCAATTTTCGGAATAACCATTCCTGTGATAATTAGGGTTGGCGAGTCGGATACAAAAGTTACTTTGTCCGATCTGTCTGTGGACTTTCCTTCAGGTTCGGATCCTGCACTCAGGTTCACTTTCAACCGGACTGGTAATATGTCAGCTTACGGAGATATCGCTGTTGATCACATATCTCCGCAGGGTGTGACAACCCGGGTAGGTATAGCTAACGGAGTTGCGGTATATACACCCAACCTAATCAGGAATTTTGCACTTAATCTGAATCCGCCAAAAGGATTAGATCTCAGGTCAGGGAAACTACGGATGACATATTCTGCTCCGTCTGATGTTAAGCCGGTAAGGTATGCTGAGGGAGAACTGACACTCCATTGATAAACAATAATTAATACGCAGGTTGAAAATACCTGCGGATAAAGTGATGCTACGTCTGACCATAAAAAAATATTTTCTGGCAGTTATAATCATTATTGCTGGCATTCCTGTTTATTCAGCTGACAGATATTCCGTAGCTTCCGGGAACTGGAATTCAACCGCTACCTGGGGTGCATCTTCAGGAGGTGCCCCGGGTGCAAGCGTACCTGGTGCAGGTGATAATGTCTTCATTGAAGGAGGGTTTACAGTTACTGTTAATGTAGCATCAGCTTGTGCTAATTTAAGTATAGCTAATGGTTCATCCTTAAATGTCGGAGGATTTAATTTTACTGTAAACGGAACGACAACAGTTGGTGGCGGTACAAGCGGAGCTATATCAATAAATTCAGCCGTCGGGATCAAGATCTTTACAGGCTCCGTAACAATAAATAGCGGAGGCGCGATAACTGAGAGTGCGGCATCAGCGCTTGTTTTTGGATCAGATGTGACTAATAGCGGTACATTCACAGAAAATGGGGCTGCTACTGTAAGTGTTGCCGGTAATTTTACAAATAACGGAACTTTTACGGCCAGCACCGGAACGCACACTTTTTCGGGTACTTCCAAGACAATTGGAGGAACAAATGCAATTTCAATTTCCACAGCCACATTTACCGGAGCATATACAAACAACGGTACCCTTAACGTTGCAACACTTCTTACAATTACTGGTGTTACCTTAACTAATAATGGTACTGTAAATGCCTCGACAGCACTATCAGGAACAGGAGGAGTAACCCAGGGTGTTACAGGAGTCTTAAATATTGGTGGTACCTCTGGCATAACTACTATTACAGCCACCGCAACAGGCAATACAGTCAATTATAATGGTGCTGCCCAGGCGGTTAAGGTAACTCCATATTATAATCTCACAATTTCAGGAAGCGGCAATAAAACTATAGCTGGTAATGTTATCGTGGATGGAACTCTTACCCTGGCAGCTGGCACTTTTACGGTCGGAGCAAATACACTCACATTAAACGGACCAACTATTGCCGGAACTCCAACAAATTTAGTTACAGTCCCAGGATCCAGTCTCGTATTTGGAGGTACGACAGCCGGCGTTTTAATACCCGCCAGTGTTGCAGCTTTAAATGGACTATCAATAACCAATACAAGCATTGTTACTTTGCAAAGTTCGCCTGTGATAAGC
>Ga0209450_10001573_pt1 | contig 11440 bp, 11 predicted proteins | sample FrelakmetLWP11LW_FD_187149 | JGI IMG/M metagenome (GOLD analysis project Ga0209450, IMG submission 187149) | Freshwater lake sediment microbial communities from the University of Notre Dame, USA, for methane emissions studies - LWP11 LW (SPAdes)... | ecosystem: Environmental > Aquatic >... | reverse complement strand
AGTTCTCAACAAGAGAGCTAAAGAATCATTTTATTTCTTATTAGTTTTTCGTGAATTAAATCTAGTTCATTTTGCTAAACAAGTGAATAATGTAATTTAGTTTTTAGGTTTGGTTACGATTACTTGAATTATCAAGATTACTATTGATAATTCAAATAAAATTTAATTTTTATGAGAAAAGTTGCTTATTACAAAGATTATACAGTGAAAAGAGTATCGTTGGAGATACGTACATTTTTTTACGTTGTTTGTTGCCACGTTATAACTAATATAACGAATTGCTAAATTCATTAATTGATAATTTGTATTTTCTGGAGTTAGTGGAGTGAATGATTCGTTCCAAGGATACTTTGAAGCGTAGTCATTAATAACCTCACAAAAATTAGGTGCTAAAGGCGTTAAAATTTCAAAGCCATTACCAAACAATTTTCCATCTCCGAATGCTCTTCGGCTTCCTACGAATGCATCTTTTGATATTCCCCCACGTGCAGTGTCAACATTGAAGATTATACTTGTAATAAGTATTACGCTCGTCGTTGCTCCCATTTCAGCTCCAAGAAGAATTATTCGTCGACTTATAAGTGGTAAACGCTCCCAAGTTCTTTTTAAGTAAGTGAATGTGCTTTGTTTAATTTCTTTTTTTGCAAGGATTTGAACACAAGCGTTGATAGCTACTCCTAAAATTGGATTTCCAATTCCAGAAAATATTACAGATACCGAAATCAAATTAGAGATTTGACCAAGTTGTTCTTTTAATCTTTCTTGTTCTTTTATTTTTTGTCGTTTTTTAACGACATAATCATAAAATGAAACTGAATCAAGTTTTGTGTACTTTTTGCGTGCGTACTCGAGCTGATTGAGGCACTTTAATCTTTTTAAGTAAGAAATTAATACTTTGTTCCATTTAAACGGCGTTTCTTTCATTTTTTTATCTATATTTAATTTATTTTAAGTAGAAATCACTCTTAAGACACTTTATTTTTCTAGTGATGTCCAATTTTTTAATTTGGTCAAAATGTTAACTTGTAGTTTTTTATTTATTCGTATTAATATCACTCAATACGAATAAATAAAAGGCTAAAAACTTCTTAAACTTTCCAAACATTATCTATTAATAATGGTTGGGGTCTTGTACATAGTCGCAGAAGCTCAGGGACTACGTAGCCAGAAATATAATTAATATTACCTTTTTTGCGTGTTATGTATTGAAACAGCGTTTCCGTGTACTTTAATTCTAACAGTCTTGAATCCAGTAACTCGAAGATCGATACCGGTTTACGGTCCAGGATTTGTTTGCAGAAGGTTTGTCCAGCAAACGCCCCCCTAGGGTACTCCCAGCTGTCGAGTAAAGTCGTCCTTGTAAGAGGCGCCAGATACCCATAATACTTGATAATAGGTTTTAAGATATGAAATCTTCCCCTTATTATGATATACATCAAAGAACTACTACTTAAAAAAGAGATTAAGACGATCAAAATTTTATTTCTTCTCGAATTAGATTGCTAGAAATTGACAATTTTTTGTGAAATATTAGATTTTGCTACCGTTGTTTCAGGTCTTTTGGTATAACGTAGAACTTTGTCAATGCTCTTGTTATTTTTAACATATTTTAAAAAATGCCCCTTAACGTATCTTTTTGTTTCGCCATACAAATTTTTGATACCTTTTGTAGTTGTTAACACAACTTTTTTTACGTTAATCATAGTTTCTAATAGTTACATTAATAAATATTGTTTTGAGAAATTGTGAGTCGATGTAAAGAAAAGAGTATTTAAATAGAAATCAATTAAAAATCTTTTGGTATTATTATATAAATTAATTTTTTAAAATAATAAAGTTATTTTTCAATAACTTTATTATTTATTTCCATTAATTAACCAACAATAACTGGAGCAGTTACAGCTAAGTCTAATGGGAAGTTGTGAGCGTTACGTTCGTGCATAACTTCCATACCTAAGTTAGCGCGGTTTAAGATGTCAGCCCAAGTGTTGATTACACGACCTTGGCTATCAACGATAGATTGGTTGAAATTGAAACCATTTAAGTTGAATGCCATAGTAGAAATACCTAAAGAAGTTAACCAGATACCGATAACTGGCCAAGCTGCTAAGAAGAAGTGTAAAGAACGAGAGTTGTTAAAACTTGCGTATTGGAAGATTAAACGACCAAAGTAACCGTGAGCAGCTACGATGTTGTATGTTTCTTCTTCTTGACCAAATTTGTAACCATAGTTAGTAGATTCACCTTCAGCAGTTTCACGGATTAAAGAAGAAGTTACTAAAGAACCGTGCATTGCAGAGAATAAAGATCCACCAAATACACCAGCAACACCAGCCATGTGGAATGGGTGCATTAAGATGTTATGTTCAGCTTGGAATACTAACATGAAGTTGAATGTTCCAGAGATACCTAAAGGCATACCATCAGAGAAGCTTCCTTGACCGATTGGGTAAATTAAGAATACTGCAGTTGCAGCTGCTACTGGAGCAGAGAATGCAACGAAAATCCAAGGACGCATACCAAGACGGAAACTTAATTCCCATTCACGACCTAAATAACAAGAAACACCAATTAAGAAATGACAAACAATCATTTGGTAAGGACCACCGTTGTATAACCATTCGTCAACTGAAGCTGCTTCCCAGATAGGGTAGAAATGAACACCAATAGCGTTTGAACTTGGAATAATAGCACCAGTAATGATGTTGTTTCCGTACATTAATGAACCAGCAACTGGTTCACGAATACCATCGATATCAACTGGCGGTGCAGCGATAAAAGCGATGATGAAACAAGATGTAGCAGTTAAAAGTGTAGGAATCATTACAACACCGAACCATCCGATGTATAAACGGTTTTCTAAACTAGTAATCCAAGAACAAAAACGTTCCCAGATATTTAAGCTTTCATATCTTTCTAAAGTAGCTGTCATATTCGTCCCCTCTTCCAATAGAAATAGAATATATGTTCCCAAAGAGACTTAATTCCCAAGTGCAATAATAAATTTAAAATTTAAAAATTTATCAGCCAAGAAAATTCTAGAGTAAAACAAAACTTAAAAATTAAAATAGTACGGGAAAAAGATTTTTTCTAGAGCAAATTCATTTAAAAACAGAAGAAATTGAGAAAGTTATTCAAAAAAACGGGGTGAGTACTATATCATTTACGGAAGTCCATCTCTTTGTTAGAAGGAACAACCTAATAAAAAATGAATTTGATAATTTATTCTTAACTCGCTTGTTAGCAAGATTCCAAGTTTATCTCGAAGCTTACGAAACTGTACTAATGCTTAATAAAAACCTTTTAAATTATAAAGATATTTCTAAAAATTTACGTGTCTAAGTTTCTAACAAACTTTTTTTACTGAATCAAAAATTTGATTCAAAAAATTTTTTAGATCGAAAAGATAGTAATTTATCGCTTTTACTATTTACTAAAGATATTAAAAAACTCAAAAATTTATATCAAATTCAACTTGAAGATATTTATGAAGAGGATGAACAAGTTGGTTATTATTCGAAATTTTTATTGATTCAGGAACAAAATTTATTTATACAATTACAGGCAGAATTTGCTGATTATGATAGCTTTATTGCAAAAGTAAATAAACTAATTGATCATATTTATTTGAAATAAAAATTCCATGATCAATGTCAGAAAACCTTTATTTTGGTGTTTTGATATTATTTTTTATTTTAGAAAAAATTTTATTTTAAAAGTTCTCTCAAATTTCTTTCTTCCGTTATAATATTTAGATAGTAGAATAACTAAAAATCTCCTATTTTATTTTAAAATCATGACAACATTTTACGATTATCAATTACCAGTAATCGCTTGCTTTTTGCTTTTTTTTGCAATGATTTTCTATTGGATAAGTTTAAGTTTCCCCAAAAACAATTTAGTTTTTCAAGGAAGTAAAATTCTCGTAGCGGGGAGTAATTTACTTTTTACTTCAACTTTATTGATTCGTTGGGTGACTCAAGGATATTTTCCTTTAAGTAATTTATACGAATCTTTAATTTTCTTAAGTTGGGGAATTTCATTTATTCATTTAATTGTTGAATATAAGACGCAAAGTCGTTTAATTGGTGCCATTTCAACACCTTTACTATTTTTCCTTTCTGGTTTTTCTAGTTTAACTTTGCCTACCGATATGCAAAAAGCGTTACCTTTAGTTCCATCTTTACAATCTAATTGGTTAATGATGCATGTAAGTATGATGATGGTAAGTTATGCTACTTTAATTTTAGGATCATTACTTTCAATTTTATATTTAGCTTTTCTTTTCTTTAGTGGTCAAAAAAACCAAGTTGCACTTGAAAGTTCTTCTCTTGCTACTTCGTCTGAAAATTCGTCTCTTGTAACTTCTTCAGTAAATTATTCTAAATTATCTTTATTACAAACGGTAGACATTTGGAGTTATCGAATTATTGGATTAGGCTTTCCTTTTTTAACAATCGGAATTATTTCTGGTGCTGTATGGGCCAATGAAGCATGGGGTTCATATTGGAGTTGGGATCCAAAAGAAACATGGGCTCTTATTACTTGGTTAGTTTTTGCTATTTATTTACATTCAAGATTATTAAAAGGTTGGCAAGGAAAACAAGCAGCTATACTTGGTTCGTGTGGTTTCTTTGTTATTTGGATTTGTTATTTAGGAGTAAATTTCTTAGGTAAAGGACTTCATAGTTATGGTTGGGTGCTATAAATTAAAATTCATATTATTATTTAATATGAATTTTAATTTTTGAATAAGATAATTAGTAAGCTAATCCCATGCTACGAGTAGTTTCTCCACCTAAATAAACACGTACACTTAAAAAGTCAGTAGGACAAGCACTTTCACATCTTTTGCAACCTACACAATCTTCTGTTCTTGGAGCTGAAGCGATTTGACCTGCTCTACAATCTTCCCAAATTACCATTTCTAAAACGTCTGTTGGACATGCGCGTACACATTGAGTACATCCAATGCAAGTGTCATAAATTTTAACTGTATGGCTCATAAATTATCTCCTAAAATTTTTAATTAGTTTATTATTATTATAGTAATATTAAATTTTTTATAAAAAGAATTTTTCTAAAAGCATCAAATAATATTTTTTAGTGAAGGAGACTAATTGAGCCCTTTTTTAGTTAAAGAAAGATGAAATGAATAGGTACTAAAATTATTTTAATTATTGATGGTTATAGCGATCAAATAAAAATTCTACTTTTTATTACAAAAAGCTTTTTGAAATCCTTAAAAAAGCTCTCCAGGTTGGGATTGAACCAACGACCTATCGGTTAACAGCCGACCGCTCTACCACTGAGCTACTAGAGATTCATTAATCTTATTATCTCTAAAAATTAAGACAAATGACAATCTTTGCGAATATCTATTTTACCTAGAAAATTTAAAAAAATATTTAAATTTTCTAAGTAAATTTTATATTTTGAAGATATTAAAAGTGGTCTTAGTCAATAAATTTTCAATGTAACGAATTAAATTTTCAAATTCAATTTCCAGTTGAATTTTTCCACGGTTGGTTGAACTTCCAATCCAGGAGTTTTTTCTTTCACTGAATACCCAAATTTGGGTATATGGTAAATAACTCAAACTGGTAGTTATCATTAATAAACCAAATCCAAAATAAATCAGCGGAATACTTGGATCATATTTAATAAGTAGCCCGGTTGACGGCAAGATATCAATCATGGCTAAATTTTCGGTTAAATCTTCTCCAATATTTTTCACTTGTAAAAAATTTCCCAATTCATCATACATAAGAAAACTATTTTGTAATTGATCAAAGACTAAAATTTCATTTTCATTTTTATTATTAATCCAAGTAATCCAAGATTTGGAAACTTTTTTTAAAGAAAATAAAGGAAATTCATAAATTTTTTGATCACTTTTATCTTTCACTCTAATACCTAATAAGTTCCAATCACTTTGGTAAAAATCGACGTTTTTATAACGTAAAGGATTATTTACGGAAATAGTTTGTTGTTTAATTTCCGTTCCATAGTTATCTAAAATTGAAAGATTCGAATAGAATTGATGAATTCTATTGTTTTCATATTCTACCCAGAAGTCATTAACACGTGTTGTTAGAGTAGGTAAAGGTGTAAATAAACCAGCTTTAATTGGATTCTGGATATGAAAAATTTCTCCTTTGGGTAGAATTTCTTGCACTTTAAAATTTTTAAATGTTCCAAGAGCAGATCCTCCCAAAATAATTAGCAAACTTAAGTGAACTAAAATTGGACTAATTCTTCCAATTAAGCCCTTATATCCGTAGACTAAATTTCCATTTTGATAAATATAAAAATTCATATTTTGAATTTTTAATAAAATGGTTTCTTTTAAATAGTAAATATTTTTTATTTTTACAGAAAAAGGTAATCTTAAAAAAGAGTTTCCTTTTTTTCGAAAAAAGTAATCTTTTGAATTAATAAAAAGAGGAAATTGTCTTGTAATTGTGCAACTAATTAAAGAAATTCCTAAAGTAATTAGTAGTGCTAGAAACCACCATGTTGTATAAACGTGATCTAATCCTAACGAAAGAATTAATTTATCATTAATGAACCCATAAATTGGAATTTTATAATTTTCTTCATAAAAATTGATTCCCTCATCTTGTTCAATGAATGAGCCTAAGGAACTAGATACAGCGATAATTCCTAAAATTAATAAAGCAAAATTTAAATCAGTAAAAATCTTAAAAGATTTTTGAATTTTTAATAATTTCATAAAATAGTTTTTTCTTAGATACTTTTCTTTCATTTCGAAATTCTTAAACTTTTTCAACTCTGCCAGTTTAAAAAAGTTTAAGTTTCAAAAAAGGAAAAAAGAACTAAATTGATAAATTCCAACGTCCTCTGCGTCTACGATTTCTTAAAATTTTTCTTCCACTTTTTGTAGCTAAGCGGGCTCTAAATCCAGATGTTTTGATTACTTTTCTACGACGTCCATTTAATGTATGTTTTGACATAATTGTTTTTTGATTAAGTTAATGAATTACTTAAGAAATAGTATAACATACATGCTCGAATTTCTTCGAACATTAGTTTAAATGATTTAAATGCTTCTGTATTATATTCAACTAAAGGAGTTTGTTGTCCATAAGATCTCCAGTTGATTGTTTCACGAATATAACTCATACGTTCAATATGTTCTGTCCAATAAAAATCAATAATTGAAAGTAAAATTGTGGAACGTGTACTCTTTAAAAAGCCAGATTGATAAAAATTAGATTCTGCTAAACGTAGATCATTTGAAATCCACATTTCTTTATACAAGTTCTTTTCATCTAGAATTTTAAGCTTTTTATTGAATTTTGTTGAATAAGAATCAAATTGTTTTTCAATTGTTGATAAAACTTTTTTTGTTCCAAAGTTTTTATTGTTTATTATTTCTTCATCAATAGAATATTCCGAATAGCGTAAAAATAAATCTTGATAAATATTATTTGAGAGTAATTCATTTCTTGCTTGGAAAAGTTTTTTACGTTGAATGTTTAAAATATCATCATATTGAAAAACATTTTTTCGTAAATCATAATTATAAAGTTCTACTTTTTTTTGAGCATTTTCCAAACTTTTTGTTAATAAATCAGATTCTAAGGGAACTTCTTTATCTTGTAATAAATAATCTACCCAACGACGAATACTATCACCTCCAAAAACTTTGATTAATTCATCTTCTAAAGATACGAAAAATTGTGATGCGCCTGGATCCCCTTGTCTTCCTGCTCTTCCTCTTAATTGATTGTCAATTCTACGTGTTTCATGACGTTCTGTTCCTAATACAAATAGTCCACCTAAGCTTTTAACAAGTTTGTTTTCTTTTTCCCATTCTAAAGAAATAAAATTATATAAATAATCGTAGACCTTTTTTAAACTAGTTAATGAATTTTCTAAAGAATAAGGGAGATTTTTAATATCAATCTCTAATTTTTCTAGATTATCTGTTGTTTTATATTCTTCATATGTTTTTGATAACAAAATTTCCATTTCTGAATTTCCTTCTTCTTTTAGATCTTCAAGAAGAAAGTCAGAAAGTTTTTGTTTTACTTTAAAAATAGGATTTCCCCCTAAAATGATATCGGTTCCACGTCCTGCCATATTTGTTGCAATTGTAACTGCAGAACGTTCACCTGCTTGTGCAACAATTTCACTTTCACGTTTTACATTTTCTGGTTTTGCATTCAATACTTGATGTGGAATTTTTGAAATAGTAAAAAGTTCAGAAAGGAATTCAGATTTTTCAACACTGGCTGTTCCAATTAATATCGGTTGACCTTTTTCATAACATTTTTTAGATTCAGCAAGAACAGCTTTCCATTTTGCTAATTCTGTTTGGTAAACAAGATCTGCTAAGTCTTTTCTAACCAGTGGTTTTTCAGTTGGTAAAACAACTACTTCTAGATTATAAATATCTTGAAATTCTTTTTCTGTTGTTTTTGCTGTCCCTGTCATTCCAGCAAGTTTGGGGTACAAAGTAAAGAAATTTTGATAAGTAATTGAACTTTTTGTTTTTGTTCCTCCTCCAATTGCCACTTTTTCTTTAATTTCTACTGCTTCATGTATTCCTAAACTCCATCTTCGATCTTCCATGATACGTCCTGTAAATTCATCCACAATTAAGATTTTATTGTTTAAAACAATGTAATCTTTATTCAGTTTGAAGATATATTTTGCTTTTAAAGCATTTAAAATCTCTAGAATCCACGGATCATTTGGGTCATATAAACTTTTTTTCCCAATTTTTTCTTTTACAGCTTTATAACCCGCTTCCGTTAAATTAATTTCACGTCTTTTTTCATCCACTTCAAAATGCAAATCTCTTGTTAAGTAATTTGCGATAGCTTTAGCTAAGTATAATTTATTAAGATTTTCTCCTCCTTTAAAGGTAGATAAAATTAATGGTGTTCTAGCTTCATCAATTAATATGGAATCAATTTCATCAATTACACAATAATTAAAGGGACGTTGTACAAGTTCGTTTAAATTATAGGCGGAACTATCCCTTAAATAATCAAAAACAAGTTCTGAATTTGTTACATATGTTATTTCAGAACCATAACTTTTTCTTTTTTCATTTAAGGTGCTAGTACTTTTTACTAATCCAGATGTCAAACCTAAACCAGTATAAACTTTCCCCATCCATTTTTGATCTCTTTCTGCTAAGTAGTCATTTACAGTAACTACGTGTACACCTTTCCCATTTAGGGCATTTAATGCGACTGGAAGAGTTGAAGCCAGTGTTTTACCTTCTCCGGTTTTCATTTCAACAATTTTTCCAGAATGAAGAACGGAACCGGCTAATAATTGAGTATCAAAATGTCTCAATCCAATCGTACGAGAGGAAACTTCTTGAACAAGTGCAAAACACTCGATAAGAAGTTTATCAAGACTTTCAGATTTTGCACGTTTCTTTAATTGTGACATTTTTGCTCGTAATTCTTCATCTGTTTTTTGATGTAAGCTAGCACTTTCAATTTTTATATCATAAATCGGATTTTTCATATTTTTCTTTTTCTTTTTGATAACTTTTGTTATTTTTAAATTATGACGATTTCTTTTTCTTTGGATGTTTTTTCGGAGAAAAAGAGATATAATAATGGATATTATATCATATACAGATAACTTTCCTTTTTAATCTCTTTTAGAATTATAAAAATCAATTAAAATTATTAAAAATTCAAATGGCAAAAAATGATTCTGCGGATTTGTCTTTATGGCAAATGTTTTTGAAACGAGTAAAAAAAGTAACAAAGTCGATTCAAAAAGGTTTACGTAAGTTTGGTCAAAACTACCCAGATGTTTCTCAAATTATTCAACTTACTTTTATTTATTTTTTTGCAGTACTAGATTTACTTTATGGAATACTGAACAATGTTTTTGCTTTAGGTTATTTACCTGAACTTATCTTACCTTTTTTCCCTCTTATTAAAACAATTTTGCAAACACCTATTTTTAAAATTTGGGCAAGTCCTGAAAAAGTCTTTTTTTTATCTTATATAGTTCTTGAATTCATGGTTGTTCGTTCAACTTTTAAATTCTCGAAATTGGTCAAATATAATATTTTGTTAATTTTTTCTATGTTGATGTTGCAAGGTTTAATGATTAGTTATTGGGATTTATTATTTCATAGACAAATTGCTAGTCCAGTGGCAAAATGGGCATGGGACCAAGGTGCATTGATTCATACAGATAAACCTTTAGCGATTGCTTTCTTTTTAAATACTTTTTTTCTTTTTATTTTTACCTATCTATATTTATATATTCGAGCAATTAGTGGTAAGTTCGCAACTCTACCTCTAATGGAATGGTTAACCGATTCGGTTGCATTTTGGTTACGTATTAAAACACCAACCATGCGCTTTGGAAAACGAAAAAAAAAGGATAAAGGGAGTTCTTAACTCTCTTTATCCTTCTCTTTTTTCTTTTTATTTTTAATTGATTTCTTCTGAAATAACATTTACAAATCCTGAAGATGTGAAATTAACGATTCCATCTCTTAACGCGTATAATGTATGATCTCTTCCACATCCTACTTGAACTCCTGGTTTAAATTTTGTTCCACGTTGTCGGACAATTATAAAACCACTTTTTACTTTTTGTGATCCGATACATTTCACTCCTAAACGTTTTGCTTGTGAATCGCGGGTGTTTTTTGTACTTCCCGCTCCCATTTTATGTGCCATTTTCTCCTCTTAATTAATTTAATTAAATTTTTCCAACTTTAAGATAAACTATCAATTTGAACACGGGTATAAGATTGTCTATGTCCTCGTGTACGTGTATATTTTTTCTTTGGTTTCGTTTTTAGAACGGTAATTTTTTTCCCTTTCACTTGTTGAATAATTTTCGCAGGAATTTGACTATCTGCTAAAAAAGGTTTTCCTAGTTGAACTTGATTTGCTTTTCTGAAAAATAAAATTTTATTTAAGTAAATAAAATCACCTAAGTTTCCAGTATTGATAAAATCAACATCATACCATTGACCTGGTTTTAGTAAAAACTGTTTTCCTGAAGTCTGAGCAATAGCATATTTCATATGTTCTTTTTGATTTGTTAGAATTATTGTGGAAATACTTCATTCCTTATTAAATTATAATCAATTCTCTAGGACTTGCAAAGTTTTATTGAATATTTTCCCTCAAAAATTTTTTAGTTTCGATTCTTACAAAAAAGGAAGAGTCTATTGTTTTATGCGGATGGAGAGACTTGAACTCTCACGAAATTTTTCACCAGATTCTAAGTCTGGCGCGTCTACCATTACGCCACATCCGCGGTAGGAATTTTTTATCTACTAAACTTAACTTTATGATAGTCAATAAAGGGGAGAATTGTCAAAATATCGCCACAATATCTATAATAAAATTTATATAACCTCAATACGCTATAATAGAATATATGAATATTAATTATCATTATTTGATAATGTCTC
>Ga0209450_10001572_pt1 | contig 11443 bp, 7 predicted proteins | sample FrelakmetLWP11LW_FD_187149 | JGI IMG/M metagenome (GOLD analysis project Ga0209450, IMG submission 187149) | Freshwater lake sediment microbial communities from the University of Notre Dame, USA, for methane emissions studies - LWP11 LW (SPAdes)... | ecosystem: Environmental > Aquatic >... | reverse complement strand
CGGTGCATAACGACTGGCGTAGCCGTCGAACACGTCGCGGTAGAGGTCCATGTGCACCACCGGCTGGCGCTTGCGCGCGCGCAGTTCGGCGATCGGGATGCGGGCGACGACCAGCTGCTCCTCCTTGCCGTCCGCCTCCGCGATCGCCTTGCCGTCGGGCGCGTAGACCGCGGTGCCGCCGCTGCCGGCGTCGTCGAAGAACAGCCCGTTGTCGGGCGACACCGCGTTGTTGACGATCGCGGTGTAGGTGCCGTTGTAGAGGCTGGTCGCGGCGATGTCCATCGGCGTGAAGCCGCCCGACGCCGTGCGCAGGATCACTTCGGCGCCCTTGAACGCCATCGCGCGGAACAGCTCCGGCTCGCGCTGGATGGAACTCGTGCACAGGTTGCCCAGCGGCGTGCGGGTGACCGGGATCACGGCGTCGCGGCCGTACATCTCCACGTAGCGGTCGAGCACGTCGTAGACGGTGGTGGTGAACAGCTCGAAACCGGGGAAAACACCCTTGATGTTGCGTGCCTTCCAGTGCTTGTCGACGATCTCGCCGCGCTCGTTCATCACGGTGGTGATCGACAGCACGTGGCCGGGCCAATCCTTGTCGCGGGCATAGGCCCCGAACACGATCCAGGTGCCGTACTCGCGCGCCTTCCTGGCGATCGCCTCGGTCTCCGGCCCCGGGATCTCGATCGCGAAGCGCAGCACTTCCTCGCGCGTCCACTTGCGCCAGCCCGACAGCGGGAACTCGTGGAAGAACAGCAGATCAGGTTTGGCGCCGTAGTAGAGCGCCTTGTCGATCAGGGTCAGCATGTAGTCGAGGTTCGCCTTCATGCCCGCCTTCCAGTCGTCGGCGTCGAAGGTGCGCACGCGCGACTGCACCACGCCCAGCGTCCAGGCCGGCTTGGCGAGATCCACCGCGGCATAGGTGCCGTCGGTGCGCAGCGAGAGCGCATCCGGCCCCTTGCCCATCGCCGCTTCCGCGGGCTTCGGGGCGAGTGCGCCGAACGCAGCCAGACCGGCCGCGCCCAGCAGGAAGTCCCGTCGTTCGTTCGCCATCGGTTGCCCCTCAGTCATTGGGTCGGGTGGGTACTGCAGCGGGCGCCGACCGCGGCGGCGTGGCGGCGCGTGCGGCGGATTTCAGCCGGCGATCGGATCGCCGGCGAACGACGGGCCGCCCACCGCGCGCCAGTCGCGGCTGACGAACTGCTCGTCGATCAGGGTGCGTTGCACGATGCGGCCCTGCTTGTACCAGTGCCAGACCCGGTGCCGATGCTGTCCGCAGTCGGAGATCTGGATCATCTCGTACAGGCACAGGTCGGGTTCGCCCTTGCGCACCCAGTACAGCATCACGCTGCGGTGGAAGTCGTCCAGCCCAACCTCGGCCGCCCAGCCGGTGATCAGGTCGTTGTCGAAGATCAGGCGGCCGTACTGGTAGCCGGCGGGGAAGTCGCGCACCTCGGTGCGGCCGTCGGCCCAGCAATAGTGGTTGGTCTGGTGGTACGGCCAGATGCCGTGATCCGGGAAGCGGCAGACGAGGCGCGAGCGGTGCTCGTCGATCTTGTTGCCGTGCGGATCGTAGTAGCGGTACCAGCCGTCCCAGATGCCTTCGTGGCGGGCGAGGATGGGGAGGTGCTTGCGGAGGTCGGTCATGGCCGGGGCAGGTTGGCAGGTTACGGAGGGCGAATGTCTTTGCTCGGTGAGGGCGCGGTAAGGCGATGAGTAGCGAATGGTGAGCAACGAGCTCGCACCGGTACTTGATTGGCGGTTCAGCCCTTGCCGTCGCACGACGCTACAAGTTGCACTGGCCGCGCAGCTCGAAGCTATCGGCGAACACCACGGTATTGGTGCACCGCCCCTCCGAGCACAGGTCGGTGACTGGCAACCCTGCCAGCGGGTACTCAGCGTCGTCGCAGAACCCATCCTGATCAGAATCCACGGCATTCAGCCGAGAGCCCAGCAGCAGCTCCTGGCCGTCGATCAACGAGTCGTTGTCGGAATGCACGTTCGGGTAGGCGTAGCCAATGACCACGTTGGTTCCCGTGGGATAGGTCGCGGTGTAGCCTTGCGACTCGAAACCGACGCGCTGCCGCTCAAGGAAGATGGCGCAGTCGTCTCGACTCACGTTGCACTTGCGGTAGAGCCGCTCAGCACCCGGAGGAATACAGGTCGGCTCTGGCGTGCAGCGCTGATACACGTACCCCTGCAGGCCGCGGTAGCTGTACCCGTCATTGAGCGCGGCTGTCACCTCGGACGATGCGGTCATCAACAGGAAGTCGCGATTGGCCGTCTCGCAGCCCGGGCCAGATGTGCAGCCCACCGGAAAGTTCCGAATGCGGTCCAGCCAGTACAGCGGCACCAGCGGCGGATGTGTTGGGTCAACCCGATGCTCGGTCGTGAGCACAAAGATATCGGCGCGAGGGATCCCTGGCAGATTAACTCCCGGAAACGCAGGGTATCCGCGGACGACTGCACCTTCAGGGCGCCAGTCGCCATTGTTTGGGCGGCCGTCAATCAGCCCCTGTCCGCCCGAAAGACCCTTCGTCATCAAGGCGACTGCGACTTGCGGCACGGTCGTGTAGGCAAAATCGGTCCGTGGCGTGCTGTAAAGCGCGAACAGGGGCGTCAGCCGGTTCTTCATGCCGACATTGCGCGACACACCAAGCATCGCGCCCACCGACCCGGCCGCGTTCACGCGTCCGTAGCCGAACTGCGGGTCCCATGCGTTCAGGCCCGGCGGTACCCCGCCACTGATCAGCGCATCGCGGATCCCCAGCGGATCGCCCACTGTTTCGGGGTCGCCCGGCATCACGAGCGGATTCACCGAACGAAGAATGCCCGCGAGACCGGCAATCAGCGGCGCCGACATCGATGTCCCTGTGCACAGTCCACGACCATCGCCTAATCCAGTGCCGCCGAAACTGTCACCACACCCCAGGATTGGGTTCCAGTTCACGCCCGGATAAGTCAGAGAGAACACATTGCGCGCTTGCGCCACGAGACCCTGCTTTGGCTCCGTGGCCGACTGCGAAAAGTTCGATCCACATTCCGAGTTCAGCGGCAAGCCTGGTAGGACGGGGCAGTTGTTGACTGCGCCCGCAAGATCGCTCCGATTGACCCAGAACGTCGCGTTGTCTTCGTTCAGACCGCCAATTGCGACCACCCTGGAGTCGCGCGCCGGCCACCTCAACGTCGCCTTTTCGTTGCCGGATGAGGCAACAACGACTACACCGGCTTCCGATGCATACTGCAACGCTTCGCATTCTGGAGTTAGCTGGAACGCCGGCAGTGCGCAGTTCGGTGCTTGAGCCACTGGGGTACCGAAGCTGCCATTAATCACCTGCACGCCATTGTCAATCAGGTAGGTAATGCCTTGGGGGATAGATATCGGATTGATTCCTTGGCTTACGGTGCGCGTGGGAACATCGCAAACATCCCTGCCGATCTTTACGGAAGCGATCCCGCAGCTCCTGCATGCGCCAACGGTCCCATCGTTGTTCGTGTGGTTGGCTGCGACGAGCCCCGCAGTATGTGTCCCGTGGCCTGCTGTGTCTGCCACGATGAAGCCATCGCTATTGGTATCGCACGCACTGCCAAGGGGTACAACAGAAAACGGCTGCCGCGCGTCGACATTGAAGTCGACAAGCCCAGTTTCCAACGGGAACGCTTGTCCTTGGTAGCGACCGTTGTCGACAGCGTAGGCCGGCAGAAAATTCCCGCCGGAAAGTATGTTGCTTGAGTTGACGCTGATGAGGTCTGGGTGGCTGACCGCTAGGCCGCTGTCAAGCAACCCAACCAATCCCCAGCCGCCCGCCAGTGCCCAAGCACCGGGAAACTGCATCGCACTGACCCAGCTCTGTGTTCCGCCCGTAGTCGAGGCTGGCAGGGTTGCGGACGCTACCGGTGGAAGACCGAAGTTCAGAGGAACGGGTTCGCTCGCACTCAGGACGTTTGGGTCACTTCGAAGGGCCGTGATCGCCGCCGGCACGTTCGCGCTTGGCACGTAGTACACGATGATTGTGCGTTCCAGCCTCGCGCGAGACAAGTTCGGGTTCGCAATCAGGTACGAAAGGAATGCGCCGCTTGCCCGCACGGGGAGCAGATAGCCAAGCTCTGCGGTCTGGGATGCGTTGAGCCCGAGCAACGGCGGGCTCGCGCCCGCCGAAAAGTTCCAGCCATCGACGATCATCTCTGGCGTGGGTGCGGCCGGTGCATCGGACAACACCACATGAACGGGCCTAGGGTCCGCTGCTTGCGCCGAGACCTGGGTGGCAATAGCGGCAAGGGTGAGAGATGCGATCCCTGCAATCGTGAGAGCCGCCGTCTTCCTTGCGGCAACGACGAAGAGCCCGACGACAAATGTGAGCATTGCGAGTATGCCTAAGCTCAGACCACGGGACGCGGGAATCGGCGCTGCGGAGACAACAACGGTCCCGGAAGCACTCGGTGGGAACAGGGGGAATGGCAGAAAAATGGACCGAATCACGATGCGTACTGAATAGCGGCCGGGTGGCAGTGCTCCAAGAACGAAATTCGACCGTGCTGGTGGCAGATTGCAGAGGATAATGTCGTCTGCGACGTTGCCGTCGACAATAACGTCAATGTTGGTCCCCGTTCGCATGAGATCGACTTCGTTCGGCGCATCGGTGATGAGCTCGCATATGTTCTTGTCAAAGGCGATCTCGATGATCTCGCCGGCGACCGGAGCAGCAGGCGTGAAGATCACAGGTCGCATGCCTTGCGCAACGGCCGAATCCGCTGCCAGGGCAAGCACGACTCCCATGGTGAACAGGGCAACTGCCCATCGACAGATGGAATTCGTCCGTCGGCTCCACGCAAACTGCGGCGCAACCGTGCTGTTGGTGCTCATGGCTTGCTCCACCCGTGGTTTACAACTGCCGCTCGACCGGGACCTGGCTTGGGCCCGCGGCCAACGTATCGTGTGCGAGCTTTGCGATCACGAGAACCGCTGACTTACGTGCGGCGATGACCAAAAGTCCAAAGAAGAGCGTGAGCATTGCGTGTACGCCTCGAGTCAATCCACTGGACGCAGGAATCAGCGCTGCGGCAACAACAACCGCTCCGGAAGCACTTGGCGGGAACAGAGGAAACGGCGGATAAAGAGAGCGAATGACGATTCGTACCATGTAGCGGCCAGGCGGTAGCGCCCCCAGAACGAACCGCTGCCGGGCCGGTGTAAAGAAGCAAAGGATAACGTCGTCAGCGACGGTGCCGTCGACGATGACATCGATGTTGGTCCCCATGCGAATGATGTCGGCTTCGTTTGGCCCGTCGACGATGCCCTCGCATATGTTGCTGTCAAAGGCGGCTTCGATGACCTCGCCTGCAACGGGGGAAGCAGGCGTGAAAATCACCGGTCGCAAGCCCTGCGCGCTGGCCGGTGGCGCTGTCAGCCCAAGGCCGGCCAGTGCGGCGAACGCAGCAATCGCCCATCGATACGCCGTACGCATCCATCGGCCCCAGGCGAAACGCTGCGTGCTCGTACTGTTGGCGCTCATCGCTTCCATCCCTAGGTTCCGTCAGCCGCTTGGCCGCGCGCACCGGCCTGGTTCTACCCCGATCTTGCGCACACGTCTACTCGGCTCCCCGTGGCGCTCGGCTTTAGCGAGTTGGTGCGTTCCAGCGCTATGCGAGGCAGGTCCGGGTTCGCAATGAGTCAAGACAGAAACGCGCCGCTTGCTTGTACCGGCAGAAGATAGCCAAGCTCAGCGGTCTGGGAGGCGTTGAGCCCGAGAGCGCCGGGCTGGCAGCCGCCGAGGAGTTGCAGCCATCGGCGACCATCGCCGGGGTCGGTGCGGTCGACGTGGCGCTGTCGGGGCGCGTGATTTCGTTCAACACTCATCACACACCATTCCTCACGCAGTACAGCAAATCGAATGGTCAGCGGCACCACGCGACGCATCACGAATGCCGCAACTCATCCATCACCTGCTCCATCGCCTGGTCGCTGCCGCTGGCGGCGCGCTCTACGGCTTCGGTCTCCTGCTGCACGATGCGCAGCACGCGGGCGATGTATTCCTTCATCCAGCGGGTGCGCTCGGCCTCGGCCTCGGGGCCCGGTACGAAGGCGTCGAGTTCGGCGCGGCTCAGCAGGCCCTTGGCTTCGACCAGGCGCTCCAGCGCGTCGAGGCGCTGGCGCGTGACTGCGTGCTCCATGGCGATGGCCATCGCGATCGACAGCACGCGCTCGACGTCGGGGTCGCGGAAGAAGTACGGGCGTTTGCCGCGGGCCTTGGCGTTGGCCAGCGCGACCGGGTCGAGCGGCGCTTTGGCGCTCACGGCTTCCACGCCCCGAAGGCGGTCCACAGCGCGGCGCGGCCGTAGTCCTCCTTCTCGCCGCTGGCCTCGGGGAAGATGCTGCGGTCGACCACGCCGCGCACCTTGGTCTCGAAGTAGCGCGCGCGGTCGAAGCCGGCCGCGGCCATCATGGCCGCGAGGTCGTAGTCGTGCATCACGCTCCAGAACGGCTCGTTGTTGTTGTAGGCGTCCCAGTCGCGGATGAACTGTTCATAGGGGTCCATGCCTTGGTACTGCGGCTGCTCGAGGTGGATGGTGAGTCCACCCGGGGCGAGCAGGCGGAATATCTCGCGCAGCATGCGCGGCATCGCGGTCGAACTGGTCTCGTGCCAGAACATGCTGGTCATGACCAGGTCGTAGTGCGCGTCCGGGTCGTCGAGCCGCTCGCCGTCGGCCTGGCGGAACACGATGTTGTCCACGCCCAGCGACTTTGCGCGCGCGTGGCCATAGCGCAGCATCGGGGCGGCGACGTCGATCGCCACCACCTCGGCGTCGGGAAAGGCCTGCGCCAGCGGCACGGTGTTGTGGCCGATGGTGCAGCCGATGTCGAGGATGCGCCGCGGCTGGAAATCCGGGTGCTCGCGACGCAGCCACTGCGCGACCGCCTGGCCGCCGCCGTCGTTGTAGCGCCCGAGCATGCCGCCGGTGGTGGCGAAGATGCCGCTGTCGTAGTTGGCGCCGGCCGAGGTGTCGTCCGGCACCACCTCGGTGTGGTAGCCGCCCGGCATGCAGTGGATGTCGACCGCGGATGCGTAGCGCGGCACCTTCACCGCCGGGTCGAGGCGCAGCGTGGGTGCGTCGGCGTTGAGCGCGGCGGCGCGCGCGTTGATCTCGTCGAGCTGGCGGAACACCAGCGAGCGCCCGGCCTGCTGGCGCATTTCCATCGAGGCGCGGCGCAGCGCGCTCCAGGTCTGCCAGGTGGGCTCGGTGGCCATCGCGCGCCGCACCTCGTGGCGGTCGGCGGGCGCGCGCCCTTCGGCCTGCTCGAACGCCGGCTTCACCTTGCGCTCGTAGGCGTCGCGCACCTTCGGCAGCACCTGTCCGCTGAGGAAGCCGTTGAGGTTGGCGAGGAAGTCGAAGCGCGCGGCATCATCCAGCCCGGCGGTGGGGAAGACGCCGTGGCGGCCGACGTGGGTCCAACTGGGGGGCAGTTCGCGGGTGCTCATGGCGGGCCTCGATTCGAACCTCGGGACTGTCGATGGTTGCGCAAACAACGTCGGCTGCGCGTGGCAACATCAGGCGCGGGGCGTTTGCTGCATCGCAACATGCAATGGCGGATAGCGACTGCTACAAAACACCTATTGTTATAACGATATGTCATTTGGGGCCCGCGCCGCAAACGCCCGCCCCCGGAGGAAACTGTGTCCATGACTGCCCTGCTCCGCCTCGCGTTCGCCGGCCTCGCCCTGGCCACCACCCTGCCCGTCGCCGCGCTCGACCTCACCAAGGCCGAGGACAACCTCACCGCGCTGGCCAAGATGCGCTGTTCGCTCGACCCGGCCGAGCACGTGGTGACCTGGTGGAAGGGCACCATCTTCGCCCAGGTCCCCGGCAAGGCACCGAGCGCCATCATGGGCTTCGAGGGCTACAACATCTGCCGCATGGAGCCGATGGAAGACGGCTCGTGGCGCTTCATCTCGCGCGAACTGAGCTTCTACCGCGACCTCAAGACCGGCGCCCTGATCGACACCTGGGACAACCCGTTCAACGGCCGGAAGGTGGACGTGATCCACGTCGCCAACGACCCGGTGAACAGCGTGTTCGGCACCAAGCGCCGCGACGGCTCACCGAACATCCTGCCGTGGGAGAGCGCCGGCGGCGACCTGATGATGACCTTCAACGTGCCGCTGACCTACCCCAACCCGCTGCCGCCGAAGGACTTCCCGGAGGAGTCCAGCGGCGAGACGTACATGGGCTCGGAACACTTCATGTTCTTCACCGATCGCGCGGCGATCGACGACCCGAAGGTGAAGAACGCGCCGACCAGCTACGGCTGGACGCGCATCGGGCCGTGGCTGCCGTGGATGAAGATGGGGACCGCGCCCGGCAACCTGCTGTACATTGCGCAGGGCCACAAGCTCGACGGCATCGAGGCGCTGCCGGCGGACATGCGCGCGCGCATCGCGGAACGCTACCCTGAGTACGCCACGGCGCCGGAGGCCTGGTCGCAACCGAACGAAACCAGCTGGACCTACTATCGCAAGTTGAAGGAACGGGAGAAGGCCGCGGCCGACTCCGACGACAAGGCGGGCGGTTGAACCCGCCATCCACCCTACGCCCCAGGAACCCGATATGAACCAGCCCACGCGCCACCTGCTCGCCATCGCCATCGCCGCCGCGCTCGCCGGCCCCGCGCTCGCCGCGCCCGACCCCGCGCCGCAGTCCGGCCCGGCCGCCGAGACCGACGACGCGAAGTCGCTGGAGACGATCACCGTCACCGCGCGCCGCGTCGACGAGGAACTGCAGAAGGTCCCGCTGCCGATCTCGGCGATCACCGCCGACACGATCGAGGAGAAGGGCTTCACCGACGTGCGCGACATCGCCGCGTTCACGCCCAGCTTCTCGTTCCGCTCCGGCTTCGGCCGCGACGGCGACCGGCCGGTGATCCGCGGCATGTCCAATATCCAGGGCGAACCGAACGCCTCGTTCTTCATCGACGGCGTGTACGTGCAGGGCGACATCTCCGGCTATGGCCTGGAGAACCTCGAGCGGGTGGAGGTGATCCGCGGCCCGCAGTCGGCCGCGTTCGGCCGGCGCACCTTCTCGGGCGCTGTGAACTTCGTCACCCGCCGCCCCGGCAACGATCCGACCGGCAAGTTCACCCTCGGCGGCGGCAGCGACGGGCAGCGCAAGCTGACCGGCTTCTACTCCGGCCCGATCGTCGACGACCTGCTGTCGTTCGACATCGGCGCGGTGTACGACGAGACCGACGGCCTGTTCTACAACCCGATCGCCGACCGCGACAACATCGGCGGCACCAAGACCGTGGGCATGCTGACCTCGGTGCTGTTCCGCCCGCTGGACAACCTCGAGCTGCTCGGCCGCTTCGGCTACCAGCAGAACCGCGACCAGCACTTCGCGATCCGCCGCCAGGGCAGCGCGCTCAACAACTGCTTCCTGCCGGAGATCATCGGCACCGTGCCGGGCGCCGGCTTCCCGATCGGCCGCACGCGCACGCGCGGCTATTTCTGCGGCGTGCCGGAAACCCCGGACGAGTTCCCGATCAACACGCCGGATTACGACCTCGCGGGCTTCGGCGCCGGGCTCAAGCGCGACAACCTGCGCGCCAGCCTGGTCGGCGACTGGACCTTCGGCAACAACTGGACGCTCACCTCGACCTCGGCCTACAACGAGACCGAGGAATACAGCGCGATCGACCAGGATTATTCCGAGATCCGCGGCTTCGGCGGTGCGTTCGAGACCTTCGGCCTGTCGAAGACCTACGACTGGTCGCAGGACCTGCGCATCACCACCGACACCAGCGCTCCGGTGTACGGCATCCTCGGCGCCTACTATTACTCCGAGACCCGCGGCCCGGGCTTCAACGGCAGCCTCAGCGGCTTCAACATCCCGCCGGCGAACGTGCGCGCACCGGTGCGCGCGGTGGGCACCGATCCGGTCGCCGACGTGGTCAACCGCGCGGTGTACGGCTTCGTGGAGTGGAAGATCGACGACCAGTGGACGGCCTCGTTCGAGGTGCGCTACGCCAAGGACGAGATCACCGCCGGCGGCACCGACACCCGCGTGGTGACGACGCCGGCGCCGCCGCGCACCTTCACCCGCAGCTTCCTGCTGGAGGAGGAGTTCACCTCCACCACGCCGCGCGCCACCCTGTCCTACCAGTGGACCGACGACGTGCAGGTCTACGGCCTCGCATCCAAGGGCACCAAGCCCGGCGGCTTCAACACCGACGTGCAGCGCGCCGACCTGCGCGACGACAGCCGCGCCCTGCTGGTCAACGAGGGCCTGACCTCGTTCGCCGAGGAAGAGGCCTGGAACTACGAGATCGGCTTCAAGAGCGACCTGCTCGACGACACCCTGCGACTGAACGCCAACCTGTTCTGGATCGACTGGCAGAACCAGCAGCTCACCGAGTCGCGCTCGGTGTTCCTGGTCAACAACGCGCCGTTCCTGACCTCGTTCACCACCAACATCGGCGAATCGCGCATCAGCGGCCTCGAGGTCGAGGGCCAGTGGGTGATCTCGCCCTCGCTGCTGGCCAACTTCTCGTACTCGTACAACGACGCCGAGATCCGCGACTTCATCAGCCAGGACCAGGCCGACTTGTTCTGCAACGTGCCGGTGCCGAACCTCGCCGACCCGTGCGCCAACGCGGCCGGCAACGTGCTGCCGCGCGTGCCCAAGAACCAGGCCGCGATCGGCCTGACCTGGAGCGGCGAGTTCGCCAACGGCTGGGGCTGGTTCGCCAACGGCGACGTGAACTACGAGTCGACCCGCTACACCCAGGTCGACAACCTCGCCGAAACCGGCAGCGGCACCGTGCTCAACCTGCGCTTCGGCGTCGACGTGAGCGCGAACTGGCGCTGGACGCTGTGGGTCAACAACGTCACCGACGACGACACCGCCGAGGACATCCTGCGCTACGTCAACCCGGCGGCGTTCATCTCGATCCCCAACGTCCTGCCGGCGCCGGCACCGGCGCGCACCACCACCAACGTGCGCGACTTCGCGATCTCGGCACCGCGCCCGCGCATGTACGGCTTCAACGTGACCTATCGCTTCTGAACACGCGCTCCCTGGTCGGGGCACGCAGGGCCGGCGGGAGCGATCCTGCCGGCCCTTTTTTCTCGGCCTTCCGGAAACCGCCACATCCGAGGTGATTCCCATGCATCGCCGCACCTTCCTGCTCGGCACCACGCTGGCCCTCGCGACCCGCCGCACGCGGGCCGACGACCAGGCACCGGTCGACGTGCTGGTGGTCGGCGCCGGGCTCGCGGGGCTGGCCTGCGCGCATGCGCTGGAGGGTGCGGGCCTCTCGGTGCTCACGCTGGAGGCTTCGCGGCGCATCGGCGGGCGGCTGCTCACGGTCGAGCGCGGCGGACAACGGTTCGAACTGGGCGGCGTCGAGGTCGGATCGAGCTACGCGCGGGTGCTCGCGCACGCCAAACGGCTC
>Ga0209450_10001571_pt1 | contig 11444 bp, 8 predicted proteins | sample FrelakmetLWP11LW_FD_187149 | JGI IMG/M metagenome (GOLD analysis project Ga0209450, IMG submission 187149) | Freshwater lake sediment microbial communities from the University of Notre Dame, USA, for methane emissions studies - LWP11 LW (SPAdes)... | ecosystem: Environmental > Aquatic >... | reverse complement strand
AGTGACTGGCGGGAGGGCGCTGTCTTTTCACGGTTTATCTATGGGGGAAACCCCTGGCCCCAAGCGAAGGCGAGGGGAACAGCGGGAGGGGGCAAGACTCCCCCGTAGATAAGCCGTAGAAAAGACCAGCCCGGGAGCCCTTGGAACGCAGGAAAAGGTGTCAGCCCTGTCCAGATCGCTCGGTCCCATGCAAACACTTTTGAACCTTACTAAGGAGTTTGAAGGGATGGAGAAAAAGCTAAACGAGGTCGTGGTGATCGACGGTGTCAGGACGGCCTTTGGAAAGGCCGGAGAGAAGGGCATGTACTGGAAAACCCGGGCCGACGACCTGGCGGTTGCCCTTCTCAAAGCGCTGATCCAAAGAAACCCCAAGGTCCGGCCGGACATGATCGAGGACAGCATTTGGGGGGCCACCAATCAAGTCAAAGAACAAGGAGGAACGATCGGCAGGGCGCTTCCTATGCTGGCCGACTGGGGGTGGGCCGTGCCGGGGTGTTCCATCGACCGCATGTGCGCCAGCGGACTCACGGCGATCGGCTTTGGTGTGGGCTATATCGCCACAGGAATGGCCGACTGCCTGCTGACAGGGGGTGTGGAACACATGGGTCACGTGCCCATGGGGTTCATGCGTGATCCCCACCCACGGCTTGAGGAGGTGATGGGAGGACCATCGGCTTTCAACATGGGCATGACCGCAGAGAATATCCACGACCGGTTCCCGGAATTCACCAGAGAAATGGCTGACCGATACGCCTTCTCATGCCAGCAAAAGGCGAATCAGGCCATTCAGGCCGGCAAGATGAAACCGATGATCGTTCCCATCGAGGTCGAAAAGACCGATGGGACCAGGGGGGTGGTTGACAAAGATCAGCAACCCAGGCCGGAGACCAGCATGGAATCCCTGGCGGGTCTCAAGGCGGTTTTCAAAGAGAACGGGCGGGTCACGGCCGGCAATGCGTCGGGCCTCAATGATGGTGCCGGAGCCGTGCTGTTGATGAACGAAAAAAAGGCCGAAGCATTGGGTCTGGAACCCAAAATGCGCTGGATCGCGTCCGCTGTGGCAGCGGTCGATCCCACCATCATGGGAACCGCGCCGGTACCTGCTACGTTGAAGGCATTGGACAAGGCCGGATTGGCCATGGGTGACTTGGACATCATCGAAATCAACGAGGCCTTTGCGGTCCAAGCCCTTTACTGTCTGGACAGGCTGGGTTTGAAAGCGGATGACCCCCGAGTCAACATATGGGGAGGGTCCTTGGCCTTCGGGCATCCCCTGGCCGCTTCAGGCCCGAGGCTGGTCTCTTTCCTGATGAACCTCTTCAGGGAGAAGCCAGATGCACGCTACGGTCTGACGACCATGTGCGTCGGCCGGGGACAAGGCTATTCCATTATATGGGAAAATACGCAACGTTAACGCAGGACCCCAGGAGCGCTCCACAACCCATGGGAAGGCGAAAGGCGAACTGCAGAATGTCGAATAACGAATAATGAACGTCGAATGAAAAAATGAAGTTCTTTAACCTCGTCATTCGAAATTTCTTGTTCGACATTGGACATTTTGGTTTAGGGATTCCATTTTGGTTGTTGAGAAAGATCAGCGTTCAGAACTCACATCGTGTCTAGCGAATTAGACAAGGAACTATTGATCTAATGAACAAACATCTTGTTTCCATCGTTCGATATGAGAAGCCGCTGGAGTCGGTGGCGAAGGCCGTTGCTCTCTCACATGGCCTGGACTCTTTGCCTTCTCAAACCAAGGTCTTCATCAAACCCAACATTGTTTTTTGGACCAAGGCCGTTCCCTTTCCCAAGTGGGGGGTCGTTACCACGTCCCGAGTAGTGGAGGATATGGTGGTTCTTCTGAAGGAAAGGGGAATCGATGACATCACTATCGGAGAAGGTACGGTCATCGCTAAACCAAAGGATCTGGAAACGCCTGCTCACGCTTTCAAAACCCTCGGGTATGACGTCCTTGAGAAGAGATATGGCGTGAAGTATTTCAACACCTTCGAACGACCTTTTGTGAAAGTCGATGCAGGTGAAGGTATCACGCTGAACTTTAACCGGGACATTCTGGAGAGTGACTTTGTCGTCAACCTTCCAGTCCTCAAGACCCACAGCCAAACCGTGGTGAGCCTCGGCATCAAGAACCTCAAGGGGACCATTGACATCCCGTCAAGAAAGAAGTGCCACAGCCCAACGCCTGGCCTGGATCTTCATCGCATGGTCTCGCGACTCTTCCTTCCCATGCCGCCCATGTTCACGCTCGTGGACGGCATCTATACGCAGGAGCGCGGCCCGAACGTGGACGGTCAGGCAAGAAGGAGCAATCTGCTTGTGGCGTCCTCCGATGTTTTATCGGCTGACAGGGTGGGGGCTATGCTCTTGGGCATCGAGCCTGCGAAGGTCCCTCATCTGGTTCATGCCGCTCAAGCCCTGCACCGGCCCGTTGACTTGTCCGACGTGGAGCTCGTCGGAGAGAAGATTGAAGATGTGGCGTCGCCTCACGAGTGGACTTTTCCCTACAATGAGGAGGGTACGCTCCCCTTGGTCATGGAAAAGAGAGGGATCAGGGGAGTATCCTACCCCAAGTACGATCTGACGATCTGCACCTATTGTGCGGGATTGACCCGAGTGATGCTGATCGCCATCGCACGGGCCTGGAAGGGCACCCCTTTTGACGATGTGGAAATCCTGACGGGGAAGCTCATGCAGGCTTCACCCGGCAAGAATAAGACCCTGTTGCTGGGCCAATGCATTTGCGAAGCCAACAAGAACAACCCTCATATTCTGGAAATGATCGCGATCAAAGGCTGCCCTCCCTCTCCTGAATCCATCTACAACGCCCTTCTTAGAGCGGGAATCGAAGCGGATCCGGAGCTCTTCGAGCACATGGACAGGACCATGGGAATCCATATGAAGAAATACCGGGAAAAGCCGGAATTCGACGAATCGTTTTATCAAGTGGCTGAATCGTGACCAAGAACACAAACCTTATCTCACCACAGAGCGCACAGAGGGAGATTTATTTTTTCGTCTATCGGGAGATACCGATAGACGAAAATGATCCCTGTGAGAATCTTACAGCGCAGAACATTTTTGTTTGTCGGTATCTCCCGACAAACAAAAACTTTTCTCTGTGTGCTCTACTGCCTCTGTGGTGAGTCGGCTAATGGATTTGGGAAGCTTTTCACCTTCGAGCAGAGGAGAGGTGCTTGATGGAATTGACGCAAACGAAGTATGAAATTGAAAGAGGTGTTGCAACCGTCACGCTTCATCGACCGGAACAGATGAACGCACTCACGCAAACCATGCGAAAGGAGTTGGTCGAGATCTTTGCGGCCGCCGATCAGGATGATTCGGTCCGTGTGGTCGTGGTGAGGGGCGCGGGAAAGGCTTTTTGCGCAGGAGCCGATCTCTCCTCAGGAGGTTCCGCTTTTAATCGGACCATCCAAGAGGGTCGAAAAGTAGCCATAAGCGAACATCGCGACGGAGGCGGCCAGATTTCCCTCGCCATTTTCAGATGCCGAAAACCTGTGATCGCGGCGATCAACGGGCATGCCGTGGGCGTGGGCATCACCATGACCCTGCCCATGGACATCCGAATCGTCTCAGAGGATGCCAGGATCGGGTTTGTCTTCACCAGGCGCGGTGTTGTGCCTGAGGCGTGCTCCTCTTGGTTCCTGCCGCGGATCGTAGGGATTTCCAAGGCGGCTGAATGGATTTATACGGGGCGTGTGTTCCGCGCCTCGGAAGAGGCGGGATCCGGTCTTTTTAATTATGTGGTGCCCCATGACAAAGTCTTGGACAAGGCCATGACGATCGCGCAGGAGATCGCACAAAATACATCTGCTGTTTCCGTGGCCCTCAGCAAGGCGCTCTTGTGGCGTGGCCTTGCAGAAGGGGACCCGCAATCCGTCCATCTCATCGACTCGCGCTGTTTCTATTGGATGGGGCACGAGAGAGATTCACGGGAGGGCGTTGAAAGCTTTCTGGAGAAAAGGCAGCCGAGGTTCGCCATGAAAGTGTCCACCGACATGCCTGACTTTTACCCCTGGTGGAAAGAACCGAAAGTGTAGCAGGTTGAAGAAAGAAAGTGACAAGTGACGAGTCACGAGTGACAAGTCAGTATCTTGGTCTCGTAACTTGTTACTCGTCCCTTGTAACTGATGTGCGCGCCTTGTATCTGAGCGTTTTTGAGCAACCTGGTCGCATGGTGTCTTCTGTCTCGTGCTAGAACGCATAGAGATGGGGACTTTTGGAGGCAACAAAAAAGGACTTGGCCGAAGTGGCTAAGTCCTTGAATTCACTGGTGCGCCCAGGGTGATTCGAACACCCGACCTACGGATTCGTAGTCCGTCACTCTATCCAACTGAGCTATGGGCGCAGTGTATTGCTAATGAAACACAAACGCATTATAAACACCGTATCAGGGGATATCCAGTTTTTTATGCCTTTCGAAATCCCTTGGGCACGGGTTTGCCGTCAAAATAAATGCGGTCTTCATCGTCAATGGCGTAACGCCCTTTTGCAATCATCTCAATGGTGAGGGGGAAGATCTTCCAGTCCCCTGCTTCCTTGAGCCTGTTCTGATGTTCTTCCGCGACTTTGAGCAATTCCTCCCTGTTGGAAACCAGGGTTTCCAGGGGTTCGGGAAGCTGGACTCTCACCGGATCGGAAACCATGAGGATCGGGCCTGTGTCCACGCCCTTATCCGTCCAGATGGTTGAGGAGCGCAGGAGTTTCTCACCGGAGGCGATAGCGTCCACCACGGCATTGTCACCGGCATACTTCGGTTTTCCCTTCGCGTTCAAAATGGAGAGATCAGCCGGATGAACATTGATGCAGCGGTCCAGAGTCAGATAACTCATGTAGCCCCCCAAGGCAACCACATCCACCTCAAAAGCCTTGACCAGAGTAGCCGCCACCTTGTCAAAGTCCTTCCTAGCTTCAAATCCTTCCGGTGTGGACACCGTCCTCTTCAGTCCCCTTAGTCTGTGAAAGGTTCTGATGTCATAGCTCATGTAAGGGATGCCTGTGTCGCAGGCGATGCTTTCTCCGTAACAGGACCCATCGGACCGATCACTGAAAATGAAGACAACCTCAAAAGGAGAAACCCCATCTCTTGCTTTGAGGAGTTTCTCTCTTTCCAAGAGGCGCAGGATATTCGTGCCGGAACCGGACATGAAGCCCGCGACTCTCATGGGACGGCCAGCTGCTTCAGGATCGAAAATGGGAACCGTCGGCATAGATAGCACCTCCGAAGAGAAGGATTTAGGAAGAAGCCGCAAACCAGGATTCTAAAGCCGCTATGGTTTTAAGTTGATATACTAAACTTAAATGGGGTCTTATATCAAGGGCCAAAAGCTCACAGTAACCGGAAAAAGCTGGAAAAACGCAAAGGAGGGCATGCTCATGATTGTGAGAAACGTCAATGATCGAGAGGTACTGGAAACCACTTATCTTGCCCATGGCGGTGCCATCGCTCAAATGATACTTGATCGCAGGGTTCTGCAGGAAATCGGCTTTCTGGCTATTGCGAACCTGGCAAAAGGAAAGACCATAGAAAGCCACAGAGATCCTATGGAGGAAATATATTTCGTATTGAGCGGGGAGGGGGAAATGTCCGTGGATGAAGAGACCAGGCATGTGGGTCCCGGCGACGCCACCTGGATCCCCGCAGGTTCGGCTCACAGTCTCACGAATTCCTCTGAACAAGATCTCCTCATTCTGGTGGTCGCCTCTGCGAACTGGTGAGATCAAATCGACTAAGTTTGACTGAATCGATAAGAAAGAGGTCAGAATTATAAGTATGCTTAACTTTGAATAATATTGACGAATTATATTGACAAATATTCTATTTTATATATAATTTGACTAAATCTTTCTGGGTAGGATCTCCTATGTATTTAGAGCATTGGGGTCTGAAGGAATTCCCCTATGAGAACGTTCCGGATCCTCGATTCTTCTATCTTTCCCATCACCATGAAGAAGCTCTGTCGCGACTCCTTTACGCCGTAAAGTTGAAGAAGGGCGGAGCCATGCTGTCAGGGGATATCGGATGTGGGAAAACCACGCTGACCAAAGTGTGCATCCAGGAACTCCCCGCCGACCGCTATGACATCAGCCTCATTGTGAACCCCAAGCTGGAACCCCTGGAGTTTCTGCAGGAGCTTGTCTATCAGTTTGGAATTCCTGATGTTCCGGACACCAAGGTGAAGTGCCTCAGGGTCTTGAATGACAGAATGACTCAGAACATGCGATCGAACAAAGAGACTCTGCTGATGGTCGACGAAGCTCAACTGCTGAGTTCGGCGACGCTGGAGGAAATTCGATTGCTGCTGAACGCACAGCTCAATGAGCGCTTCCTGATCACGATCATCCTTTTCGGACAACCGGAACTGAAAGAAAGAATCAGGGCAGTGCAACAACTCGATCAACGGATTCCCATCAAGTACCATCTGGCGCCTTTTGACCTGGAAGACACCGCCCGCTACGTTGCGTTCAGGCTGAACAGGGCGGGCAGGGAAAGAAATGCTTTTACGCAGCCGGCGATCGAAGAAATCTTCGCGGCATCCAAGGGAGTGCCCAGAAAAATAAACAATCTTTGCGACCTCGCTCTCTTGATCGGCTACAGCAAGAACCAAGAGATGGTCGATGTCGACGTGGTGGAGACAATTATTCGAGATGGTGCGCTTCTCTGACATCAAGGAAATACGGGATAAGACGGGCTCCAAAGACACCGGCCCCCCGCGGGACGTTGAAGCAGGTCAGGTGCGGCTGAGCGACTCTTCATTTTCCGAACTCAGCAAAAGACAAGACCTCGTGCCTGAAGAGACGAGCGCTCAGAGGGATTCCTCCGAGGTGGCCCTGCTCTACGAAAAACTCACACGATCCGCCAAGGACATCCAGGAAAAAGTGAGAAGCGATCAAAGCATCGCACCCAGCCCCATCGTTGCGGATCTCCATGCCGTCATGGACCGCGATCTCATCCAGCCGCTTTTCGAGCACGCCATGTCCGAATCGGGAGGCTGGAAAGACGTGACCCTTCACAGTGTCGGCGTGACCCTGGGCTGCCTCATGGTGGGCAAAGCCCTGGGGTATGACAAGAAAAAGCTTCTGGAAGTCGGGCTAGCCGCCTTTCTGGAGAATGTGGGGATGTTTCGGATCCCGGAAGGGATCCTTGAAAAATCGACCAAACTCGAATCAGAGGAAATCAACCGGATCAGAGAACACCCGGAGACCAGCGCGAAGATCCTTTCCCGCCTAGGAGATCGGTATGACTGGTTGGCAGAGATCGCTTTGCAGGTGCATGAACGGGCGGACGGTTCAGGATATCCCAGGGGGCTCAAAGGCTCGGAGATCTCTGAAGTGGCCTCGATCATAGGCCTTGTGGACACCTACGTGGCCATGATCAGAAAAAGAGCGTATCGAGACAGAATCCTGCAGCCGGATGCGATCCGATTCATCCTGAAGGAAGCCAAGGTACAATTCCCGACCAAGATCCTGAAGGCTTTTCTGAATTCTATTTCGCTGTTCCCCTTCAACACCTATGTGAAGCTGAACAATAAATCGATTGGACGGGTGATCGCTACGGACAGGAATCACCCGCTGCGTCCGGCCGTGGAAGTGGTTTATGACGGCTTGGGAAACAGGCCGGAGCGAAGGGAAATCGTCCGTTTGTCCGACAACCCTCTACTCTATGTCGTTGCAACGATCGATGAGAGAGATCTGAAGCCCTGAAAGGGGGCAGCGAGTAAACGTCAAGGTACGGCCCAAGAGGAAAAAGTATATGTGGCAAAGCCTAAGAGACTCTGTGCGGAAACCCCTTTATCGAGCAAGGGGGAAAGAAAGTGTTTCCGTGTGGGTCTTCCTTGTTCTGATGTTTCTTTTCTGCCTCTCCTCCTGCTCTTCATCTACCGCCATCCAGGGCACACCCGTCAATGAAGTGGCCACTCTTGAGGACCGCGTCGCAGTAACCAGGATGCAGACCGAGCGAAACCTCGAAGCCTTGGCCAGGATGAGCCAGGTGAATGAGAACAGCGTCTTTAAGACGGTGGCCGGAATTCCTGAATATCGAATCGGTGCAGGCGATATTCTCGAGATAAGCTCCTACACCGGCGACAAAGTGACGACCACCACCGTGACCGTGGACAGCAGGGGAAGAGTCTCTTACTCCTTTCTGGACCATCTGAAGGTGGAAGGGCTGACGTCGAGCCAAGTGGACGAACTCTTGACCGGGAAACTCTCCGCCTATGTGAGAAACCCTCGCATCAGTGTGCTTGTGAAGGAGTTCAACAGCAGAAGCGCAAGCATCATCGGAGAGTTCTCTTCGCTGAGAAACGTGAGTTATGGAAAGGGAGCCAGCGGCCGAATCAATCTCAGGGGAAAGACCTCCCTCACGGATCTGATTGCCCTCGGAGGGGGATACACCCTGGATGGGGACATCAAGAACGTCAAGGTTGTGAGGAAGGGGAAATCCCACCTCATCAACCTGTATGACATCATTGAAAAAGGGGACGAAGACCAGAATGTGATCATCGACGAAGGGGACGTGGTGAGCATTCCCGAGCTGCCGACCTTCGGGGAGAGAGTCTATGTGCTTGGCGAGGTAAACAGTCAGGGCATCTATCCGCTCAAGGAGGCACAGGATCTCCTGGCGGCTCTAGCCCTGGCCGGAAATACGAACCGGTTGGCAAAGGAGGAGAACACCCTGATTGTGAGAGGGTATGAACCAGGGAAACCGCCTCTGGTCATGATGGCCGATGTGAAGTCTATGCTGAGGAAAGCCGACATTTCCCAGAACGTTCGGCTCCGGGACGGGGACCTTGTGTACGTCCCGAGGATGCTGATCGGGGACATCAACGACTGGATCATCAACATGACGCCCCTGTTGAACCTTATCCTCTACCCGGGTGAATTCGAAGAGCAGTATGCGGCCGTCCCTTACTTGAAGTACAACAAGCCCAAGTAGAACGGCGGACAGGTGAGTGGCCTTGGCCCAGTATGATATCAATCTCAGAGAATACTGGCGCATTCTTAAGAAAAGAAAATTCATCGTTCTTTTCGTAGGGATCGTTCTGGGCGTTTTCAGCACTGCCTTTGCTGTCTTCAAAGCCCCCACCCCGATTTACACCTCTGTGTGCAGCATCAAATTCGAAAAAGAAACCACGGTCGAGGGCCTTTACGCCAAAACCATTACCTGGTCGGGGGGCGATGACATCGAGACCCAGATCTCCGTCATCAAGAGCTTCACGATCTTTGAAAAAGTGGCTCAGCGGTTGGGTCTGATCCCGAAGACCTCCCTGCCCGCTAACAGCCCTGCCAAAAGCAATGTCGCCGAAGTGGTCGATAATCTTCAGTCCAAAGTGGAGGTCACCCGCCAAGGGATGACCAACATTCTCAACATCCAGGTCAAGTATACGGAACCCTCTTTTGCCCAAAAGCTCGCAGACGCTGTTGCCGCAGCCTACAAGGACCACCATTCCGAGGTGCAAATGAAGAGGACCCTGGAGGCCATCCGATACATTGAAGATCAACTGGTCCAGGTCAGGCAGAGACTCCGCGAGGCTGAAGAAGAGTTCAACCGGTTTACCCAGAACAACCAACTCCTCTCCATCGACATCCAGAGCGAGAAGCTTCTTGGCAGGTCTCAGGAAGTGCAGAACGGAATCCGGAAGCTCGTTGAGAACCAAGGGGAGCTCCAGAGCATGGTGGCTCGACTGGACAAATTCATTGCCAACCCTTCGGGCCAGGGCAACTTCTATTCCGCCAAGGCAACGACCCAGTATCAGGCCGCCAATGATTCTCTCACGGAGCTTCAGCTCCGCCGAGAGACCCTGTTGAACGATTTCACTCCTCTTCATCCTGAAGTCGTCGAGGCAGGGCGCAAAATCCTGGAGGGCGCACGGAAAATGAGGCTTCTGCTTCTGTCCCAGATCGGAGACCTTGAAAAGCAGGAAGGGGACGCAAGGAGCGAACTGCGGGAGCTCGAGAGCAAAACCAGTGCTCTGATGGAGAAGAAACTGGAATTTGATCGGCTCAAAAGAAAGGTTGAGCTTTACAACGACATGACCACGCTCCTGGAGAGGAAAAACCAGGAGGCTCTGATCAAGAAAGCCGAGAAACCGGAGGAAGTGACTCTTGTCAAGCCGGCTCTTTTCCCCACAGAACCGATCAATCCTCCGAGGACGGCGGCTACCGGAGCCATGGGCCTGATCATCGGTCTGGTTCTGGGGCTGATTGCCGCATTCATTGTCGAAACGTTCGATACGTCTATCGGAGCGATCGAGGACGTGGAGGAGACTCTCAAGACGCGGGTCCTGGGCGTTATCCCCCAAGCGGATACCAAGGAGTTGCACGAGAGCTTCAAAGAAAAACTCCCGCAAGGGATGGCGGAGATCTCTCCCGGCCACATGGTGAACATGGTGTCCCACTATGCTCCCAAGAGCATGATGGCCGAGAGCTTCCGGGGATTGAGAACGAACATTCAGTTCAAAAACACGGCCAAGGAAATTAAAACGATTGCCATAACGAGTGCATCCCCTCAGGAAGGGAAGACGATGGTCTCCGTCAACCTGGCGATCACCATGGCTCAGGCCGGAATGAAGACTCTCCTGATCGGATCGGATATGAGAAAGCCGATGATCGCAAGAGTCTTCGGTATCGAACAGACTCCTGGCCTTTCGGAGATCCTTCTGGGGAACTGCCCTTGGCGGGAGGCGGTTCAAACGGTGACGGACCTGATGGTCGGAAAGATGGCCCTGGAGGAGGTGCTGCTGACCCCAGGGCTCGACAACCTTCATCTTATTCCGGCCGGCTCCATTCCTCCGAATCCCGCGGAGCTGGTGGAATCGAAACGTCTCAAGGAATTCATGGAAGAGGCGAAGAGCGAGTACGATCTCATCCTCTTCGACTCTCCCCCGATCCTGTCAACAGCGGATGCGGCAATTCTCGGTTCGAAGATGGACGGCGTCCTCTTCGTCTACCGGCTCGGAACGGTCTCCAGAGGCTTGTTGAAGCGATCGACGGCCCAGCTGGAACAGGTGAGATGCCGCATTCTGGGAGTCATTCTCAATGGGATGAAACCGGAAGTCAGCCCTGATTTTCACAATTTCAAGTACTACAAGTATTACTCGTCCTACGGAGAGGAAGGGAAGAAGGGCGAGCAACGGAAAAAAGGCCTCCACTTCTTCGGAGAAAACGGGATCTCTTCCTGGGGGACGGCCAATAAAGGTAAAAAGGGCAAAAGGTCAGTCCTGACCCTCTCTCTTGTGGGGGCGGGCCTGATCATTCTTGCAGGTGGGATTCTCTGGCACTTCGGGATCATGGATTCCCGGAAGGCTCCGGATTCAGCCAAACCGGTCCCGGACAAAACCGTAAAGCTGCCCGTGCAAAAACTCCAGCCACAACCGCCTTTTCCACCGGCGCCCTCCCCCCCCTCT
>Ga0209450_10001570_pt1 | contig 11449 bp, 18 predicted proteins | sample FrelakmetLWP11LW_FD_187149 | JGI IMG/M metagenome (GOLD analysis project Ga0209450, IMG submission 187149) | Freshwater lake sediment microbial communities from the University of Notre Dame, USA, for methane emissions studies - LWP11 LW (SPAdes)... | ecosystem: Environmental > Aquatic >... | reverse complement strand
TCCCCAGCGACATCTTTGGAGGTGAGTTTCTTGTCAGTCTTATAATAAAGGTTTGGGCATGGGTCAGAAAGGGGACCGGCTCCCAGCCGGAAGCCCGGTGAACCTGCGGAAAGCGCGTCCCGGCGGTCGAGATACTCCTGGCAACGGAGGTCCGTCCAGGCGGCGTCCTGGGCCCCTCCGGCGAAGGCGTCCTCGGCGGCGGCGTAGGTGCTCGCAGGGACAGCCACATGCGTCCCCTGCGGCAGGATCGTCTTGCGGGCGATGTCGCCGCCGCAGGAAGCGGTCAGCAGCGCGAGCGCCAGTGTCATCGCGATGGCTTTCATCTGTTTCACCCCTTTATCACGGCGATCGGCCGCAGCTTCTTGACGACCCGCACCAGGTCTTCCTGGTTACGCATGACCACATCGATGTCCTTGTAGGCGCCCGGCGCCTCGTCGAGGTCCGAGACCTCCGTCATGTCGTGCAGGATGCCGCTCATCCGCTCGAGCTCCGCGTCGAGGCTGAGCGTGCGCGTCGCCTCCTTGCGCCCCATGCGGCGACCGGCGCCGTGCGAGCAGGACATGAAGCTCTCGGGGTTGCCGAGGCCCTGCACGATGTAGCTCGCCGTGCCCATGGAGCCCGGTATGATCCCCACCGTGTCCGCCGTCGCCTTCGTGGCGCCCTTGCGGTGCACCACGAGGTTCTCACCAAAGTGGTGCTCCATCGCGGCGTAGTTGTGGTGGATGTTGATGGGGTCGGCGAGGATGAGATTTGAGATGCACTCCCGACCACCGACCGCGTCGAGCACGATCTCTAAGACCGACTGCATCATGCGTTCGCGGTTCTCCTGGGCGAAGGCCAGCGCCAGGCGCATCCACGCCAAGTACTCCGCGCCCTCGTTGGAATGCAGCGGCAGGAAGCTCAGCTCCCACTTCGGATCCACCGACGAAAACCACCTCTTGTTCCTGTCGCACGCCAGCCCGTTGTAGTAGTCGCAGATCCACTTGCCCATGTTGCGGCTACCGGAATGCAGCATGATGCAGAGGTGGTCATCCTCGTCGGCCTGAAGCTCGATGAAGTGGTTGCCGCCGCCGAGCGTGCCGACCTGGAAGTAGGCGTTCCCGAGAACGTCCATACCGATCGAATTGTGAACCATGGAGGTGTGCTCGACGGTGCACCGCATCATGTCCACCGAGCGACATGGCCTCTTCTCGGGATGGCTGGAAAACCCCACGGGGACACTCTGCTTGATGCTGCCCACGATGCCCAGCAACGGAAACAGGGCGGACACGGGGATGTTCGTGGCCTGGAAGCACATGCCGCAGCCGATGTCCACGCCGACCGCGTTGGGGATGACGACGTCCCTCGTCGCCAGGACGCCGCCGATGGGCATACCGTAGCCCATGTGCGCGTCCGGCATCAGGCAGATCCACTTGCGGGCAAACGGCAGCCGCGCGAGGTTGCGCGCCTGGGCGAGCGCGGGCCCCTCGAGATCGTCCAGCCACATCTTGATCGGCAGCCCGTCTTCCTGGATGACCTTCATCGTTTCTTCTCCTCACCGGCCGCGATCTCCCTCTCGCGCTGCGTCAGGATCTCCTTGCACTCGTCCTCGGTCAGCAGCGAGTACTCGCGCTTCCAGTCCGAGGGCGGCTTCACGCCCATCGCCTCGACGATAAAGCACCTCTTGCAGAACCGCACGAAGCGGTGCGTCACCTCCGGCGGCGAGAAGCAGAACGTCTTCCCTGTCGGCTCGGGCGCGTAGAGCGTCGGGCCCCAGTCGTGCCCGTGGAGATTCACGCAGAAGATCTCACGGACGTGCTCGCGCAGCGTCTTATCGCTGTGGTCCATCGACTGGCGCCAGTCCATCGCCTGGCAGAGATCCGGCACGAACGACTCCTCCCACGCCAAGCGCGCGGCCTTCATGATCGCGAGGAGATCGCGGATCTTCTCCTCCGCGCACTCCATCCCGCCCATCGCCTTGTAGTCGGCCAAGACCTGCTCGACGAGGTCCATCCTGCCCGAGACCTCGCTGAAGTCCGACCACCCGTAGAAGCAGTCGTAGTACCCGCCGCTCATGGCTGCTGCCCCGGCTTCGCAAGCTGCAGAATCCTGCGGATCGACTCGAGCATCTCCAGCGCCTTCGCGAGTGCCTTCGCCTCGCTCCCGAGCCCCGGTATCTGCTCGACGATCACCTTGGCCTTCTCGATGTACATCTTCGCGAACTTCAGCTCCCCATAGGCGCGAACCGACGCGATGGTGGGGTTCGAGAGGTCGCGCAGGCGCTCGAGCGCCTCGGCCTCGCTCGGAGTCAGCGACGCCAGGGTGGATCTGATCAGATTGTCGAACATCCCCGGCTTCTCTTCGTTCTTGCCCGTTGTTGGCTGCTCCTTCGACTCGTCCTCTTTCTCTTCGAGGACGCCGCTCACCATGTATTCCTCCGGCAACGCGGCACATGCGACCGTTTGACTCTTCGTCCCCACGCGAAAAGCCGCACATTCAACGTCGCACGGACGGTCGATCCTCCAGCACATCTTCTTGGGTTCTTCGTTCACGATCTCTTTTCCCCTCCTAACGAACACTCTCCACCTCCCTCGTGCGCTCCGTGGAAATCCAGATCCACTTCCGCGTCTGGTCCGGGAACTCGTACAGCAGCGAGCAGCCGCTCTCGTAGCAGGTGATCCGCCGCGCTCCCGTGATCTGGCCACAGGATTCGGATTCCCGCTGTTCCGTGGCGATGCTGGCCGCAACCAGGGTCGCGATGATGAGGATCACGAAAAACGCCGCCACCTCGAGAAGGCCGCGCTTGATCCATCCCGTGTCGACGATCACGACGCCTCCCCGTTCTTCTGGATCCTGCCCCCGCGCCGTGCGATCTCGTCGACGAGGACGCCCTCGCCGTCGGGCGACACGACGTGCTCGTCGAGCATCCAGCGCAAATAGCTCGTCTGCATGGAGGCGACGGGCTTGCCCCGGAATTTCCCGAAGTTGATGACGGGGATCCCGAGCTTCATGCGCAGCTTCCCGGAGAGATCGATCATGTCCTTGTCGTGGAACGCCTTGTGCAGCCCCTCGACGTCGCGCGGCAGGTCGCCGTAGCGCTCGAGCTGCGCGCCGAGCACGGCGATCGTCGCGTAGACGTCGGCCACGGCGATGTGCGGGTCCATGTGCCGCATCCCCGTGTAGAACCGCACCGCCGCCTCCAGGGTGCGCGGCTCGCGCCGATGGAAGATGTCGCAGGAGTCGATCACGGAAATTCCCGAGGTGTCGAGCGGAACGCCGGCCGTGCGCAGCGCGCCGAGCAGCATGGGCAGATCGAACCGCTTGATCGCGAAGCCCGCGAGGTCGCAGCCGTCGAGGAAGGCGCGGATGTCCGGGGCGAGCTGGTCGAAGGTCGGCGCGCCCTTCACGCGCTCGTCGTCGATCCCGTGGATCTCGGTCGCCGACGTCGGGATGGGGACGCCGGGGTTGATGAGGAGCTCGAGCACCGCCTCGCGGCCGTCGGGCAGCAGCTTCACCGCCGCGAATTCGACGATGGCGTCGCGCGCGGGGTCGAGCCCCGTGGTCTCGAGGTCGAAAAACGCCAGCGGCCGGCTCAGCTTCATCTGGAGATCCACGGGGAGCCGATCGGGGCGGGGGCTCGGCGCCGAATGATCATTGCTTCTCATCGTAATCCTCCTCCGTGGCAGACTTCATCACTAACAGAAGCCCGCTCCAGTGTTCTTGAAACGTTCCGCCGGTCGACGCAGCGCTGTCGAGGAAGTTGAAGACGAGCGCCGCCACGACGCAGGCGGCGTCGCTCACGCTGAGATCCCTGGACGTCATCTCCTCATCGAACACTCGAGACACCGCCTCGTAGGCGTCCTTCGCGCCGGACGAATCTCCATCCGCCTCGTCCAGCAGCTCCCAGATGTTGTCGATGGGGGTGTGCGCGTCGCTCGTCATGCGTCTCCTCCGCTGCCCTTCCTGGGGTCGTCCCCCACCACCACCAGCGGCACGTCCATCACCCGGAGGATCCGCTTGACGATGTCCAGCATGGGGCCGAGGTTGCTGCCGCCCTTCCACGGCGAGAAGTGATCCGCGTGGTCGACGGTGTACGCAAACAGCGCCGAGACTGCGGTCATCACCTCCGCGAAGCTCGCCTCCTCGGGCACGACCTCGGGGTCGTTCAGGAAGCCGTGGAGGCGGTTGAAGATGTCGAGCCCGCGCTGGGCGTTGTTGTCCTTGGAGGACCGCTCGAGCACCTGAAACGCCGCGATCGTCCTCTTCTCGATCTCCGTGTACTCTTCGTCCATCGTCGTTTCTCCTTTCATGGAAGCAAATCCGTCATCCCCAGCAGGGGGAGGTTCGCGCGCACCGCCGCGCCGATGGCCGAGACGAGCGCCGTGTCCTCGGTGCCGTCGAGACCCTGCTCGTCGTCGGAGCGGAAGGGGTTGTGGAAAATGTGTGCGGTTCCGTCGTGCGGACCGAAGTAGCCAGACCTGTTGCGAATCCAGTGCTCCCGGTGCTCGAGGCAGAGTTTTACGGACAGCACCTCCTCGGCGGGCGGCAACGACCAGTCGTAGCAGTGCACGACGCGGTCGTCCTGGAGATCCCAGGTGATCTTGCCCTGTCGCCGGGCGAGCTCCGAGTGCCGGTGGCAGATCCTGTACGGGTGGCCGGTCAGGTTGCCGTGGGCGACCAGGAAGCCGTGCTCGCGCCACGACCTCCACTGCCGGGTCGTCGAAAACGCGCGCAGCACCTCCGAGGCGCGGACGTCGGGCCCGGAGATCGGCGTCGGGCAGCAGAGGGTCGGCCGCTTCGTGGTGACCGCCTCCTTCTTGTCCTCGACCTTGGCGATCTCCTGCTCGAGCTGCTCGCCCCCGGCGATCGCGATCACCTTGCCGCCCTCGGACTTCACAGCCGTGAGGATCGACTTGCGCTTCTTCAGGTCCTTGGCCTCGCCGCGCGACAGGAGCTCGAGCCCCGCCTTGACGACCGGCACATCGAGCGTGAGCACGCTCTCCCCCTTGGGGGAGATCCCGCAGATCTGTGCGCACCACTTCTTCTTGCGGGCCGTCGTCAGAAACTTCCCCAGCCGCGCGACCTCTTCCGGCGTGGGGTCGGAGACGATCAGCCGGCAGTGGGCGGCGTCGACGGCCTCGATCCGAAAGTCGCCGCACCAGGACGGGATGTACCAGCGCTCCATGTCAGCCCCCCACCGGGAAGTCGGAAGTCCCGTCCATGATGGCGGGGATGCCCGCAGCGCTGGGCGTCGCCGTCGGGTCGACGATGCGCGTGAGGCCGAGCGCTTCCCGCACGGAGCCTTCGAGGTCGGAGACGATCTCCGGGCCGAGCTCCGCGTCCTTGGCCTCGGCGAGCGCCGCCGTAAGGTCCTTCACCCGGCGCGACTGGATCATCGGGCCGATCGCCGCGACCGCCTGCTCCAGGATCGACGCCCCGAAGGTCTCGTTGCTGCCCATGGGGCCGCCGAGGTTGATGCCGGAGATGGTCGTGTAGGGGGCGGAGGTCAAGGAAGGGACCTTGCCGCGGAGGTGGTCGAGCGTGCCCGGCATGAGCGCATGCAGCAGCCCGACGCGCCGCGTCGCGTAGTCCGAGATCATGTTGAGGCAGGGCACGGCGTTGTCCGCCGAGATGCCCTCGGCGAGCGCCGTCAGCACCATCTTCGCCTGCGCGACCTCCGCCGCGATCAGCGACTCCGCGATCTTGTCGAGCGGAGCCTCTCCCAGCCCTCCCTGTTCTTCAATGGACATCGTGGCCTCCCTCAGTAGTCGTAGAAGCCCGGCGTGCCGGGCTCCGGCTCGGGCGTCGGCTCCACCGCAGGCGCGCCCGTGGGCGGCACCGGGTGGAGCTCGATGCGCGTGGTGATGTTCTTGAGGTTCGCGAAGCGCCCGGTGTAGACGACGTCGCACTCAAACGCTATCCGCTCCCCGACGAGCAGGGAGTGATCGGAAAGGGCGCGCGGCGAGGCGCCCATGCGCCGCAGATCGATCTTCGTGTGCTTCTCCGCCTTCGGCGTGAGGTACATCCGCTTGTTCCAGGCGCGGTCGAGCCAGTGCGTGTCCGTGGACTCGAAGATCAGGAAGACGACCGCGAGGAACGGCTTGTCGCCGTCCGCCGTCAGCTTCGGCACCGCGCTCGTCAGGCGCATCGCGTAGTGCCCCGGCGGCGGATCCCATTCCGAGCGGCGCGCGTCGTCGCTCATGGCCGCAGCTCCGCGATGGCGACGACCTTGACGATCCACTTCGCGCCGAGCGAGACCACGGGCACGACCATCGCCGTGTGTGAATTCGGAAACGCCTTGATGCGGACGCGGTCATGGCGATAACCCACGACCTGACCGACACGAAATCCGGACTGGATCCTCTTCCTGGACATCAGCAGCACTCCCCTGCCGCCGTACGGGCATCACTGTAATGTGGTCGCCGACTCCTTGGCTCCACGATCGAGCTTTTCGATCATATCCAGCGTCTGGTCAAGAAAATCCGTCAAGGTCATCCCCTGCTCCACAAGAACGGTCCGGTACATGGTGACGAGCGCCCCGCAGAGCATCTCCCAGACCTCCGCCGTCTTCATGGGCGCCTCGAGCTCCGTGTGGTAGCAGGTGCCCTCGCCGCTCTCCGAGCGGGCGGCCACGACGCGCAGCGCGCGCTCCTCGCTCATCGCTCGCCCTCCGCGCCGCGGCCGTGCTTCTGGATCTCGAGGGAATACCATTCCATCATCGCCGCGCGGCTCCTGGAATGCCAGGGGCAGCACCCGATCCCGTCGCGGGGGCACCCCTTCTCGCCGCGGCAGTCGACGAAACCGCCATCTCGCGGAGCGCAGTGAAAGTAAACGTCGCGCCGGCCGATGCTCATGCCGCGCGGCGGATCGATGTCGAGCGAGAGATCGAGCGCGAGCGCGCCGCGCAGCCCGTACCGCTCGAGAAACGCCCTGTACCGACGGCCCTTCGCGTCGTCGACCACATTCCATTCGCGGTCGAGGCGGATGTCGAGCCTGATCTTGCGCAGCTCGTCCCATGTCCAAGGCTTCATGACCGCTCCTCCGAATCCCACTCGACGAGGTAGTCGTCGCCGAAATGGTTGTTGTAGGTGGTAATCATGGTCCTCAGGAAGCGCTCCGCGTCCCAGCTATCCGGCGGCGTGTCCCTGTGCCAGCCCGCGACGCCGACGAAGTTCCAGAAGCCGCGCAGCGTCGTGCACACGAGGATCTGGTCGGTGACGACGAGACCCGCCCAGAGGGCGACGAGCAGCACGTAGATCCACCACGGAAGCGGCGGGCCGACCGCCTCCGCCAGGCCGCAGGAAAGCGAGCCCACCACGATCCAAAACACCGGGTGGTCCCAGACGTTGCGGCGGCGCACGCGCACTCGGTTGCGGATCCCGATCATCGCGCGGCCTTCGGGAGATCGCCGCGGCGGCGCGCCGCTTCGACCTCTCGGATTGTGAGCACGCCTCGGGGCAGCCACTCGCGCAAGGAGATCCACGCGATCTCGATCTGCGCCTCGATCTCGTCGAGCGTCACCTGCTTCGTCTCGTACGCTCCGGCGGCGGCCGTGCCGATCACGGCGCCCATGAGGAGCGCGATCTCGGGCACGCCGAGCGGCCGGCCCTCGGGACTCGCGGGAAACAGCTTGTCGTTGCCGAAGTACTTGGTGATCAGGAGGTGGACGCTGTCGAAGACGAGCTCGTCGGGCCGCTTCGCCGCCTTGCCGGTGACGAGGTCGGCCTTGCAGTAGGCGGAGCCGGAGAAGCGGGTCATCAGGCAGCCGAGGGCGCGCTCGTAGTTTTCGCGCCCGCTGGACTGCTCGAGCAGGATCTCGTCAGGGACGTCCCGCAACTCCTTTGGGAGCTGCGACATCTTCTCCTCGAGAAACCCGGCGAGCCGCTGGTTGCGTGGACCGATGAGCTTTCCCATGGTCTACTTGAACGTCGCGGTGTCGGCGTCCTTCATCGACGAGAAGCCGGACATCACGCGCGAGATGTAGGTGCACCGCGTGCAGCACGTCTTCTGGATGACGCGGTTGTTCTCATCATAGGAGGGGAAGGGGCCGTGGAGGTTCGCACCGCAGAGGGGGCACGACGGCCCGAAAGGTCCCGGAACCGGCGCGATCGGATTAACCCATTCGTTCATCGGCATGTCAGCTCCTTGTTTCGATGTGACACGACGCTAGCACGGAGACCGCGCTCGCGTCAATTTGCTGAATGCGGGAAGGCCCCACAGGCTGGGGAGTCTCCTGTGGGGCCTCTTCGTGGAGTCGGGCACGTCTCCTGAGCGGGGACGCCATGAAGCGGTTGTATACGTCCGTGGACGTCTTGTCAAGAACGGCTGGTGCTGTCGACGACATGCAATCTCCCCTGTCGCCCCGCTATCAGAATGGATCGGACCGGTCAAGTTTTTTGCCGAGTGAAAAAAATTGACGGCGGGAGATTGGTTCTGGTAACGGCGGTGACGTGGAGAAAACCTCGGGTCGCCTCCGCATGCCACGGGAGTCTTGGCATGTCGAGGATAGCGAGGTGGAAACGTGCGTTCCAGAAACAGGGTTCCTGCGCGAGTACATCGAGTACGCGCTCACGACGACTGACGCTGCGGCGTGGTTCCACCTAGGCTCCATTCTGACCGCGCTCTCTGTAGCCGCGGGCAACTCCGACTACTACGCGGTGATGCCTGACGGCCGGTACTCGATCCACGGGCTGCAGATCTGGTCGATGCTGGTCGGGCTGAGCGGCACGCGCAAGAGCCAGAGCATGGACCCGACGGTGCGCATCCTGTACGGCGCCGACCCAAACCTCATCATGCCGACGGACGCCTCGGAGGAGGCGCTGCACGACACGCTCTGCGCACGCGGCGGGATCGGCCTCGTCCAGCGCGACGAGATGATGACGCTGCTCGCACAGGCGCGCCGGTCGTACACGCAGGGGCTCGTGGGGAAGCTGCTCGAGACGTACAAGGGCGGCCCTATCGCCCGCGACACGAAGAGCGGCGGCATGGTCTCGGCGGACCGCGTGCGCCTCTCGCTGATCGGCGGCATCCCACCGGACACGCTGCAGGGGCACACGAGCCGCAACGACTGGCGCAGCGGCTTCCTGCCGCGGTTCTGCTTCTTCGGGGCGCGCCGCGTGCGGTACATGGAGTTTCCGTCGAAGTGCGTCGCGACCGAGGCGAGGTTCTCGGCGTGGATCCGTGAGTACGTGCTCGGGCGCAGCCTGAGGCTGGTCATCCCCTACGAGATCGCGAAGATCATCTCCGACTGGTACAGGGACCACGTCGAGCTCCGCTCCCACCTCGTCCCGGACGAGGTCTTCAGCACGCTGACCCGGCTCCAGGTGAAGGGGCTGCAGATCGCGGCCCTGTGCGCGCTGTCGCGCGTCACGGAGCAGGCGAAGGAAGCGCGGGACATCGCGGTGGAGGAGCAGGACGCGCGCTGCGCGCTCCAGGTGATCAAGCTGTTCCACAAGACGACGCTGGGGCTGTTTACGACGGTGGGATCGACTCCCGAGGCCACCGAGGAGAACGCGATGATGCGCTGGCTGTCGAACCACCCCAAGTCGACGGTGCGGCAGATCGCGGAGGCGGCGGGCATGAGCACCCGCCACGTCAACCGTCTTCTGATAGAGTTCAACGCGGCGGGCGTCGTCGACAGCGTGCCCTCCGAGAACCACTCCAACCGCCGCGGACCCAAACCAAGGTTGTACTCTCTGGTCAACGACGACAACGACATCGATGATCTTCTTCCAGCAGTACCTTCAATTGACAATTGACTTTGTCGTTTAGTACGTTGCACAGGGAAATTAAATAGTGACATCATGACCCGATGCCTCTAATACTTTCGCCCGTTTCCTGAATCATCCCGCCAGGTTGCGAATTAAAGACATTAAATACGGACATTTTCGCAACATTCACTCACAGCCCCCCAGGCCCCCCTATTACGCGTGCGCGCCCGGATTTCGTGCGGATCCGATGTCTGTATTTTTTTTTATATACATATATATAGGGAATCACTCAGGAAAATGGCACCGAAATAGAGACATTGGGTATTGTCCGAGTAAAACAGAAACACCTTGTAACCATGTGGAATCATTCGCATAGCAATTCGGCAAGCCTCAAAGTCTGCATAGACTTTATTAGCCTTTCTGTCCTCTCTGGGGCATCGAAGGGAAGCTCGGGGAGGATGGCCTGGCCGACCCCCTCGGCGTCCTCGGCCGACTCTTGCCCTCCCCCTCCCCTTCCGCACCTCGAGAGGGACGGAAATTTTCTGACGAAAAAACTTGACCTCCCTCTGTCGTTCTCGTAGGGAGGGCGAGGAAGATGGAGAAAACCATCTTCGCCGAACGCGCGCCATGGGGGAGCGCAACGGAGGGGCGCCCATGGGGGTCCATGGGGTCCAGAAAAACTCGTAAAAGCATTAGAAAAGCGAAGCAAAAAGTCAAAAATTTGCCACGCGAAAGAGGTCTGCAAAAATGCACTACAACGTCAAGGTGATCGCGGAACCCCTCGGAACCACAGGGGACGCTCAGGAGCGAGTGTTCGAGATCCCCGACATCTTCGCACCGTCGACCATCGAGCTCGAGAACCAGTTCGAGAAGGCGGGCCACGAGCGCCGCGTGATCGGCGACATCGTCGGCCTCCCCGTCCTCGTCAACGGCTTCGGCAACCTCTTCGTCCGCACGCCCCCCCTCGACGGGGACGTCGAGCGCGGGTGCTCCTTGGGGATCCGCCAGAAGTACGACAACTGCAACTCCATCGCCGGACCCATAGCGGACGGCCTCGTCGAGCTCATGCTCTCCCGCAACGTCCCCCAGCTCGCGGGCGAGTACCAGATCCGGTGCGAGATCGTGCGCGGGGCCGACAAGCGGCGCGACGACCGCTCGTGGTGGCTGCGCGTCATCCACTGGTTCCGGGGGGCGCGCTGCTACCGCTGCGCCTCGTTCGACGTGAAGACCGCGTTCGAGTGGCGCGACCGCGTCACCCACACCTTCGCCGGCATCTCCGGCGGCTCCGACGGCGTCCTCAACGAGCGTATGAACCACGACATCGTCAAGATCTCCGCCGAGCAGCACGACGTGCCGGACATCCCCAGCGGGGAGTTCGGGTGGTGCGCCAAGAAGCACATCGGCCTCGCCGGGGTCCTCCCCGCGTGCAGGCTGTACAGGAAGCGGCGAGAGGTGCGCGCTCGCAAGGGGGCCAAGTGAAACGACCCGGATTCGAGCTCCAGACCCGCGAGCAGATGATGAAGAAGCGGAAGCACACCGCCGGCGAGGACGGCCGGCCGCTCGTCGTCATGCCCAACGACTCCGAGGTCGGCCGCGCCCTCACCGTCAACCGCCTGTGCGGGTTCTGCAAGAACTGGGACCATGAGCTCGGCCAGAAGGAGTGCCAGCGGCAGAAGTTCTGGCAGAGGATGCTCAGGGACGAGAAGTACAAGGCGGATTGGTTCGAGGATCCGAGGAGCTACGGGCTGTGCCGCGTCTTC
>Ga0209450_10001569_pt1 | contig 11452 bp, 9 predicted proteins | sample FrelakmetLWP11LW_FD_187149 | JGI IMG/M metagenome (GOLD analysis project Ga0209450, IMG submission 187149) | Freshwater lake sediment microbial communities from the University of Notre Dame, USA, for methane emissions studies - LWP11 LW (SPAdes)... | ecosystem: Environmental > Aquatic >... | reverse complement strand
GACCTTGCCGAGCTCAAGACGCGGCTCGGTCAGGCATGAACGTTCCAAGGAGGTCAGACATGGCAGAACGCACCGGCCGAACGGCGGCGAAGCAGCCGCTGACGCCGACCCTGTGGGTCTTGATCGTGGTCGTGCTCCTCGCCCTGGTGGGCGCGAGCCTTTACGTGGTGATGTCGCTGCTCGGAACCGAGCCGCCCATTCGCGTGAGGAACGGGTCCATGGAGGTCGTGCTGGAGCAGGGACAGTGGAACGACGATGGCGACGCATGGACGCCTTCCGAGGGCAAGAGCGGCAAAGGGTTTACCGTGACGGTTGTGAGCGCGAACGGCCACACCTGTCAGAACGGCCAGACCGGGAGCGGGAAAGAGGCCTGGATCCTCTACAGCGGCAAGACCGAGTTCTCCTTCAGGTTCGCCGGGCTCTTCAATCCGAAGACCAAGGTCAGGCCGAAGGACAAGCTGGCGAGAGTGACTCCTCAGATGCTGCGGCACGGCCAGCCGGGCGACCTGGGCTATATCATCGGCGTCGGCACCAAGGATGGCGCGAACACGTGGAGCTGTACCTTCACGAGCCGTGACCAACTGTCGGTGATTGTCCTCTGCCCGAAGCCGGGCGTGCCCTGCCCCTGATGGTCGTCCTGCCCGGGGGGCTCGTGGTCGAGTCCCCCGGAGCGCTCCCGCCTCGGGCGGGCGGCGGAGGTCAGTGCCCGCGGTGAATCGGCTCCGCGAAGGGGCCGCACACCGGGTTGACCAGTTTCATGAAGTCGGCCATCCGCATCCGCATGGCGTCGGCGTGCGTGCCGGCATGAAACACGATCTCGGGGTCGGCCAGCAGGCTGTCGTCCATGTACACGTCCTGGCCGTAGAGGGACCCGAAGGGCGCCATGGCCCCGGTGTCGCAGTCCGGGTACAGGCCGGCCATCTCGTGTTCGGTCGCCAGCCGCACCCAGGTGGCCTTGGTGAGTGTCTTCAGGGCCGCCACGTTCACCTGATAGTGCGCCGGCAGCAGGGCGAGCAGAGGTTTGCCGTCGGCCAGGCAGACGACCGTCTTCGCCCACTCGCGTCCCGGCACGTGGGCGGCAGCGGCTTCCTCCTGGGCGGTGAACGCCGCGCGGTGGTGAATCGGCGTGAACGGCACGCCGCGCGACGTCACGAACTGTTCGATTGAGACGGGGATCGCCATGGGAGTCCTCCGGAGGGATATGGGATAATCTCGGCCCCGATCGGTCCCGCGTCAAGTCTCGTCCGCGTCAACGGGGCACGAAGCGTGCCGCCCATCCGCCCCCTGGCGCCAGGTGGATCGGCAGCCGGTCGGCCGCGGTGACGATTTTCTCCTCGCGCGCGTAGTCCACGCCCGCCCGATCAGCATTCACCCCGTCGCGGAAGATGACGGCCTTGAACTCCCCCGCGCCGAGAAACGACAGGTCCGCCACGATGTCGCGCGCCTCCCAGTTGGTCAGCGCGCCGACAAACCACTCGCGCCCGCTCCGGCGCGCCACGAGAATGTGTTCGCCGACCGCGGCGCCGAGCACGCGGGTTTCGTCCCAGACGGAGGGCACTGCCGCCAGGAACGCCAGGCTCTCTGGCTCGCGGCGGTAGTTGGACGGCGAGTCGGCCAGCATCTGCAGCGGGCTCTCGTAGACGACGTACATGGCCAGTTGCTGACAGCGCGTCCCCTGGCTCATCGGCCGGTCGAAGATCGGCTTGAAGTCCTTCTTCGCCGCGTTCAGCATCGCCCCCGGCGTGTAGTCCACCGGGCCGGCCAGCATCCGCATGAACGGGAACGTGACCGCGTTGTCGGGCGACGCCATGTCGCCCCACTTGCTCTGCTCGAGACCCAGGACGCCCTCGCTCGTCACGACGTTCGGCCAGGTCCGGTAGAGGCCCGTCGGCTTGTAGGCGCCGTGGAAGTCGACGAGCATCTTCCGCTTCGCCGCTTCCCGCGCGACGCGCTCGTAGTAGTTGACCATCCACTGGTCCTCGCGCTGCATGAAGTCGACCTTGATGCCCTTCACGCCCCACTTCTCGAACTGGTCGAGCGCCGGCGCCATCTGCTCGTCGAGCGTCTTCCAGATCACCCACATGATCAGCCCGACGTTTCTCTGCTTCGCGTGGGCCGCGATGGCCTCCATGTCCACGCCCGGCGTGACCGTCAACAGGTCGCCGAGTTTGTACCAGCCCTCGTCGAGGATGATGTACTCGAGGCCGTTCTCCGCCGCGAAGTCGATAAGGTATTTGTAGGTGTCGGTGTTCACGCCGGACTTGAACGGCACGCCGTACAGGTTCAGGCCGTTCCACCAGTCCCACGCCACCTTGCCCGGCCTGATCCAGCTCGTGTCCTTCATCGTGGTCTCGGAGGCGAGCCGGTAGACGATATCGGTGTCGAGCAGGACGGTGTCGCTCTCGGCGATGGCGAGCACGCGCCAGGGGAACTCGCGCGTGCCGCGCGTCTTCGCGATGTAGTCTTCCCGCTCAACGACCTTCTCGTCGCGGTCGCGTGAGAGCTCGACTCTCTTCGGGTACGCCGGGAACAGGCCCTTGAGCGTGTTCGGCGGCCCGCCGGCCGTCAGATCCATGCCCGGGTAGTCGGAGAGATCGGACTCCGTGAGGACGGCCTTCATGCCGCCGGGAAGCTGGACCATCGCCGGCAGGGACGAAAACCGCCCCGGGGTGATCTCCGAGATCTTCAGCTTCTTGTACAGCCGCTCCTGATGCGACTGCAGGCTCTCTTCCTCCGGGAAGTACATGAGGTGGTCGCCGGCGAACGTCAGCGACGCGTCTTCGCCGGCGATAGTGATCTCGCCTGGCAGCATCGTCTTCCACCGGTACGCCACGCCGTCGTCGTAGGCGCGCACCACGAGCGCGTAGTTGCCGGCGAAGGCGAAGACGACTTCGTTGAAGCGGTCGCGAACCTCAGCCCGCCGGTAGCGCACCACGGGCTTCAGGGTCGTGTCGATGCTGCGCGTGAACGCGGTGGTCAGCAGCGGCTTCTCGCCGAGCACCCGCCCGTCGCCGAGCCGGAGCGCGAGTGGTGAGGGCTGGAGGATCGCGCGCCCGCGATGCGTCACCGACCAGGTCAACCGTCCTTCGGTGCCGATGGTGACCACGATCGCGCCGTTGGGGGATGTGACGACCGGCGGGCCGATGGGCGGCTTGGGCGGCGTCTGCGCCAGGGCGGGGCAGGCCGTCGCGGTGAGCCAGGCCGCCAGTGCTGTCGAAACCGCGAAGGATCTGAGCATGCCCATGGCGCCACTCCTGGTAAGCTCGTTTGTGAGCGGTTGTACTTTCCCCGAATCCTGCTTGTCCCGCCGAAGCCGGCCGGCAGGCCGCTTGGCGAAGGCGGAAGTCCCGAATCCCGAGTCCCGAGTCCCGGCTACCTACAGCAGTCCTCTGGCGGCCATCCATTCGGCGCACCGCGCGGGCCAGTCCGAGATCGGGCCGTGGCCCGGCCTCAGGCCGAAGCCGTGCACGCCGCTCTGATAGAGGTGCAGTTCAACCGGCACGCCTGCTCGCCGGAGCGCCAGGTAGAACAGCACGCTGTTTTCGGGCGGCACGGCGGTGTCGGTGCCGCCGTGCACCAGGAACGCCGGCGGCGTCTCCTTCGTGACGCGCGTGTCGAGGGAGAAGCGCTCGAGCAGGTCGGGCGTGGCGTTCGCGCCCAGCAGGGATTTCCCCGATCCGGTATGGGCGTCCGGCCCGATCAGACGAATCACGGGGTAGACCAGCACCATGAAGTCGGGCCGGGCGCTGACCGCATCGAGCGGCGCACCGGTCCGCCCGTCCGAATCGTCGAACAGGGTGCCAGCCGACGCCGCGAGGTGTCCCCCGGCGGAGAAGCCGAGCACGCCAATCCGATCCGGCGCGATGCCCCATCGCGGCGCGTCTGACCGCAGCAGCCTCACGGCCCGCAGCACGTCGCGCAGCGGCGCAGGGTGCCCGTATTCCTTGAGGCGGTACTTCAGCACGAACGCCGACACGCCGAGGCTGTTGAGCCACTCGGCGACGGCGCGGCCTTCGTGGTCGGCCGCGAGGATGTTGTAGCCGCCACCGGGGCACACGATGACGGCGGTCGCGGGCCGCGCGCCGGCCGGCACCAGATAGGGCGTCAGCGACGGCTCGTGCACGTTGCTGATGCGGCCGTCGGTCACCGCCTCGGGGCCGCCGCCGGCGATTGCATTCGGCACGCCCTCCGGCCAGATCGGGACCGGCGGGCCTGGCCGCGATACCGGCGCCTGCGCGGCCGGCTGGCCCTGCTGCGCGCCCATCACGGCCGGCGGCACGATCGTCAACATCGCGGCCAGCATCACCCCCGCGCTCTGTCGCACACGGCTCATGGCACAGCTCCTCACACGGTCACCACCTTCGGCGCGGCGCGGATGACCGCCACGATTTCGCGCATGTCGGTCACGTGACCCACGGCGAGCCGGCCCCGCAGTTCGAAGAAGTCCATGCAGGTGCCGCAGGCGAGCAGGTCCGTGCCGTCGTGCTCGAGGCTGCGCAGTCCGTCGACACACGGCGAACCAGCAGCGAGCAGTCTGACGCCGGCGTTGTAGAACACGACCGCATGCGGCTTGGGGTCCTGCGTCGAGAGCTGCAGGACGAATTTCGCCATCAACTGGCGTCCGAGGTCATCGCTGCCACGCCCGAGCGTGTCGCTGGAAATGACGAAGACCGTTCCTTCGGACGCACTCGGCACGCTCTCCTCCTCCAGCACGGCGCCGCCCGCACCCCGCCGGAAGCGCTACCTGGCCGCCACCGTGACGGCGAGCGGCGAGCGGATCCGGAGCGCGGCCTGGTCGAGGTAGCGGTCCCAGTCCGCGACGGTCTTGAAATCGCCGCTCTTGTCCCATCCCGAACCGGCGTAGTAGGTCGACTCGCTCCCCGCGGACAGCTTCGTCACGGCGAGCACGTTGCCGTCCAGTTCGGCGAACTCGGTCAGCAGGGCCGGGTCGACGATGACACCGCAGCCGAAATTGCTGCCGTCGGCCTTGACCGGCTCCCAGGTGCGGAGCAGGCCGCGCGCCTTGTCCTGGGCGACCTGCGAGCCGGGGGCCTTCTTGATGCCCACCGCCTGCATGGTCGGGGGCGCGGGCGCGCCCGCGTAGCGGCTCTCGAAGCGGTTCAGGTTCTGCCCCGCGTCGAGCGTGATCCGCTTGATCTCCGTGACGCGCGCGCCGGCCGCGTCAAAAGGCGGATAGGTCAGTTCGAACATCACGCGGATGGGCCCGTTCGCCAGCACTCTGGAGTCGATGAAGTTCGCCGAGGTGTAGAGCCTGCCGGCATCCCAGATCCCGCTGCCGCCGCAGCCGCGGCTCCTGCCGGCCGAGTACAGGTCGGCGCCCTCGCCGAGGTCGCGGTGGTAGTCGTCCACCATGTACCACTCGTTGATAAGCAGTCGGCGCGTCCGCTTGAACCACACGTCCACGGTGCTGCTCGTCAGCGGCTCCTGCGCCCAGGTTTCAAGCGCCTTGCCGTACATCCGGTGGGCGACGCGGTCGTTCTCCCAGGCGAAGTCGTCGCGGCGCTCCCGCACGAAGCGCCCGTACGCCTTGAACTGGTCCTTCGTGTAGACATGCCTCGGACCGGTGCTCAGGGCGAACGTCCGTGTCGCGCCGGGCCCGATGTCCGCCTGGAAGATCACCTCGTCGAACACGCCGTCGTCGTTCAGATCGACGGGCTGCACGAGGACTTCCGCGCCCGAGCCTTCGTCAGTCACATGGATGGTCCGCAGGTCGTCCGCCGCCATCACCTTCCGGATCGCGGCTCCGGCGAGCACGATCGTCTCGGACGGCCTCGCCACGTCGAGGGCGTTCCTGACGGTGATGACCGCTCCCGGCGGCGCGGCAGGCAGCGCCGGGCCGGAAGCCGTGATGCACAACAGGGCAAGAGGAAGGAGTGGCCGGATCTTCATGGTGCGTGTCTCCGCGCGTGACCATCAGCGGCAACGACGGCCGGTCCCCGCGGCGCCCCGGTGTCGGCGCGCAGGCCGTGAACCCGATGCTATTGCTTCCTGCGGTCGTAATAGAAGGTGTTGTTCACCCTGCGGATGTCGAAATTCCGCAGCATCGTCATCACTTCCGCCCCAGCCATCAGCACGGGCCCGTAGCCCTGCATGGCCCGCAGATCCGTCGGGCGATGATAGTAGTAGGCGGCGTCGTAGGCCGCGGTCGTGCCCACGCAGATGCCTTCGATCTGGCCGTCCGGCCTGATGCGCTGCTCGAGGGCCCGCCACCCGCTCTGGGCGACCGGCCCGTACGACACAGGGAGCCAGCCCCGGTTCACGCCGCGCGCGATCGCGAAGGTGAACATGGCGCTGGCCGAGGTCTCGAGATAACTGTCCGTCCTGTCGAGCAGCTGGTGCCACAAGCCGAGGCTTCCCTGGGTTTCGGCGGCGCCGCGCGCGCCGCGCCGGAATATCTCGAGCACCTTGCCGCGATCGGCATGCGTCTCCGGCAGCACGCTCAGCAGCTCCGCCATCGCCATCATCATCCATCCGCCGCCGCGGCCCCAGTAGAACCTCGCGTCGTCGTCCATGCCGGCGAACCACGAGTGGTCGAAGAGGCCGTTCTCGCGGTTGAACAGGCGCGCCGACATCCCGATGACCTGCCGGGCCGCGTCGTCGAAGTACTTCGCGTCGCCGGTGGTCTTCCCCATCTGGGCCAGGAACGGGATGCTCATGTACGCATCGTCTATCCACAGGGCGACCGGCATCGGGCGCGGGCGCGCGAGGGTGCCGTCGGGCAGCCGGAGCTGCTTCGTCATGATATGGGCCGCGGTGAGGTCGATGCCTTCTTTGTAGCGCGGGTCGGGCCGCTTCGCGTTGGCCTTGACGAGCGCCGCGCCGATGGCCCCGCCGTGATCGAGCTCCCGCATCTCGATCATCCGGCCGTAGCCGCGGCCCTGGGGCCCGAACTCCGCGGCCTGCCGCTTGAAGTAGGGCAGGTGCGTGAAGATGAAGTCGAAGTTCTTGAACGCGTAGTCCTGGAAGCTGGTGTCGCCGGTGACCTCGGAGACGTGGAGCATCGCGGCGAGCACCACGCCCATCGAGTAGCTCCAGTCGTTGAACTCGCCGTTCCGGGTGTCGATGCCGGCGGTCTTCACCGGCGTCGACAGGTCGGTGATGGGCTGGCCCGTGGCCGTGTCGATGATGCGGTAGGCCGTGGACCTGACGAAGTGGTCGCGGATGCGGTCGAGGGCGGCCTTGATCTCGGCCTCGGTCGGCACCGTGTAGTCCAGGCCGGGCGCGATGGACGGCTGCGAGAACGCCGGGTCGGCCCGCCCCGGCCGCTGGCCCGGCGAAGCCGTGCCGGACGCGGGTTGCGCAGAAGCGAGGCCGCCGGCGAGCAGCAGGATTGCAGCGGCACACGCTGGAGATCTACGCCATCGGGCTCGGAAAGGCATCGCCGGACTCCTCGAGAACGTCACGTTCGCCGTGATCGCCAATTCGTATCACCATTTCTGCCGGCACCGCCAAGGCTTCCGCCAGCCGCCGCGCCTCGCAGTTCGGTTCCCGAGCCCCGAGTCCCGAGGCTCCGGTCCCGGCTGGACCTACCGGCTGATCGTCTCGTTGCGCAGTCTCCCGTTGACGCGGACGTTCTTCAGCGTCAGCCCCGTTACGCCCTCGACGACGTCGTCTTTGGCGACGTTGTCGAAGGCGCAGTCGGTCACGCGGATGTCGCGCACCGGCGTGTGCGCGTACCCGCGCAGCAGCAGCGCGTACTGGCTCTTCCCGCTCGTGACGTTGCGCACGTCGATGTCGCGGACCGCCGGCGGGAACTTTCCGGCATCACCCTCCTCGTAGAACAGGTTGATGGTGACGACCGCTTCGGCCACCTGGCCGACGGCGACGTCGCGCATGTAGACGTGCTCCACGAAGCCGCCGCGCACGGAGTTGGTCTTGATGCGGAGCGCCCGATCCAGGTTCGGGCTGTCCATCCGGCACGCTTCGGCGAAGATGTTCCGCGCGCCTCCGGATGCCTCGCTGCCGATCACGACCCCGCCGTGGCCGTCCTTCATCGCGCAGTCGCGCACCACCACGTCTTCGATCGGCACGCCGAGGCGCCGCCCGTCCTCGTTCCTGCCCGACTTCAGCGCGATGCAATCGTCGCCCGTGTCGAACGTGCACCGCTCGATGAGCACGTCGCGGCACGACTCGGGATCGCAGCCGTCGTTGTTCGGGCCGTGGCTGTTGACGACGACGTTGCGCACCGTGACGTTGCGGCAGAGCACCGGGTGGATCAGCCACATCGGGGCGTTGACGATCGTGACACCGTCGACGAGGACGTTGTGGCACCGGTACGGCTGGATGAAGTTCGGGCGGAGGTTCGAGCCGGCGCCGAACAGCCGTTCGGCCACGGGCACGCCCCGGGCGCCCATCTCGATCAGCCTCGCGCGCGCCGCCGCCTGCGTCGCTTCCGGCGGCACGCCCTTCGCGCCTTTCCACGGCCACCAGTACTCGTCGTTCGCCTGCCCGTCGAGCGTGCCCTTGCCCGTGACGGCGATGTCGCGCTGGTCGAGGGCATAGATCAGCGCCGAGTAGTTCATCAACTCGACGCCCTCCCACCTGGTGAAGACGACAGGGAGGTAATGATCGGGATTCCGGCTGAAGGCGATGGTCGCGCCGTCGGACAGGTGGAGGTTGACCCGGCTCCGGAGATGGATGGCGCCGGTGAGAAACCGGCCGTCCGGGACGAGGACGCGCCCGCCGCCGGCTCCCGCGCAGGCGGCGATGGCCTGGCGGAAGGCGCCGGTGCAATCGCGCGAGCCGTCGCCCACGGCGCCGTAATCGGTTACCGGAAAGACGCGATCCGGGAAGACCGGCGGCAGGATCCGCGCGAGGATTGCGTCCGCCTCCCCCCATCCGCGATGTGACGCCTGCGCGGCGAGCCACCCGCGCGCGCTGCTGCGCTCGAGCAGGCCGGGCGTCACGATCATGCCGGCGCCTGCGAATGCGCTGGCGGTGAGGAAGTCCCGGCGAGTCACGCGAGGGTGACGCATGGCGGCTCCTGGGCGACGGGTGTCACCGGCCGGCGAAGGGCCTGAGATGGCGGATGAAGTGACGCTCGAGGCAACCGGCATACACCTCGGCGTGCGCCTGCAGCGTCGATCGCATCGCATCGGCGAACACCGGGCGGCCGTCGGCGTGCCTGGCTGTCAGCACCGAGCCGAAGGTGACATGCAGAATCTGCCTCACGTGAAAATGCTCCAGCAGCGCGGCGAGCTCGCCGCCGGGCACGCCGGCGGCGGCCGGGGCCAGCGCGAGCGAGGCCGACACGTGATAACTCGCCCGGTCCTCTTCATACCGGCCCAGCGCGAAGGCATACACGGACCGGAACAGATCGGGGGCGACGATGGCGATGGCCCGCAGCGCCTCGAGGTAGCTCGTGCCGGCCGTCTTCACGTGGATCTGGCCCCGGGTGTGCCTGGCGGCGGCCTCGTAGATGCTGAACTTGTCCGAGCCCGAGTGCAGGCTGATCTTGTAGGGCCCGAGCGCGCGGGCGATCGCCGCATGCACGCGCATGTCGGCGTCGAACGCCGCGAGATCGCCGATGTACTCCACGCCCTTCTCGAACCGGCCGACAAGCCGCGGCGCGAGGCTGGCCCAGCGTACGCCGAGACGCCGCAGCTCGGACGCCACGAAGATGTGCTCGGCAGGTGTGGTCGGCGTGTCGGTTTCGTCCACCGACACCTCGAAGTCGAAGGGCCTGCCGCCCATGATGGCCGAGAGATGCCGGAACATCGCCGTCACGTGGGCGACGGCGCGGCCGTACTTCACGGCGGCCTTCACGAGCGCGCCCTCGTCGACCTGCACGGACTCGCCGCCGAGATCGAACGCGCGGCCAGCCAGGCGCGCGCGCATGGAGGCCGGGCTGTCCTCGAGCCGGTCCCACGGCAGCGCGCCCCACGCCGCGCGGAGCTCGCCGGGCGCCGCGGTATCCGCGTCGCGGCTCACGTGCTCGCCCGGGTCGATGGTGTACATCGTGAAGCCGGCGTCGGCGCAGGCCGTGATATCGGCCGGCGTCTTGAGATGATCCGCGTCGGCGCCCTGCCCGTCCTGCCATCCCGCCTCGAAGCTGCCCCACGTGGCATCGTCAATCACCGCCCTTGGCGATCGCGCCGTGCGCGTCATCTCGCGGATTGACTGCTGGGCGAAGACGGGGGCGATGGAGCCGCCGACGGCCTGGAGCGCCCGCACGTGCCCGGGCGTCGCCAGGCCGAGGCGATCGCCGAAGCCCGCTGACGTGCCGGACGGCAGCGGCCGCGGCTCGAGCCATGGCAGGTGGCGGCGGAGCGCCGCGGCGTTCCTGGCCGTGGGCGGCCCCACGAGGAACGGCGCGCCGCCGTGCTCGCCGCGCTCGCCGTCGAAATCCGCCAGCAGGCCCGCCCCCGCGGCGGAGGGCACCACCAGCAGCCGGGCGCCCGACGGCGTCTGCGCCATCGCCCAGTCGGCGGCGTCGCTGGCCGCGCGCGAGGCCGGCTGGAGGAGGAATCCGCCCCGGTCCAGCACGTGCGCCAGACGTGTCTCCCGCCCGGCATCGCCCCGGTGTTCAGCTGCTTTCGTGGCGTTCACGGCGCGGCCTCACGATGTGGAGGAGCGCGGTTTCAGCACGACCGGCTCCAGTTTCGGCATCAGCAGGTGGACGACCGCGAGCGCGAGGAGGTAGGTCGAGCCCGCGATCAGGAACACCGGCAGGTAGCTGCCCGTCGTCTGGAGGATGAACCCGGTCAGCTTGGCGATCGACATGCCGCCGACGGCGCCCGCCATCCCGCCGAACCCCACCACCGTGCCCACGGCGTGGCGGGGGAAGGTGTCGGACACGAGCGTGAAGACGTTCGCCGACCAGCCCTGGTGCGCGGCGGCCGCGAGCGCGACCAGCAGCGTGGCCACCCAGAGGTTGTCCGTCCTCGAGGCGAAGATGATCGGCACCACCGCGAGCGCGAACACCAGCATGGCCGTCTTGCGCGCCGCGTTGACGCTCCAGCCCCGCTTGAGCAGCGTGGACGACAGCCAGCCGCCCCCGATGCTGCCGACGTCGGCGATGAGGTAGATCGCGATGAGCGGCGGGCCGATGTGCTGCAGGTCGATCCCGTGGTTGCGGTGGAGGAAGTCCGGGACCCAGAACAGATACAGCCACCAGATCGGGTCGGTCATGAACTTCGCGACGGCGAACGCCCAGGTCTGCCGGTGCGGCAGGATGTCGCGAAGCGGCACCTTGCCCGGCGGGTCCGCGGGATCGCTCTGGATGTGGGCCAGTTCAGCGGGGCTGACCCGGGGATGCTTCTCCGGGCTGCGGTACATGGGCCACCACAGCGCGAGCCACAGGAACCCGATGAGCCCCGTGGCGATGAACGCCCAGTACCAGCCGTAGGTGACGGTAATCCACGGCACGGCCAGCGGCGTGAGCAGCGCGCCGACGTTCGTGCCCGAGTTGAAGATGCCGGTGGCGAGCGCC
>Ga0209450_10001568_pt1 | contig 11454 bp, 8 predicted proteins | sample FrelakmetLWP11LW_FD_187149 | JGI IMG/M metagenome (GOLD analysis project Ga0209450, IMG submission 187149) | Freshwater lake sediment microbial communities from the University of Notre Dame, USA, for methane emissions studies - LWP11 LW (SPAdes)... | ecosystem: Environmental > Aquatic >... | reverse complement strand
AATATAAAAAAGCCGTCAGTGAGTCGCTCGTGCTCTCTCACCGTCGGTTTGCAGACGACGTTCGTCCTACGACGCACGGATGCAGCCGACAGAGAGTATATAAAGATGAGAACACAAGCTATGTACTACGCCCTAGCTGACGTATCGTCGTGCAACAACAAATCATCTCCGTTATCTTTCTGTTTCTGTCCGATTTCATAAATTTCCGGCTCGTCGCTCGTCGCTACCTGTCTCGACGCTTTAACGCGCTTTGTGTTTTTATCTCCTCGGAATCTAGGAACTTACCTGTAGACAAAGACCTATATGAATTGTTAAGCTTGATCGTTATTGCCATCATGCACATAAATGTTTTTATTCTTGTGACAACCTATTTTTGTATCATCGGACCTCTAAATAATTGTACATGTCGTTACATATTTAGGATTAATAAAAAGTTAGGGCCTTTTGTAAAATGGTTAAAAAATATTATAACAGTAAAAACGATGATAATTATTTATATGGTTTAAAGTAAGGTCGGTACTAAACAAACGACGGCTTATAAAATTGTTGCGGAAAGTTATTTTTGTATTCCTGCAACCTACTTTAATTTATATTTACAGAGGGGGTAGGTATTCACATTATTAATCAAGATCAATCTTGTTTCTGTACCTGCGACAAAATACATCGGTTATATTTTGATTTGCAGAGGGAGCTGTATGTATATATATATATTGGTGCTGTCTCTTTTAATGTAGAAACTACATTATATTTTCTCAAGTTCAACAACCTTTTTGTTTTTTCTCTTGCTTTTGTTTACGCCCCGCTAATAGGTTGGTCAATGTTGTATCGGTATTACAGCGTTTAAAAATAGACGTCGTCTGCAAACCGACGGCAAGAGAGCACGAACGCATCGTACATATTCAACATTTTTTGTGCTCTCGACCCGTCGAGATTGAAATGTTGGGAAAATTATAAAACATATTCATATTTTGTTTGCTTCTAGGGGGCAGGTAGATCGGATCTATTTGCGCGACATCTATCTAATATTATTTGTATTCTGCGCTTTTATTTATGCTTTTATTTAGTGACGAAATTACGGTACTATCGAATCACGTTACGCACTCTTAAAACTTATTCTACTCTAAGAAATGTTCTGAGCGCCTGATTGTATGCCGGTAATTTTACCGGACTCTTATTGTACAGACTAGGGTGGGGGGTGCTTTTTACACAATGCGCCGTTGCTCCTTGCTTAGACAGCGAAAAACAAAATATTCATTTTAATTTGTCATGTTTAGTTGATGAATTTAGTTCGTGGTGGCCGGACCGCCGCATCTTGCGGCGGTCTGAGATCTGTAAATATTTTAATGCAAAAAAATATTTGCGACGAATTATTGAAGCATCGGACTGCTGACCAATTGCGAGAACACGGACTTTTGAATAATGCCACAGATACATTTTTGGTTTTTGCACTATTCGTTACTTAACATCTTAACGCGGTTGCCGGAAAATTATATTGAACATCAAGAATTTTTTGTGAATAGTGATTTTTTTGCCAAAATTTGTAATATTTTCTACAAAAGTAATTCATTCTATTAATTTTTATTTTTACAAATATAACACTTGAAAATCGTCACACGGAGCATTGTAAATGTATTTGGTAACATCTACATTTACAATGATCGATCTAATGTAAATTGAGCTATTTACATGCATTAATTGAGGTTGTTTCATTTGGATCAAATTAAAGAATACAGATTTAATTTTATTTTTGATAAAAGTAAACGTGTCATCATTTTCGTATGTGAGCTAATGAAACGAAAACAAAAGTAATGATTTGGACCTATTACTAAAATGTATAATGTATATTTGCAAGCAATTTCCCCGATATTTTCTACAATTACTCTAATTTTTACATATTTCTGACCACGTGTAGTATTTCAATTAAAACTATGATTTTGAATTTCAATCAGTTGGAGTTATTTAGTTGGTTTTGCACACACCTCCATCTTACCATCGTGCCCACATGTTTTAAGTATTTTTTTGTTATTAATTGTAACTGGTGACAAGAAGACGCGAGAAACTGTCAGCTGGATATCTCTCTCTAACGGTTTGACAACATTAACATCAACAACAACAACATCAACTTGCCCTTTTCACATATATTTTTTGAGAAATTAGGATCAACGTTGAGATCTTTTTACCAAGACAAGGCGCGGCAAAAAACAAGAAAAAGCGAAAAGACAAAAACAATTTTCAAAAAAAAGTTTAAAAAGTGGAAAAAAAAGTTACCAAAAAAATTAAAAAATATAAAAGTTACCAAAAAAAATTAAAAATAAATTAAAAACGTGTTCCCAAAAAAATTCAAAAAAGCACCCAAAAATGAAGAAGATGGCATTGATGTACATATATTGTATTTGTTTTCTTCTGTTAAAAAAATGATAAAATAAAAAAATACCAAAAATATGCCCGCACAGAACGGGTCTAACCAAATATGTTGTTATTTGATTTATTTGCAGTGTGCTAGTTAGCTTCATCCCCTATGGTTTCATAAATATTCGCCGAAAGAGTTTGAGGCGGTGGAGAAGTTGGTAGGGGCGGGGGCGTCGGCTGCGGAAACGGTGTAGATTGGGGTGCGGCTACAAAAAAGAAAAAGAAAATACAATAATATTTTTTAGTGTTGTGTCAGCAATGGTTTACGACGCACCCCCCGAGGCGTATGTTAGCGCATTTACATTTTCGCTCAGATTTATTGAGCAAATGCTCAAATTTCCGGGCGGAATTGCATCACACGTTCCTCCAAGTCCTTACAAAAAAGTTGAATTTCTCAGTCATCTGCAAGCTCGCAACGATTTGTTGAAAGATTTGTTTTTGCAAGAATCCAATCCTGGCGTCGGATTGCCGTCTGTAGTGACAGGCTACAACGGAAAACGTCAGCAAATTCTTGCCGGACTTGACGTTTTGGTCAGCGATCAACAGACGAGACAGCTGAGGATAATGGCTGAAGCGTTTGATGCTGCCTCAATGGGTCAGGTGCTCGATTTGATAAATCGAGCTGACGAAGAGGACGCCAAAAAAGTAAGATTTTAATTGTTAGTATTATTATAAGTTACATAATTTTAGCCTTTTTAGTAAAAACTATAGCTAATTTTTTATTACTTTTTGTTAGCTGTCCGATCGACAAAACGCGCATCGACTGGCAATTGTTGAATTGTTTGAACACCGGGACGGTTCGACTGTCAAGGCGATGGAGGTACCGCCGTCACCCCAGTCTCAGGAGTTTGTCAACGTTTGGCGGGAGTACGCTTCCAACTTTGATCATCTAACTTCACACTACAGACTACTCAGGGGTTTGTTTGATGAGCGAACGTTTGAGGAGCTCGATCAAGCTTGGGAGCAACTGACCGGACCGGCTCCTTCTTGGCCGGGTCGCTTTTTTTCTAATTAATGTTTACAAATTACTTTGATTTGTAACAGACAAAAAAAAATTCAATTACCCAAAACTTCGTCATATAGATGAAGCACAATTCGTCTTTTTGGCGGAGCTGCAGTCACAGTCATCTCTACGTTTTCAGTTTGGTCTTCGTTGGCAGTCGTCTAATCAAAATTTAACAGTTAATTAATTGTAATTTAACATTATAATATTATCATTGTAATGTTATGTTATTGCATCAATAAAATAATTTTTCACATTGCATAAAAATGTTTATTTTACCTGACAGCAACTTCCTGACTCCAGCAAGCTGTCCCATTGAACGCTCTTCAACCAGAGCACCAGTGTCCAGATCGTACAGGCCAAGATAATTCCGCAGGCAAGTCCGATCCAAAATGACGGATGAACATAGTCAAACTGCATAAATTGTAATAACAATAGGTTATTCATTGTAAATTATAAAACGTAATTTAGTGTTATGCTAAGTTAGTTAGGTATTAGATTTTTGCTCACCCTGTATTTTGGTACAGACGCGGAGTAATCGGCCGAACTGTTTTGACCGGTTTGAGTTGTTTCGCTCAAGTTGTTCATCTGAAAAAGTAGGGTTGTAACATTTTTAGAAAAAAATATAATAACAATTAATCGGATATTACTAATAAATAATTTTGTACTTAATTTGTAAGGGTGTATTTTTAACAACTTACTGTTTCATTCAACAGTTTGCACACTGCCGTTGTTGTGGGCGGCGTCGTTGTCGTCGTCGTCGTCGTCGTCGTCGTCGTTGTTGTTGGTGTTGTTGTTGTTGTTGTTGTTGTTGTTGTTGCCGCTGTTGTTGTTGCCGCTGTTGGATTTGGTGTTGTTGTTATCCACGTTGTTGAGGTGGAGTCAAGCAAGCTCTGGAGAGCTGCCATTAAAACTTCAAAACACAACGTTTTGATAATCCAAAACTCCGGGCAAACCGGTGCTCCGATGTCGTCGGATTCGCAGAGGCACACGGTTTCACAGACGGTCCAGTTGGCCATGTAAGCGTCGTCAGAGTAAAAGTTGGATTTAAGACAGTCTTCCATTTTTAAAGAAAAATCGTTGTTACGATATCTGTCTACTCTCAAGTTTGATCTGACTTATAAAATTATTTTTATTGCATTTTTAAATGAGTGCATTTATTTGCATTATAGTGAAATTTGACTCTAATATTCCTGCTATCTTTTTAGGACAGGGTTAATGTTAGAAAAGCGATAGAATACATCGTTTAACAATAAGCCTAGTTATAATTAAATACAATTTTTGATTTTACTAACAGAAGTATTTTTTTCCACTTTATTTAGCTAGTACTCTTATTGTCAATAATAATTAAATTTGAAAAAATATAATAGCTCTTGCGTGCGATTAATAACACATTGTTTATTTCTCATGTCAATATTATCACATCATAATTTACCAATACAATTGTCTGCAAAGACAAAACAATGGAGATTGGATATAAATTGCTTGTTCGTTTGATGAGCTGCTGACATAGCTATTAATCGAAGATATTTGTTTTTTCTTTTTTTCGTTTTCTTTTTTCTTCATACTTTTGCGTTTCATTACACACACACACACACACACACACACACACACACACACACACACACACACACACACACACACACACACACACACACACACACACACACACACACACACACACATTGAGCAAACGTTTTATTCATAAGAGGGAGGGGGGTAACTGTTAATATGTGTTCAATTATTTTTAATCGAATATACTATACGCTTGACCATGAGATAAAAAATTGAAATATCAATTTTAACAACTTTGAAGCTTGTCATTTTTTTATTTTTTCACATATTTTGTTTGTATGCAATTATTACTAAACAAGCTTTGCGTGGGAAATAGTAATTTATTGTTCATCAAAACATTTAATTTGTTTCTAACCAATAATTGCCAAACGTTAAGACAATTCTTCTTTTTTTCTCTCTTTCTCTTTCTTTCTTTTACTCATTCTCACACTTGTCACTCTTTAAGGTAATTTGGTAACCAAGGTTATAGTCATTGCTCGATTGTAATTGATGTTTGGTTTTTTCAGTACTGATCGTAAGTCAAATGGGGTTTGTTCTTGAAGGTAAAATTCAAATTCGCCTCCGTTTAATCGTAATGCTGTGACACCGTTTCTAGGATGAAAGTAGGCTCTAACATTGTAGTTGGCGGCTGTTAGTCCCAAAGACGATTTTACGTTTTCGCAAGCTGTAATGTATTTGAAAAACTGAAAAAAAATAAATAAATAATTTTAGTACTATTAACTATTTGGGTAGGTTGTTAACTCTGTCTGACCAGCAAATTTAGGTCAAGTCACAGCACTATAAAATAATCAATCAATTATATTTTTTGGTAAAAATTAAGTTAGTCAAATATTTATAATAAGGTTTTAGTAGCATTAGGTATTTGCAAATACTTACTCGGTAGGTTGTTAGCATGGATTGATCATCGGCTAAAGTTAGTGCAACAAAATGATCTGTCAAAATAAATTTTTGATCGAATGAAGTCAGCTTTGTTCTCATCCAAAAATCGGTTCCCTTGCAGTATCCAAGAATTTGAAAATCTTTCCAGCTGGTTCTCAGAGTTTTTTTTGGATTTGATCTAAACGAAATTAGCTCATAAAATAGATTTTCTTCCAAAGCATAATGTCCTACTCCCAAATTAGTACAGGCTTTTAAGTCGTATTCAACAGTCCAGTTTAAATCTTGATGGGTTTTGACAGTAGGTATTTCGTTAATTAACGGACAGTATCCGGGCAGCGACACTTTGCAAGTTTGAAAGGTAAAGCTGGACCAAACTTCGTTGGCGTTTTCTTTCCATAGAAACCAAAGTTCTTGCGATGATTTGTAAAAAGTAAATTCTAAAATAAATCCTGGCGCCGAAACATAAATTATTGGCAAAATGTTGACAGAATTTATTCGTAGCAAAACAACCACTTCGTGGACGTGAGCCGGAACAATGCAGCAAGGCTTCAAGAAAGCGATTAAAGTTCTGTCAGAAGGGCAACACGTAAACGATCCAAAAACAGTTTTTAATTGGGGTTCGGTTAATCTTGTGTACACTTCGGGTCCACCTATGCTGGCTGTAAACAATGGAAATAATATTTCCATTTGAATGTTGGCATTTCCAAAATTGTATCTGATTAGTTGTCCGTGAGGTGCGATAACCATAAAACTATTTGGTCCGCACCACAATCTAGAACTGCAGTGCTGCACGTCGAACCCAATGTTTGGCGTTAATTTTAGCTTTCTCATTATTCCGGAACCCGATAGGTATTTGAAAACAATCGCTTCTCCGCCTACGTTGTTTTTTGACAGCAATAACAAGTACGTTCCGTCCGGACTCCACTCTATTCCCAAGTGTTTGCTCATGTTTGTTTTTTCAAAACGGTAAACGATTTGTCCTACATTTTCTCTGGATTTACCGCCGTAGCAAAATACCCACGTGAATGTATTAGTGATGTAAGCTCCGAGTTCGTAAACTGGATTAAATTTTATCAAATTTATATCGTAATCTGCTGTTATGTATCCCAAGTTGAGACTATCAAAACGATCAATTTTGGTAATTGGTAAAAGGGTTCTTGCTAGACTTAATAATTGCACTTCGGAAGTTAAAATTTTTTCGATAAATGCCATGCAGTCGGATTTGAAGGGACAAACGTATAAATTGTGCTGACTCAGTTGATAATTTATAATGAGTTTGTGATCTAGTTCGTTGTTGCTGGGATTTAAAAAAATACAGCGTAGCAATGTTTTGGTATGTTGGTTGTAACGAAGGTAGGCAAAAAAGTTTGGAAATCCCAACTCTCTCATCACAATGCAAAGAATTGTCAATTCTGAAAAAGAAAGATAACTGATGACCCTGTGCACTATAGGCCAATACTTGTCCACAAATTTGTTGAGAAACACTGCTGCACAAATAATCCATCTAAGAAATACTGTTTCGTTGTAATTGTAATTTTTAACGCCTCCCTTGTTTCGAACCATTCGAGCAATTTTTTTCTCCCTCAATGTTAAATAGTAGTTTTCCATTTTGTAATTTTAATGGTTCTGGCTGGTACACTCACATCACATATAAATCTTTTTATTTTTATTAGCGCATGTCACTTTACAGCACTTAAAAACCGTGAAATACAGAAAAACTTTTTTCTATTTAGTTGGCGGGTAAAACGACGACGTGAACAGCTAGTAAGAGGAACTGAACAATCAAAAAATATTTTACTGCATTTTTTGTTTGAAAACCTGTCAAAATATCAAATTAGTTTTTTGATAAGAAAGGGGGGGTGGGGATGGGGGGACAAGGGGAAAAAACACTGACAGGTTGTTGATGTTAAACAAGGGGAAAATTTTTAAAATACACGTTATTCACGAATATTGAGGGTATGCTGCAAAAACTTTTTAAATAATTATGTAAAACTATTAAATCTTGGGACGGTTTTTTGTTGGTAGGTTCTAATAAACACAAAACATAATCGACTAGCGAAATTCTTTTTGTGCTTATTTTACTGAGATTGCTATGAAAGTTGATTGTTAAATCGTGGTCTCGAACCAAACTTAAATCTAAACAGTTTATTAAAATTGAAAAAACAGCTGCTGCTTGCAGTTTTAAATCGTGGCCTTCGGTAAATTTTATAAACCTAATTTCTAACTGTTTTTTTTTCTGTTCCTGCTTTTCAAGTTCGATTTCTCGACTAGAATCTAGGCTACCCACTGACCCGTTAGGAACTGTGGAAGTGTCAGAGAGTTGCCTAGAGTTTGACGCCGCGCTAACCAAATTCGGTGTAAAATAAAATTTCATAAGACTAGTGTCAAAGTAAAAGTAACAATTTTTGTTTAGTTCTGGCTTTCCCAAAGTTAGAAATTGATCTAACCAATTGTTAACAGTTGTTTCTTCAATTTTAAAAAATGATTTGAGACACGTTCGCAAAAGAGGTTTGTTCGAAGGAGAACTCGAGAAAATTAGAAAATGAAAGAAGGGAAGCAACGACCACACAGCCGTCTTGTGAACAGAGTGAGTTACGCAGAAAATTTTTTGGGCTTTGTGATGGGCGTCAAAGTTGAGACACTTTCGCAACAATTTTTCATCTGCAGGACTTAAATAAATAATGTCTTCGATAATTATGGTTGCGTTAGGCTTTGTGGCAGATAACTGATTAAACGTTGTAGAATTAATTTGAGCTCCAAATTCGGATTTAAATTCGGACAGTTGATCTGCTCCAACGTTGACGCAGTAGACGGGACGTTTGCTGGTCTTTAGGTTGCTTCGAAGAATCTGTTTTAGCAGAGAAGATTTGCCCGTCCCCGAACTGGGGTAAAACAAAAACGATTTGTTAGTTCTTAAAATGAAATTGTTAAAATTATATTTTAAGAACAGCTCACAAATAATTTTGTCTTACCCGCCGAGAATCAAGGAGCAGCCGTAATCCGAAGTTGAAAGGGAAGGGTCGTTTGCGGCCGGACGACGTCGATTCATTCTTTGCGCTTGTTGGTTGCAGCCGATTTTTTGCTTCCTGGAGAGGGATAGTGTCTGCGACTTTTTTTCTTAACAACAACTTCGCTGTCACCGTCTTCGTCGTCTTCTTCGCCCGCGTTCGCGTCCCCGTTGTCGTTCTCTCGTTGGTATTTACCAGTTTTTTTGTTTTGCGGTGCACCAACGTCCTCAGATTCAGACTGGATTTCAACATCCGGAGCCAAGTAAAAGTGAGGTAGACGAGGACTGATACCTTGCGATTGAACGTGCACTTCTTCTAGCACCACGCTCGTAGTTGAAGACGTTGCTTCTCCGCTTTCCAGTCTTTTTATGTAGGCCTCCTCATCTGCGCGCCGGGCTAATTCTTCTGCTTCCTGATCAGCTGTGGCCAAGGACAGCAGTTCATCGACGGCGGCTTCGTTGTCGTCGTCGTCCAATTGGTTGCCTCGCGATTCGTATTCACGCCGGGCGGCATCCATGAAGTCGCTGGTAAATTCCGTCAAACTCATCAAATGCAAAAATAGTACATAGGGAATTAGAAGCCCGTTTTTATCGTAGTAATACCGCTGGTCTTGATGCAGAAGCGTCGAAGCCCGAAAGGCGGTCGACGACAATTTTAGACTGATGACACAGTCTTTGGGCTCGCACGCGGGCAGAACTTTGACGTTCTGGTTGTCACGGACAAAGTGCCAATTGCTGACACTCAGTACGTATTCGGTTTTGGCCTGATGACCGTTTTTGTCGACCGACTCGTGCGCCGCGAGGACCGTGTTGTCCGTGATCGAGGAAGGATGGTTCTAAAAATTAAAATTGTATTTATTTTAAATATTAATTAAGATACTAATATAAGTTGTAGTATTCGTGTGGGTTGTTATGTATAAAAGCATTTAATTAACATGAAAAATATAAATACAAGATTAAGTTTTACTTCTTTTCGTTTGATGTACTTGTCGTTCCAAGCTTCCACTATTTGGTGGACCTTTTTGACCACGATAGCTTTGGTGCGCAGCGGGTTTCGTCCAAAAAAGTTAAACGCTGTCGCGATGTCCAACACGATCTGCGATTCCGGGCGGTACTTTTTTGTCCCGTCCACCAGTTTTAGATGGAAGAAATGTTTTTGCAGCGGAAACAAATTGCTGAAAAGAAAACAAATATGCGTGACAAACAAGGTATTGCAAAAAACCGGACTGGTTAACTTTACCAAATCAAAACTACAATTTAAATGCAATTACTTACGAGTATTTTCGCTTCAAAGCACTCTCCGACGTTTTCAGCTTTGCCGATTGTTCCCCCGATTGTTCGACTTGTCCAGACAAATAGTAATCTTTGTTGCCAACCTTTACGCTAATTCTAGACATGAAGGGAGCCTGAAAGTGGTCAACGATACACCAAGTGTCATCTGCGACCAGGTCCTGCGCGTTGGCTGTTTCAATTTTCTTACTTCCCCAAAATTGTTTGGCCATGTTTAATGGTGGGATGCTTCAAGTAAGGTTCACAATTGTAAACTAATTTGTTTACAAAAATGATTTTGTGCGCTTTGCGCGGATAGTGTAAGTTTAGGTGCGCGAAACTTTATTTGTTATGCGCGCTTTGTATTAGCCAAAGTCGTTTACCACTCTAAATAATTTAAATTCATAAATAAAAGAAAAAGAAATTAAAGAATCTCACATGTGTAAATACGTCGACGGTTTTGTTGTCAAATACAAATGCTATTAAGTTTGGTAGCGTTTTTTTGTTGTTGTTGATGATGATGATGTTGTTGTTGTTGTTGTTGTTGTTGTTTTTGTTGTTGTCGCTGCAGCTGCTGCTGCTGCTGCTGGTATTATATTATAGAAAATATAGGTTGCTGTTTTTGTTGGCATTGCTATTTTTGCTTGAACTGCCTTACCAGCCGAATGACCAATGCAATAGAATAGCCCTAACGTTTATAATTCTGAATGGAGCCACCTTTCTTTTTTTTGCATTGGAAAAAATACCCCCCCATTTAATCACGTTGTAAGTTTTTTCGTTACTCTAAACAAATACATAACATTTGTTTGTGTGAATCAAATTTCGGCAAGATCACAGAATTTGCATATTTATCACTACAAAAAAGTAAGTATAAAAATGTGTATATATTTGTTGTCAAATATATTTTTAGTATGTGTAAAAATATCAGTATTGTTGCTGCCGTCGTAATTTAATTTGTTCTAGAAATCGAGATAACACATCAAAAGAATCGAAGAAAAAAAATAGTATACAAAAATGCAGACAATAATTTGTTTTTTAGGGTGATTTTTTGGTAGAGACAAAAAGGGGACGTTTTCTTTTCTGCTTGTTTGTACATCTGACTTTACATACATTATTTAACCCGAGAGCGAGTTTTTCAAAAACAAAAAAATAAAAAAAGCTTTAAACAAAGAAAGAAGAAACATAAAGTGATATTGTGTAAAAAGTTTCTAGAATAAATAAACAGTTTATTTACGTCTAACGTTACATTGTTGTTTATCATATTGACTAGTTTTTTTTTTGAGAGAAAAAAAAAAAATGACATTTTTCACCA
>Ga0209450_10001567_pt1 | contig 11456 bp, 12 predicted proteins | sample FrelakmetLWP11LW_FD_187149 | JGI IMG/M metagenome (GOLD analysis project Ga0209450, IMG submission 187149) | Freshwater lake sediment microbial communities from the University of Notre Dame, USA, for methane emissions studies - LWP11 LW (SPAdes)... | ecosystem: Environmental > Aquatic >... | reverse complement strand
GTCAATGCTTCCAGCCTTCAACACATGTTGCGCCGCCTGGACAAATCCTTTGCGGCTTTCTTTCGTCGCTTGAAGGAAGGAGAGAAACCCGGATATCCCCGTTTCAAGAGTCGGAATCGCTTTCATAGCATCGAGTACACCTACGGGGACGGATGCAAGCTGCACCAGGATGAGTATGGGCGCTTGAGCTTCTACGTTCAGAATGTTGGTGAAATACGCATGTGCTATCACCGTGCGGTTCCCGCTGGCGCAAGGATCAAGCACGCCGTTGTAAAGCGATTCTCTGATCGTTGGTATGTTTGCCTGATGCTTGAACTGCCCGATCCTGAAAAAAGACAAATCCTCACCGGACAGAAGGTAGGTATTGACCTTGGCTTGAAAAGCCTTGCCACCCTCTCTTCTGGCGAGTTGATCGAGAACCCCCGCTGGCTGCGAGAGAACCTTGCGAATCTGCGTCGCATTCAACGCCACGCTTCCCGGCAGATCAAAGGCAGTCGCCGCCAGCACAAAACCTACTGCCAGATTGCCCGTTTGCATGAACAGGTTGCCAATCAGCGAGCGGATTATTTGCACAAGGTCAGCACCCGGCTTGTCGCCGAAAACGATCTGATCGCGTTGAAAACATCAAACTCGGATTCATGAGCCGAAACAAACATCTTTCCCTCTCCTCGCACGACGCTGGGTTTGGACTGTTGCGGCAGATGCTTGAATACAAAGCGGAAGAAGCTGGTATCCAGGTCGTCGCCGTAAACCCGTCCAACACTACCCAGACGTGCAGCGGGTGTGGAAGGTTGGTTCCGAAAAGTTTGTCCGTTCGTGTTCATGTCTGCTCTGATTGTGGTTTAGTCCTCGACCGAGACCTAAATGCGGCTCGCAATATCCTAGCTTTGGCCTTATCCAACCCGCTCGGACGGAGCGGTCAGGCGGTAACGTGTCCCGTTGGGGAGAGCGTTGCTTGAGAAGCCACCCTCTTTAGGGAGCGGAAAACGTCACAGATTGGAGTTACGGCGTTACTCACTTTATTTATTTTTTTCTCAGCAATTCGACAGAATTCGACTCTTCCACCCCAATACTCTCAACGATTTTTGTGACATCATTCTGGGTAATAAACCCTATTTTTCAGCGAAGTATTCCTTCATCGGTGTGAAATATGAATCCACCCAGCCTTGCTTATACTGCATGCCATGCTTGGGAAGATTGGAATGCCATATGGTCACCCTGGTTTCTTTGCCTTCAGGCGTAAAAAGGACTTCTAAAAGCGAATCCTCTTCAGAATCCTCAAACTCGCTGGTTCGCCAGGATTGCAGGATTCGTATTGGAGATTCCAACTCAAGATTTTTTCCCTGGATATACCCATCCCAGGCTTCAAAGGTATCACCAACGACTGCTGAAACCTGAGCTGAACCGCCTGTCATCCGGCCGTGCTCTTCCGTGTTGAGCCACGCATGATAGACCGCTTCCGGGGTGACCGGGATCACATCGGATACTTCAAATTGGATACCCATTTTTACCTCCAACAAAATAACGGTTCAATCTTTGTCAGACCTTTTTAAATAGTAATCCAAACCGAATACAAGTAATGTGATCAGTCCAACAACGACCAGGCCGCCTAAAACGCAGATGAATCCCATCAACGCTGCAGATAAACCGTAGAACAAGGCGATCAGTCCAAGCCCGACCACAAGCAGGAGGAGTATCCCTCCAAGGACGAGGCGTAAAGTGGTTGAAGCTGCATACTTGCGCAGGTCATGAGGCATTGGTTTGGATTCTTATCTTTTTTACCATTTCGTGGCTGCTGGTTTCCGCGATGCCGGTGTAGCCCTCAACTTCGAATAATTGCTTGAGCTTATCTAACGAAATCCAATCGGTGATACTTTTGTCGTTTATTACAAGTTCCACAAGCGGGTTGGATTGTCCTTTTTGAATTTCCTGCCAGGCTGCCATACTGAGTTGACGCAGGACCTCGTGCATTTTTTGCCTATCTGCCCCATTTTTAACTGCTGCCATTAGGACTCTTTCCATAGCGGCAAATGGTCCAAATTTCGCTAAATTTTCCTGCATTCTTGCCTGGTTGATGACCAATCCATCCGTGATACTCGTCACTGTCATCAGTATTTCATCCACTGCTAAAAAGCTCTCCGGAAAAAGTGTACGGCGGTTGGCGCTATCATCCAGCGTGCGCTCAAGCAGTGAATTCGCATAGTTATTCCACGCGGTAAGCGGAGCCACGCTCACAACCCGTGCCAGTGAATCGATCTTTTCAGCTTCAATGGGATTGCGTTTGAAGGGCATAGCTGAGGAACCTACCTGGTCTTTTCCAAAAGGTTCTGCCGTTTCGCCGATCACCTCGGATTGCAGCAGGCGCAGGTCAAAGGCGAATTTGTACGCCGTCGCCGCCAGCCCAGCCAGGGCGTTAAGTACGGCGTAATCTTGTTTACGGCTATATGTTTGGGTACTAACTTTAAAAAAGGGCAATTCCAACGCCTGGCTGATGTACGATTCGAAACGCTGATAACCTTCCAAGCCGTAAAGCATGGTGTACGAGGCGGCATTTCCTACAGCCCCTTTAAAGCCCTTTCCTTTCAATGTCTGTTGGAGTTTCAATAAAGCTTCATAATCTTCCAGAAAGTCCTGGGCATAACTGGCAAGGCGGTAACCCAGCGTGGTTGGCTCTGCCGGCTGCAAATGAGTGAATGCCATCACTGGCACACCCGCGTAGGTTTCCATCTTCCCGGCCAGTATCTTGAGAACCCTGGCCAACTTCGGCAACAGAATATCCAGCGATTGGAGCATCTGCAGTACTTCGGCATTATCTTTGATATCCATCGAGGTGGCACCCAGGTGCAGGATTCCCCCTCCGAGCGGGCATTGTTCGGCATACGCTTTGATCTCAGCCATCAGGTCATGATGATTGGTCTTCTCGATTTCGAGTGCGCGGGGCACATTCACTTCAGTCGCATGATCTTTCAGGTCTTGAACTTGTTCGGGGGTCACCAATCCCCATTCCGTCTGTGCCTCAGCCATGGTTACCCACAACTTGCGCCAGATCAGGCGTTTATTTTCTTCCCCCCATATTTTTCGCATCTCAGGGGATCCATAACGCCAACTAAACGGACTCTGGTAACTATCAAAGGTGTCCATCTGATCAGCTCCTGGTGATCCGTTCCAGCCGTTCCGGACCGACGGAGATGTTTTGCACCGGTAGGCCGGTTTGTTTTTCAATGAATTGCACATACCTTTTTGCATTTTCGGGCAACTCGTTCCAGTTGCGGCACTCCCGAAGGTTTTCCTGCCAGCCTGGCAATGTCTCATAAATGGGTGTGCATTGTGCAAGTAAACGTGCATCTCCTGAGAAATCCAGCGAGTGAATCGTCTTTCCTTCACGCTGGTATGCCACACACACTGGGATGTTGGCAAGCCCAGAAAGAACATCCAGTTTTGTCAGGAAGACCTCGCTGAAATTATTAACTTCATGCGCATACTTGAGCAGCATAAGATCCAGCCAGCCCACACGGCGAGGGCGTCCAGTGGTGGTGCCATATTCATCCCATGGATTTTTACCCGAGCCGCGCAGGAAATTCGCCATCTCACCATCCAGCTCGGTCGGGAAAGGGCCTGTCCCCACCCGCGTTTGGAATGCCTTGGTTACTCCAACCACTTTACGGACTGGTTGGACTCCCAAACCTAAACCGCTGAAGACTCCCGCTGAAGTGGTGCAGGAACTGGTCACGAATGGATAAGTCCCCTGTTCAAGGTCGAGCAGGGTCCCTTGTGCGCCTTCAGCCAGGATGGTTTTGCCTTCGTTGAGGGCTGTCTGCACCATGGGTCCGATACGGCGTATGAACGGACGGAGTTGCATCGCAAAATCAAGGTATTCCTTAACCTTGTTGTCAACGTCAAAGCCAGGTTGGTGATACCAATCTGTCAGCAAGTGATTAGCTTCAACAAAATGGGCAAGTACCCGGCTGGAGAATGATTCTGGGTCCAGGATTTCACCCGCGCGCAGACCACGGCGTGCGGCTTTATCCACATAAGTTGGACCAATCCCACGTCCGGTTGTGCCGATCTTTACTTTTCCGAGGTTTGATTCCTGTGCGCCATCAAGCAGGCGGTGCGCAGGCGTGATCAACTGAATTGCGTCGGAGATCCATAATCGTTCAGGAGTTACAAAGATCGAAACCTCCTGTAACATTTTCATTTCTTCAACAAGGGTCTGTGGATTCAATACCATGCCGTTCCCCAGTACTCCAATGGTATTGGGATGAATAATACCGGAAGGGATAACGTGTAATTTGTATATTTTTTCACCCACCGTGACGGTATGACCGGCGTTATCGCCGCCGTTGTAGCGGGTGACAATATCTGAGTTTTCAGACATCAGATCAACTACTCTACCCTTGCCCTCATCCCCCCATTGTGCACCAATCACAATATCCAGCGGCATCGGCTAACCCTCACTTTTTGAAAGATCAATTGAGGCAATATAGGGAAGGTTGCGGCCCTTCTCGTCGAAATCCAGTCCGTACCCGACAACAAAATAATCAGGAATACTGAAACCAAGGTAGTCGATATGGATATCCACTTTATGACGCTCAGGTTTATCGAGCAGGGCGCAAACTTTGAGACTCGCCGGATCACGATCCAGCAGTAATTTACGCACAGTTCGGATGGTGTAGCCGGAATCCACAATATCATCGATCAGGATCACATCCCACCCGCGGATATTCGTCTTATGGTCAGAATCGATCCGGACAAACCCACTGGATTCCGATTTGTTGTAGGAGGAAATTGACATGAAGTCCATGGTGATAGGACGCTTGATCTCACGCATCAGGTCAGTAAGGAAAACCACGCTGCCGCGTAGCAGCCCCAGCAATAAGAGTTGATTTGAATGCTCGTAATCCCTGGTTATTATTTCCCCCAATTCTTTCACGCGAGTTTTAATATCTACTTCAGAGATGATCACACGATCTATAAAACCGTAGGGAAAATGGGACTGTGTATCCATCGAATACCCTGTGCTTTCCTGGATAAATAATTACCGGCTAGCAATTATTTTCCCAAATTTATATTTCATACCCATTATATTAGGGAAATCATAAAAACCCTGTGCATGTGCGGTGAGTACTTTGTAGTTTCATTATCCCATACTCAAACCTTTGATTTGAAAAGGCTAATGATAAAACCTCTTTATGGTCTCGTAGAGTAGAGTGGAAAAATTGCCACTCCTTATTGTTGTAAATAAATATATAATATAAATAAGATAAAATTAGTGCAAATATTATCAAGGATGGATGATGAAAAAAACTTTACCTGTGCTATTGACCATTTTCTTTTTACTTTCTGCCTGTGCCCCCTCAAGTTCCCTGGCTACCTCTCCAACTCAATTGGCCACCAAACCTGCACAGGTTGAGGACGCGGGCAAACCAACGCCAACCCAAACGGTACTCCCTTCTCAACCGACATCAACGTTTATGCCTACACCTGAGCCAACACCAGTTCCTTTCCGCTTTGACCGTACCGGATACCAGCAATTTGCTTTGACGATTGATTACTTTCCTGGACTTATGGATTATTTTAACGACCGCTCCTATGATGATTTTTTAACGAATCTCAGTCCTTCAGGTGACCAGTTTGCGTTTGGTGGTTGTTTTGGGAGTTTGTCGAGCAACTGGAAGTGTGAGACGAGTAAAAGCGGGTTTCTCCTTGTTGTGGACAGTAATAATGGCACTTCACTGAACGAAATCCCCCTAGGGACAGCGTGGCCTGCAAGCGTTGATTTCACATCGGATGGTAAAAGTCTATTGTATGCCACCAATGAATATAAGATTTCTCTCTGGGACCTCGCGGCGAACAAACCTGGCCGCACCTTTTTTACCGGGACAGCGCCAGATTCCAACTACTACCCGGATGTATCAGCCGCGCCTGATGGCCGTAGCCTGGCTGCCGTTGTTGAGGACAAGCTATTTGTCTGGGACCCTGCCGGTAAAATACTTTTACAGGCTCCGGCTTACAAACTGATGATCTCGGCCGGTCTCGGGTATTCGGCAGATGGTTTGCGGTTGACAGTTTTCTCACCGGACCATACCGGTATTGATATTTACGAAACGAATACCTGGACTCTCGTTCGCCGAATCCCCATTGATCAAATTATCGGTGTTGCCATCTCTCCCGGCGGGCAATTTGTGGCTGCGACGAACAGAAAGGATGATACTGTCTCAGTCTGGGATGTGAACAGCGGAGAGCAGCTCGCGCACCTGGACCCCGGCAACTGGGCTGAGTCCATCCAATTCAATCCAACTGGAGACATGCTAATGATTGCGGGGATGGGCAACCTCGATACTCAGGATAGCTATTCTAACCTTGGAACATTGTACGAAACACAAACCTGGAGGAAGGTGGACACCCTATATTCATTCTTAGGGTATGGGGATATCGAATTCAACGATGATGGCTCCCGCATGGCTGTGTTTGGATTTATGGGTCCGGAAATCTGGGGTCCACCCGACGATAAGCTAAAAGAAGGATTTGAGGTAGTGAAACAGTTTCAAGCTGCTCTTAGCTCAGGGGATTATGCCCTGGCAGCCTCTTTGTTTGAGGTAAATGCTGGCGAAGAAGAAACCCTGACAAACATGGGCTTTGACCTGACAGATTTACCCGCCAGTTTTGAACGCTTGTGTAATAACCGGGAGATCTTTTGCCTCCCTGTGCACGATTTGGTGATGATGGGGAATGATTTTGAGGCGATGATATATCTCGTCCGGCTGGAGGACTCGAACGGTGAAGTATTTACTTCACCGAAAGGTGCGAATAACATCAATTTCTACCTTTATCCTGACGCGGATGGACAGCCAAGGGTCTCTTACCCTCCAGTGGATTAACTAAAAAAGCGCTTTCCAGTAATGGAAAGCGCTTTTTTATCTTAAGTCGTTTTTACTTTGCTGTTTGCCGTTTCCATGAAATTGAGGTTGATGATGTCTGGCTTCCAACGTATTTATTAAGTTGGCGCTGGGGAACATTCCCGTTTCAAAAGAAAAACGATCTCATTCCCTTTTTTTTCCACCAATGTATTCATTTTACATGCCACGGTCTGACGCTCTACGGCCTTGTCATTAAGTTGTTGCTGCAGTTCGTGTAGATCAGAGAACTTGGCAGCCGGCGTCTGATAAATGATAGAAAGTTACGGGTCGACCAGCACGCGTTAACGATTTTTCAAGGAACAGGCCTTATTCTTTTATTCTTAAGGTTTGTTGTCCATTCAAGAATTCGTCAACATCGCAGATAAATTTCAAGGTCTCACGTTCAATTTGCCTGGTTAATCTATCTAGGTCTTCAAAATCCGGTTGATCAACCAAAACGTACTCTAAAATCGAATCTACCCCCTTCGTGGTTGGAACAAGGTGGTATTTTTTCCAATCACTTTCCTTTAATTGAATCCAGTATTTGCCCTGAACTTGCTTGTTGACCGCTGCCAGCCAGACTTCGAACCGGAATGTCTCGTGTAAAAACACTACCGCGATCTTCAAGCCGCGTTCCTTCAAAGATTCAGGGATGACGGAGAAATAACTCATATCCATATAGCCGAAATAGATATTCCCGGAAACAAAATAATCAGGGTAATTCGACATGAAATGTTTTCTCAAATCCAGCAAGTAATCCATCAACCCTTTATACGCTGCCTGAATCATCCCCTTTTCCAGTTGCTTTTTGTATTCGCGCATGTTTTTGTGGAATGTTTCCATGTTTTCTTCCCCTTTTCCTTGATTCAAGGCTTTTCCATCGGAAAGGTATAATCTCCTAATGGGATTGGTTGCCATTTTCCATTGACCATCTGCCGCGATTTTTCAAAGTCAATATCTGACAACCACATAATGTCCTTCTTCCCCACAGCTTCGAGATTGATTGTCCCCTTGAATTCATAGATTGTCGATAAGGTCGGATTAAACGGCCTGCAATTGACCATTTCTTTTTCTTTGTCAATATTACACCAGGCACCGTCAATGCGAATACCAAACCAAAAACCATATTCCGGAGCGCGGTATTCCATAGAGGATTCGGTATCCACCAGGTACAAGGCATTGAATTGAAAATCAGACACAGGGTCAAACACAATATCCCCTCTCACAGTCCGGGTTTTTCCATTTAATGAGGAGCGGGGAGTAAACTGCCACAGTTCATTCACCTCCACCGGATGGTTTTCAATTTGCAACAGGTATATAGCAGCACCTATCCCAACCAGCACCACAAAACCTAACACTGTGAATAAATGTCTCAATCGGAGCGGGGTCATTTATAGTTTATCCAAAACAAATGCAGGAGGGTACACATGATTCCATAAGGACTTTTTTATATAATAACCTATTAATTCCAAGGTGCGAGCCAGTACTCTGCTCCTTTCCCCTGTGCTGTCCATCCCTGGGGGTCTATAGAATCTTTAGGAAATACATACCACCAGAGATATCCATCCGCGCAGACTGGATCTTTTTTGCCCACATAAAGTACGGTCCCAGGCATAACGGTTCCCACCAGATCTGCAGTTATGCTGGGTGAGCTGCGCACGTTATTTGGAGAGCCTTCAAGTACGTATGCCAAATCCCATGGTTGCAGGCGGCTGATTGGAGTACCCGCACACTCTTCAAAGTTTTTAAAAAACACCTTGTCTCCGATAAAAATACCCCAAAACACATTACTCCAGTAAATCCCATTCGTGTCACCTACAACAGCCAATAACTCAGCGCTGCTATTGTCATCTACTAGTAATTCTCCGCGTTCATCGAAGGTTGTTTCTGCCCAGGATGTCATCCTTATAGTTCGATCATCTTTAGAGATAATATAGGCTAGTATGTAAGCATGCTCGTCGGGTTGAAAACCATAGAGGAAAAAATTTTTCTCTATTGCCTCAATTAATCCCGGTTGGTTTGGTGAGAGGATATCAAAACTAGAAGTAAGCATCCCTGATGGCGATTCAAAGGTAATGGAGTATTCTCCCAGTTGCATCCCATACTTCATTTCGGGTCTGTATGAAACGCCTGAACCATCTTCAAATGTTTGGGAACTAATTTCCTGTGTGCCGTCTGGATTGGTGACCGTAATATTCACTTTCTCGTCCTCGCCCCAACCGCATGTGTCAATACGATCCTCATTCCACGGATCGGACGACATAGCGTAAAACGTCGTTGGAGCATTCAAAAAAAACGGCGTTGTAGCCTCGGTTTCACAATAAGGCCAACCCTCAATGCCTCCCACCGGGTACGTGAATCGAGTGCGAATCCAGGCTGGAAGAGAATCCTGCTTTGCTGTTGCCGGTAAGGTCTCTTTTTTCGTCTCGTCCGACGCGACAAAAAGCTGCGGAGAGGGATCGAAGGTTTTCAGTGTTAGAGATTGGGTGATTTGAGAGGTTATTGATACCGGGGAGGTTAATGATGGTGATGGAGTAAGACTCTTGGCAGGTTGGTTTGCAGGGAGATCATTTGATGGAGCGCAGGATTGCAGAAAAAATAAAATGATTAATAGGTTGATTAGATTTGCATTTTTCATTTGGTACTACTCCCTCCTTGTTTTTCTAATACAATCCAACTCTCAATAAGTATTCACGAAAATTTTATAGAGGTCTGAAAATATCAATACTGTTAACCGAAACAGCGCGGTTTACTCGACCAGGGTAACTTAGCCACTTCATGGCAATATTCAAGTCAAGGATAATATCAGCAGCCTCGACTTTAGTACCATCCTCCAACTCTATCGATTCAGTCGTATGGGCATCTTTGACGAGAGTGAGATCATACCCTCGATCCAATGCGCCAAAGGCGGTAGCCCGAATGCACCAATTGGTTGCCGCCCCTGCCAATAGTATTTGAGTCGCGTCATACCGGGCTAACGCTTCTTCCAGTGAGGTCAGTTCAAAGGCCGAGTTGAAATTCTTGTGTATCTGGACTTCGCCTTCCGCGGGCAACAATTCAGGTACAAGTTGCCAATCAGGGGTATCAATCACCAGTTCGTCATCTGAGTGCTGCACCCATATAACCGGAATATCATTCGCCCGTGCTTTTTCGACAGCTAATACGATATTGCTGATAATTTCTGCGGCATTCCAGCAATTTTGCATCACCCCTACTTGAACATCTACTATGAGCAATGCTTTTTTGTCTCCTGCGCGAATCGTAGCCATAAAAAACCTCGTTTATCGTTATACCCTGAGTGAGCCCCTGAATCCCCTGCCGCCATAATAAGAGTCAGCACCGTTGTGATAAATGAAGACATGGTCGTAGCGCCGATCGCCAAAGATAGCACCGCCGAGTTTTCTGATCTCTGCTGGGGTTTTCAACCAGCTCGAGGTTTTGGTATCGAATTCTCCAATTTTTTGCAACGCTTGATATTCTTCTTCAGTCAATATCTCTATGCCCATGGCGGCAGCCATATCCATGGCGGAGTCTCGCGGTTTGAATTCCTTCCTGGCATCCAATGCAGCCCGGTCATAACACACGTTTCTACGTTCTTTCGGGGTTTCAGCGGAACAATCATATAGCAGGAATTCCCCTGTCTTTTTCTCAAAACCAACCACGTCCGGTTCACCACCGCTTTTTTCCATTTCATTGAGGGACCATAACTTACCTGTATTCGCTTCCAGTTTTGCCTGTACTTGAGCCCATTCAAGACCGGTATGGCGGTTCATGTTTTTCTCGAAACGGCCTTTCAATACAGTCAGAGATTCCTTCACCTGTTCTGGTGACATCTTTTTTTCATTGATATTATTGTTACTCATTTTAATCTCCGTTAGCAAGTAATTAGATAAATATTGTCCAATTATTTATTGTAACATAAGGACCGATTTTAAAAAACACACACCTTCATCGCTTTTTACCTGATTAGGGATCTTTCCCAGGCATTAAAGTGCGCCCCCCAATTTCTGTAAGGCGCGCCTGGCATCGTAAAAAGTATTTACCTTACATCACCAGGTGTGATTGCACCTTCACGCTCGTAATTCACGATAATGACGCCATTCGGGGTGACTGTGCTTTCCGTCACCTTGAACGCCGCCGGGATTGTGCCATCGGCAAACAAGCGCTTGCCGACGCCCAGCGTGATCGGATAGACCATCAGCCAGAATGTATCCACGAGGTCGTGCTTGAGTAGTGTCTGAAGCAGATTGCCGCTTCCCCAAACATTCAAATCCGGTCCCGGCTGTTGCTTGATTTTGACCACTTTTTCGGCAATATCACCGTTTAGAAATACGGACGGCTGCCATTCGCCTGAGGTCAAGGTATTCGAGGCAACATACTTCGTGGCGGCGTTGACGCCAGGCCAGATGTCTACATGGTGCGGCCAGTAAAGCGCCCAGATATCATAGGTTATACGCCCTAGCAACAGGTCGAACGGCTTGTTCATCTGTTTTCTAAGAGCGGTTCCAAGAATTGCGTCAGAATAAGCACTTATCCACCCGCCATACTTGAAACCGC
>Ga0209450_10001566_pt1 | contig 11467 bp, 1 predicted proteins | sample FrelakmetLWP11LW_FD_187149 | JGI IMG/M metagenome (GOLD analysis project Ga0209450, IMG submission 187149) | Freshwater lake sediment microbial communities from the University of Notre Dame, USA, for methane emissions studies - LWP11 LW (SPAdes)... | ecosystem: Environmental > Aquatic >... | reverse complement strand
CAACACAAAATGGTTTAAACCGGTTCGACGGATCAAATGTAACTCCCTACCTCTATAAGCCTGCCGATACAGGAAGCATTCCCAGCAATGACATTTCATCCCTGGCGGTTGATCTGAAAGGTAATCTTTGGATTGGCACAAAAAGCGGATTGTGCCGGTTTAACTATGCAACTGAAAAATTTGAAAAGCATCTACAATATGGGCCCGGTGAAAGAAATTACATTACAAGCCTGCGTGTAGACAGAAAAGGCCTTTTATGGGTAGGTACCGAACATGGACTGTTCATTTTCAACCAGGATGAAAATTCATTTCAGAGAATGCTTTCTGAAGGTGAATTAAACCTGTTTGCACCCATATCCTTTGCGGAAGATGAAAACGGAACCATATTCGTTGGTACCTGGGAAAAGGGATTTTACCAGATAGCTGAAAACCGAAGTTTTGTTAGCCGGGAAGTGATTGATATAAGCGATGTCAGTAAAACATCCGGCGTCAATACACTCGAGGATATTATTGTTGACAGGAACAATACTTTGTTACTGGGTTCAAAGGAAGGACTAATCAAAGCCTCCGTGAATTCAGGACTGGGAAAAAACAAATACAGTTTTTCATGGCTGTACAAACATGGCAAAGAGTCCCAGGTTTTATCCGACAAGAATATTCATGCCCTCGGGGAAGACAATTCGGGAAGATTATGGATTGGAACAGAATATGGCCTTAATATATATGATCCAAAAACGCAGAAAATCATTCAGGAGTTTAATGATCCGAATAATTCAAAATCACTGAGTAACAACCTGGTAAAATGCATTTACAGAGACCGGAACGGAAATATGTGGGTGGGTACATACCAGGGTGGAGTAAACACGTATTACCCGAACCAGGAGCGATTCCGTGACTACTTCCCTGATATTAACATCACCACCAATCAAAGAATGCGGTATGTAAAGTGCATTCTCGAAGATAACAAAGGCAATCTCTGGATCGGAACCGACATGGGTTTGCTGCAATTCTCCGACAAGGGTAAATTACTGCGTACGCTCGTTAACAAACCCGGTGAAAAATCCTCTATCAATATTGGCGGGGTAAGTGCCATTTACCAGGATAAAAAAGGAAGGATCTGGGTAGGTACCTGGGGAGGAGGATTGCATGAGCTTAATCCTGTGACCGGAAAATTTACACGCCTTCCCTGGCTGGACGAAGTGCATACTGATCCGCAGTCACAGGGTGATATTAATGTCCGGTCTATAGCCGAAGACAGCAAGGGTAATCTCTGGATAGGACATGTGAGGGGCTTCCTGGATAAGTATTCGCCCGAGACCAAAACATTCGAGCATTTCAAGGTAAATATTAAGAATCTCAGTATTAATGCCATAATTATCGTTGTTAAAATCGATAATGAAGACAACGTTTGGGTTGGCACACAGGGTGGCGGATTGATCAAAATGGATTCTCGCACCAAAAAAATGACGTATTTCGGCATAAATACCAATGAAAGCGAAAACCAGGTACTTTCAATAAACAGCAAAGATGTTTATTCCCTGCACTTTTCAGGAAATGATACCCTGTGGATTGGCACTGGCAACGGACTGAACATGTTCAACCTGCAAAACAAAACAACAAAACATTATACTTCCGATAATGGTTTACCCAGTAATTTGGTTTACAGTATTTTACAGGACAATTCCGGAAACCTCTGGCTAAGTACCCTGAATGGAATCAGCAAATTCAATCTGAAACGGGAAGTATTCATCAATTACAATAACAGGGATGGAGTGCGTATAAATTCCGAGGCTGGTTTTAAAAGTTCCACAGGCTGGTTATTTTTCGGAGGGGTTAATGGAATAAATGCCATTAATCCCACCTTGATGACTGAGAACAGTGTAATTCCGCCTATTGCACTGACCGATTTAAAAATCTTCAATAAATCAGTACCAATTGGCAGGAAATCCATCCTGAATAAACACATTAACCTCACCGATGAAATCATCTTAAACTATAATCAGAATGTACTGTCCCTGGAATTTGTCGCCCTGAATTTTATTAATCCGGATAAAAATCAATATGCCTGCAGACTGGAGGGATTTGACAAAGAATGGGTACAACTGGGTTCACATCATGAGGCTCGTTATACCAACCTAAATCCCGGTGACTATGTACTTCATGTGATTGCATCAAACAATGATGGATTATGGAACGAGAAGGGAAGACAGCTTAAGATTAAAATCCTCCCTCCATGGTGGAAGACTTTATTATTCAGGATAATCCTTGTAATCAGTGTGTTTTCATTGATTCTTTCCTGGATCCTGGCAAGAACATACCGCCTTAAACAACAGCACCTCAAATTGCAGAAACTGGTTATTGAGCGCACAGAGGAAATTGAAAAACAAAAAATTAAGCTTCAGGAACAGGCTGAAGTTTTAACAACGACCAATCATCTGCTTGTTGAAAAACAGAATGAAGTCCAGGCCCAGAAAGAGGCCATAGCCAGGCAAAATGATAAGCTTGAGGTAAAGAATAAATTGCTTGAAGATCAGAATATTAAAATTATTGAACAACGGAACAGGGAGCAGGAAATGGCGAACAAGCTGCACGAAGCGGATCAGATGAAACTTCGTTTTTTCACCAATATATCCCACGAATTCCGAACACCTCTTACCCTAATACTGGGGCCACTTGAGAAACTTCTTTCCGAATTTTCATCACATGCCGGTTTTACCGAGCAGGCGCGCGTCATTCAACGCAATACACTCCGCTTGATAAACCTGATAAACCAGTTTCTCGATCTTTCCAGATTAGATGCAGGAGTAGTAAAACTAAATATTTCAAAAGGGGATCTGTTCAATTATGTTCATGGCATTGTAAATGCCTACCAATTTGCTGCAACACAGAAGAATATTGACTACAAATTTATTTCACCTCTAGATGAATACTTTTGCTATTTTGACGCGGATAAAATTGAGAAGATCTTTTATAATCTGCTTTCCAATGCATTTAAATTTACACCTGCCGGCGGAAAAATAACCGTTAGTGTGGAATTATTAAATAAAGAGTCCGGTTCATCTGAAAATCCTGATACACTTAAAATTATTGTATCCGATACTGGTAAAGGAATTCCTCCCGAATTACTCGGTAGGATCTTTGAGCGGTTTTACCAGGTGGATCTTAGAAACAACAACAAAAATCCCGGGACCGGCATTGGCCTGGCACTTACAGAAGACCTTGTACAAATCTACCGTGGCCAGATAAAGGTTGAAAGCAAACAGGGAACCGGATCATCCTTTATTGTTACACTTCCCATTGATGAGGCTTCTTTCAGGGAAGAAGAACTTTCATCAGATATTCCGGATGTTGACCAATTGAAACACCAGTCCATCGTATTGGAAGACAGATATTACGAAACAGTCCCTGTTGAAGATGATTTACCGGAAAGTAAAAAAGCAGCCGTCCTTATTGTTGATGACAACAAGGATATTCGAAAATATCTTAAGAACAATCTGCGTGAAACCTATCAGGTTATTGAAGCCAGTAATGGAGTTGACGGGCTTGAAAAAGCTATAAAATATATGCCGGCACTTGTGATTTGTGATGTGATGATGCCAGAAATGGACGGATATGAATTATGTGCAAAACTGAAAACCGATCTGCGCACATGCCATATTCCGGTAATTATCCTCACCGCCAAAGCTACTCCTGGAGATCAATTGGAAAGTATTGAGACGGGGGCGGACGTATATATTTCCAAGCCTTTTGATATTCAGTTGCTTGGAACTCATATCAACCAGCTGATCGTTACCAGGGAACAGCTGAAGACACTTTACCGTCGGGAATTAACCCTTCGGCCCAGTGACATTATAGTGGAATCTACCGATGAGAAACTTATAAACCGGATCATTAAGGTAATGAGTGAAAATATTTCGAATCCTGATTTTGGCGTGGAGGATCTTGGCAGGGAAGTAGGCATGAGCAGAACACATCTTTACCGAAAACTCAAGCAGCTAACCAATCTTACAGCCATTGAATTTGTGCGCAATATGCGCCTCCAGCGGGCCGCTCAATTGTTCAAGCAAAATAAACAGTACGTTGCAGAAGTGGCATATATGAGCGGATTCAAGGAATTGTCGTATTTCAGAAAAATATTCAAGGAATTTTATGGCATCTCCCCGCAGGAATACGCAAGCAAGGAAAATCAGCACAATTCCTGAAATATAGTAAAAAACCTTCCCTAATTTCTCCCCTTTTTGTGAATTGTTTCAGTTTGCAGGTTTGAATGATACAAGATGCAAACAAACGGTTCTCACCTCATTTTATTCACTTAAATTGGCTACGAATTAAGGATTAATCATGTAGTATTAAAAATAGGTATCTCAGTTAGAAGTATTAGTTTTAGTTAGTAGTTAGAATTGATTGATTGGTCTAGTAAGTAAGGTTGCCGGAATTATTCCGGCAACTTTTTTTAAGAAAAATTACAACATGAAAATACGAATCATTTCAGGCCTTTTTTTAATAGGTTCATTTTTCGGTTCATTTGCACAGGACCCATGCATTTCCCGCGCATGGAAATATTCGTATTTAACCACGTGGCTTCTAAATGACGGCGGAACTCAGGCGAATCACATCCAGCATACAATGGATTACATTTTTGTGAAGCCCGACGGAATGGTGGCAACAGTCACCGGCTGGGATGAAGGTGGCTCAAATGTCATTGCATTTTCCCCCGACGGAAAGATAAAAAGCATCCCCGAAGGATCCGGAACAGGCGGATATGGCAGGAATTCCATGATCGGAGTGGTTTTAGACAAAAACTACATATACCAGCTGCTTTCACAGAATGGCTGCGATGGTGCCATTACAGCAAAAAACAAGAACAACCTCCCGCAATATCCCAGATGTGGAGACCAATATACCTGGAAAACTGTTAGAAGATATAATATCTCAAACGGATTGTCCGCGCCATTCGGTAATGGGTATGGTTATAAAGGCGACATGTTGATCGTGCATGCGGGAATTGGTGAGCTAAACGGCATTGCAATTATTGGAGATGATCTGATCGTATCAGATGAAAGTGGAGATACTATCCGGATTTATAGCAAAAACACGTTGTCCTCTGTTCCTGAGCATGAATATCATATAAATGGTGGTGTTGGACAATTGTCCCCCGATAGCCAGGGAAGCCTGTGGATGCTGCAACCCAAAGCAAAAAAAATAATCAGGTTCAACCTGATAACCGGAGACCTGCTGTCCCAGGAAATTACATTCCCTGATTCCGTCATACCCTCAGCTTTTTTTGTCGACACGCTACGCAATCGCATTCTTGTGGCAGATAATGGTATTGCACAAAACATCCGTATTTATGGGAACATCTATTCAAATCCGGAACTGGATGGTACTTTTGGAAATACATATGGCATCTTTTCAGACACAGAGGGAAAATATGGCCCGCTAAAATTTTTCGATCTGAAAGGCGTTGGCGTTGACTCAGCAGGAAATATTTATGTGGCAAACTCTGCAGTCGGCGGAGGCTCGGTACTGCAAGCCTACAAGCCGGATGGAAGCATGTTGTGGGACAGGATGGGGCTCGCATTTACGGCCACTGCCTGCGCTGATCCCAAAAATGTAAGTGAGGTCTATACATTTGATAAGAAGGTTAAAATGGACTATGCCAAAACCGCACCCGGCACCGAATGGTCATTTGACGGGTATACACTTAACCGGTTTAAGTATCCTGATGATCCCCGCGTGCATGGCGGATTCTTTACATCCGCATGGATAAAGTATATTGATGGTCAGAAATTTCTTTTCGCAACCGACATGTATGCCAGCCAGCTGGCCGGTTTTCGGTTTTCACCCGGCAGCGAAGTGGCAATTCCCTGCCTGCTGATGAATGTGGGCGGTTGGGATATCAATTCCAATTATCCTGTTAATCTCGGCGCGGAAAAGGATTTTATCTGGATGGACGAGAATGGCGATGGATCCATACAATCCGATGAATTCACTTTCAAAGAAGGATTTGATAATCCCTACTCCATGTCCGTATGGGTTGACTCTTCAGGCAATATCTGGAAAGGTGTGCGTGAGAAAGGAGTGCGTTTTATTCCGCTAACAACTGTAAACGATGCCGGTGTTCCGATATACGATTTTGCCGATTCCAGGCTCATCGACATTTCAAATGGTGCATCAGGTACAAACGGAGTTAAACGGCTGGTCTATGATGCTGAATCCGATGAATTATTCATTGCCGGGTTCAGTGATGAGAAACCGGATGCAAAGGCTAACGGGCAATCTACTGATACATGGTGGTGTATGGGTTCAACTATTTGCATGTATAACAACATTCTTGATACATTAAAAAAGAATCCAGATACCGATTTCAAAAACATAAAACCTGCATGGCGGATTTTTGTCCCGTTTGCTGCCGACGGGGAACCCGGCAATGAAAAGGATTCAAAATCATTTGTTACAAGCGGTGATTATGTTTTTGTTGCCCTGGCAAGGTATGGAATGATCAATGTTTATAAAAGAAGTAACGGGGAGTATTTGGGACAGATCAAACCGGGAGATGCCGTGAACAGGGAAAGCGGCTGGACCGACATTAATTATTCAATCAATGTTTACCAGCATGGAAACGAAACCCTCGTTTTTAATGAGGAGAATGCATTCGGAAAGGTTATTCTATACAGGGTTAACAGCTTTGAAACCAATGATCTTCTGTATCCTGATCTCGTTCCGGCCGACCTGAAACTAATAAACCAGCAGGGTGAAATTATAACTGAACTCCAACCGGATACGCCCGTAAGATTTGTTGTAACCATAAAAAACCAGGGACCCGGATTATCACCCGGCGGAAGCAATTATGCCGGAGGAAAAAGCATCCTTGTCGACTTTACAGTAAAAAATACAATCACTAAAGAAACAAAAACTTTTGTTTCGGATACATGTACCTCATCCCTTCAATCGGGTGATTCAATAACATTTATCAGTTACAGCGCAGGCAAGCCCTTTGAATGGATGGCTGAAAAAGGCAGCTTTGAGATAGCGGCCCGAATAAATCCCTTATCCATTATTTATGAATGTCATAAAGACAATAATGTTTTATCGTTTGTGACTGACAGTTATGATACAGTGGTGATTTCAAAGCATCCTGTATCCGCAACAGTCAATGCAGGCGAAAATGTATCCTTTTCGGTGGAGGCATTCGGAAAAGATCCGCTGTATTTTCAATGGCTGGTAAACAACCAGGTGCAGGAAGGGATCAATCAGCCTGTGCTCTGGCTCACAGATGTTTCAAACAGCCTGAACCAGGCAACCATCAAAGTGGTGGTAAGCAACGACCTGGGAAATGACACAAGCAATGTGGCGTTACTCACCGTGCTAAATCCTTATGGCGAATCGAAGCCCGGATTTTTGTTACAGCAAAAATGGAATGGCATCACAGGAACCCGGGTCAGTGATCTGACAAACAATGCAAATTATCCAAATCACCCGGATGCAATAAGCTTTATCAATAAATATGAAGTGGCCACCAATATCGGTGATCATTACGGGGTCCGTGTCTCGGGATGGCTTCTGCCTCCGGTGACGGGAAATTATGTTTTTTACTTTGCCAGTGATGATAACGGTGAGCTTTGGCTTAGCCTGGATTCATTAAAGGAAAATCTGGGGGATCATCCAATTGCTTTGGTACCTGATTGGACTGATCCAAGGGAATATACCAGATTTCCGGACCAAACTTCCGATACGATTTTCCTGGAAGGCGGAAAGGCCTATTACACAGCAGCCTTTTTCAAGGAGCAGGAAGGCGGGGATAATATGGCAGTTTGCTGGAGGATGCCGGATGGGACGAAGGAGAATCCGATTCCGTCATCACGACTCGTTTTTTATACAGATGCGCCGGTGGTTACTTCCATTTCCGAAACAGACAACGTATCTCAAATGATGATCTATCCTGTGCCGGCTGAATCGAGTTTTTATATCCGGATGCAAGACATCGAAGGACCCGTATTATTGTCAATTACAGATATTTCGGGGCATATTGTGAGGCTTGAAACCTTAGGCAGTGCGGAAATTGCCAGCGAGCCTGTAGATGTATCGTCACTGAGATCAGGCCTGTATATCGTAACCGTTCAAAATGGCAGAAAGATGGGTCATGCAAAACTTCTGATCTGCAAATAATCCTTGTCAGTGAATAAAAAAGCCATGCGCAGCCTGTACTTGCTCCTGCTTTTCCATACGTTTCTCCTCCTGCCTGCTTTGCCGCAGATGAGAGCCCCTGAAGAGTGGCTCAAATATGAATCCGTGCTTGGATTGAAAAACACACAACGCTTTTATGATTATGATGTATTCTGTAAAGGATCATCTGCTTCAGTCAACGTTTTCTGGCCCGGCGAGAAAGCGCATTTTACCTTTCATATAACCAATAACACGGATGCGGCACTGGTTACCACCGGCAGGGTGGATATCATCCGGTATGGCTGCAAGGGACTGCCAAATGATATCTGGTTACCTGAAATGGTCAAAATGGCCGATGTGCAGTCCATTCCCATTTCAATTAGCCTGGCCCCTAAAGGAGAAACCGACATTGATCTGGAGCCTGATTTGCCTGAAACTTTCGGGGGATACGCCATTGTATTCGACCTTGGTCCACACGGACGCAGGCTGGCCACCAGCGTGGTCCGCACTTTTAAACCTGACTTGCGCCCCATTCAATACCCCAAACAATCACTGGATGACCTGGGCCCTGATTTTTTAAGCCGTATCGGTGTGCAGGCCATACGCATGGGCATTCCCTATATTCCTACTACACACCGTGATTATGTACAGGAGATGGAAAAACTCGACAGGCAGCTGCGGGAATACAAAAGCAGGAATATAACGGTGCTGCTCATGTTCGGCGAGGGACCCGCTCAAATCCCACTGGGAAACCCAAGGTCATTTCTCGATGAAAACGGCGTATTCCTGAAAACCAAACAGGACTATGCCTGGCTCCCCCAAATGGATAAAGACTTTCAACAGTTTGTGAAAAACATCTGTGTGAAACACGGCTGGCCGCTCGGATGTGTAACAGGAGTCCATCTCTGGAACGAACCCTGGGAAGGCATATCCATATCCGGATGGCAGGCTGATATGCTTCGATATCGTGAAATCTACACAGCCATGGCCAATGGGGTGCTTGAAGCAAGGAAAAACGGGGCAGATGTGCTGATTGGGGGCTGCGACTCCAATTCCAATGCCTGGGATAAATTGTTCAGTGATGGCACGCAGAAATTCCTGCCCATATTTGATTTTCTATCTATTCATTACCAGGGAATGGAATCCCCTTGTCTCTATCCGGCTTGGAATAACCGCAAAGATCATAAAGGAAGAGTGCTGATCTGGGATACTGAAAGCTGGGTGGGAAATACGGACGACCGTATTGGTACCGTTGTGGCAGTAAACCGTTCAGCAGGATATGACCGTTCAATGGGCATTTATGGAGGATATATGATATCTGCGCCGGAAAGGCGCGATGCCGTTCCATCCGTTTGGTCACCTGCAGCTGCCATGGGTGCGGTACAGCATATGGTGGGTGAACGCGATTTCTCAGAATTGCTTTTTAAAAACGGTCTTCCCTGGGTACTGCTGTTTGATGGATATGATGGCAATGCTGATGATGGTTCGGTGGTTGTGTGCGGTGATATCGGTGAAGCATTTGGTGCCGCCAATGTCTTATTCAGAGGTGTAAGAGGGAGCAACGAACCCATGGTCCCGCAATCAGAACAAAAAATACTGACCCGGGGTAAAATGACAATCAAAGCGGATCCTGCTTTCCGTTTGTTTGATTTTTACGGGAACCCCGTTCTTCCAAAGGGTAAAAAAATTGAAATCCCCCTCACTTTTCAGGGATATTTTCTTCGCACTGACGGATCACGGGGATCATTTGAGAAACTGAAGACAGTCCTTAGGCACGGTTATATTGAAGGATATGAACCCGTTGATATCGTTGCCAGGGATATGACGAGCCGGATCGGCCAACATGCCGAACTTGAAATACAGCTTACCAACATCCTGAACCGGAACATTTCCGGGACCATGCAGGTGAAACTTGGCCGGCTTGCACTGGAAGTGCCTGCCCGCTTTTCGCTGGGAGCCAATGAAACACGGATCATCCATTTACCGGTCAGGGCAGGAGAACCGTCTCCTGACAATACATATCCCCTTGAAGTGATCCTCGATGCCGGAAAGGATGGGAAAGCATATCACCAGGAGAATATGCACGTGAATGTAATTTCTAAAGGCACCAGGAAAATCGACGGGCATCTGGATGATTGGGAAAATAGTATTCCCCAGGCAATAACTGCAGGTTCGGCCAGTATTTCTGTGACTGAAGCTGCATGGTACCCCTTCAAAAAATTCGACAAGAAAGCGGAAGGTCTTGCCACCGGTTACCTCGCGTATGACGATGAATACTTTTATTTTGCTGCAAAAGTCGCCGACAGCACTCCACATCCGGGAACGCAGCGCTTTGAAACCCGCAACGATGACGAGTTTTTTTATCCGGATACCAGCTATAAACCCGATGCAGGCCTCTCCTTTAAAAAAACCGATGGCCACCGCGATGCAGAGGAGAATAATACCTCAGCCCTGCAAAATCCTGATAAACCGGGGAGGATCATGAATTACTGGGAACCGGATAAAAACAACACAGGGTTTGGCATTGATCTGCATCTATCCAAGGGAAAAGCAACGCAGGTATCCTTCTTCCTGCCAAATATAGATACGTGGCAAACCGGGGTTGAGATCAGGGATGCTGAAACCATGTCATTGCTTGCCTCCCATACTTGTGAAAACCTGTGGGAAGGACTATACCTTGTATATGCCCTGTCAGGAAATGTAAGGGTTACCTTCAAAGGGAACTGGTGGTATAATGTTAAACTGGCAGGGGTGTTCCTTGACACCATCAGTAAAAGCTCATCAGCTGCCAGTTCGGCAATTTTTATCAAAGAAGACTTTGAGACAAAAGGAAACTGGAAAGGAATTTATGGTAAAAGCGGATACTGGGTTTTTGGGACAAACCCTTCACTACAGGCTGGAATCACAATACAGGCCTCAGATATTGAGAAGCTTACGCCACTGGTATGGCCCGAAGGAGTTAGGCATTTTTCATACCGGAAAGATCCGGTACTGCCCGATAACAGCACCGGGATGGGATTTGCCGCCGACAATGTTCAGATTGCTTTCAATGTAATCCCTATGGGTATGGACGGATACGGATCCTTCCCCAGGGGCACCATGCCGCGCTATACCGGCTATAAATGTACCGATTATGAATATGCCCTCAACCTGGTTGCTCCGCAATATGGCGGGGGCACTGAAATATGGCGGTTGCTGGTCCCTGGTATGCCCCGCAAGCACTTTTATCCTCGCCAGCCTAAATCTCCTTACGACGGCCCGGTAAAAAACGGTAAACTGGCCATAGTGCACGACAGCAATA